>Ga0209408_1000350_pt1 | contig 37370 bp, 25 predicted proteins | sample AD_UKC107_MetaG_FD_184422 | JGI IMG/M metagenome (GOLD analysis project Ga0209408, IMG submission 184422) | Active sludge microbial communities of municipal wastewater-treating anaerobic digesters from Hong Kong - AD_UKC107_MetaG (SPAdes)... | ecosystem: Engineered > Bioreactor > Anaerobic >... | reverse complement strand
GGTCCGCATGGCATATAATATGTGATATATATTATACATACCAGCCGATTAATTAGGTTTTTCGAAATCCTCTAAACTTTATTTCCTATTAAACTCTGTTTAAAGGGCACTAGTTCTTTCCCTAGCTCTTGAATACGTTTTTGAAGAATATAAGTTCGTCTATAGTCATCCCTTTCAAAAGTAATAAAACGACCGCATAGACAAAGGCACAAACCCCAACAGTAGCCAGCACATTCTGCATTCCTTCGGGATTCCACTTGAGAATGACTGAGGACATCATAATAGATGCAAAAATGCTCTTTAATACGAACTTAAGGTCGATATTGAATTTGATATATTTGAAGGAGTAATATGTACCTGCGACGAAGATGGATAGGTATGCCACCAGAGTCGTTACTGCAGCGCCTATTATTCCCATGTACGGAATAAACACCAAATTTAGTCCAAAATTCAATATGGCCGCCAGTATGTATATAGAACCTGTGATAGTTGTCTTCTTCTCCAGGACGATTATGTGGGTAACGATCACAGACGCCCCAAAAAAGACCGAGCCGATAGCCACAAATGGCGTGATCAAATACCCCTCCGATGCGATCTCTGGTGTAGAAAGAATAGTCAACAGGGGCTTCGATAAAAGAGATAAACCAAATGAGGAAGGTATGGCAAATAATAAGAAATATTTTAATGAGAATTTTAAAACTACTTTTGCTTCATCTATTTTATTTTCGTCATAATATTTCGATAAAATGGCGGGCAATATCAGGCCGAGTGGTGCCACGAACATCTGTATTGCGCTGCCCAGTGCGTATCCTGGGGAGTAATAACCAACGAAAGCTGTGCCAAGAAATAAACCGATAACATAGCGATCGCTCGAATTTACCACCCAGCCTGATAAATTTCCAGGTACTGTGGGTAAACCAAAGGCCAAATAATCCCTCATATTCGCGAACTTTGGGATTTTGAAGCCGATCTCTGAGACAATAAGCGATGCCATTATCAAAAATAAAAAAATCCTAGTAATCAAAATTCCTGTTGCAGCGCCAACAATCCCATGGCCAGATAGGACAAAATAGGAAACTAAAATGAATGTTAAGTAAGTCTGTATAAATATGAGTATAGAGTATTTCTTTATTTGTTGAGATGTTCTGAAAAAATTAAGGGATAATACGTTTAAGCATTCGACAAATACGATTAAACACAATAATTCTGCGATGGTGTAATTATCATCGAACAGCATCGAAGCGATCGGTTTGGAGAATACAAATAATAAAAGTGATGCGATAGCACTTGTATGTAAAACGACGAAGGCGACGGAATAGAATCCTTCTTGAACATCTTCTTTTTTTTCTGTGACAGCCAGAAATCTGACCATGGAATAAGGCAGTCCAAACATCACGATTGAAGGTATCAAGCCAATCGTAACTATAATCTGGGCCCAAATTCCGTATTCTGCAATAGTAAGTGTTTTTGTCAGAATTGGTAGCAAAAAGATCGAGCTTAAAGCTATAAGAAGATTCAATAGGCCGACAAGCCCTATTCGTTGTGCGAAAAGCCTATGTTCGCCCATTTTTTCACCACAAAATAATATAATAGTATATACCGATAACTTGATGTAATTTTCGAGATATTTCCAAGAAATCTCGAAGTTCCACCATTTGGTTTAAATAACGGTTGAATAAGGCAGTTTGACTGAAGGTAAATCGGAATACTCTAGATACCTCGGATATATAATATTTAATTATCATAATAATCAATGGATGTTCTTCTTGAGAAGGATTTTACTAATCTCGCCTACCACTCGGTCTGTTGATTTCCCATCAATCTTATAAAGATATTTTTCTATATATTTCTCTCTATTCACCGCCAGTTCGTAATCGTCTCTTATTAACCTCTCAATTGCTGGTTTCAAATCTTCTTTTTTATAAACGCCTAAAGCTACACCTTCTTCTACGTAGTTCACCAGATCTGGCTTCCCACTCAAATTCAGGATTACTACTGGTTTTTCTAACGCCACCGCCTCCATTGCAGTTGTAGAGTTTTTTGTGATCATCAAATCACAAACATATAACAACTCATAAGTATCCGAGTTCTTTTTAGTTATTATCGAATTTATATCATAAGTCTTTATATACTTTTTGAGCATTTTTGTATATGCACTTCCCTCTCCAGGATGCTGTTTTATAATCAAAGTGCTATTTTTTATAGTTTTTATAGTTTTAAATATCGTATCGACATATTTCATGTTCTCATCATCGCTTAAGCCGTGGCATTGTGTAGTCCAAAGTATTATTTTATTACCGATACGAACATTGTGATCTTTTAAAAATTTTTCTTTTGTGTAGATCTTATTCGCGCTGCCCAGGATATCATACCTTGGCTGTCCCGTTATAACAACGTGCTCTGGGTCGTATATGCTTTTTTCGGTGAGTAGTTCGTAGTAATATTGTCCGTAGACGCAAGTGATATCCGGCAAGGTTAAAGTATCTTTGTAGTACTTATCAAATATATATCCATGGTGCGTTGGTGTAATAATGCCATGCTGCACAGCTAATGTTGGCACACCCTTCAGCTTGGCTGCAATTAATAGAGATCGTTCAAAGCGGCCATATTCATTTAGTAACAATATTAAATCAGGCCTTTCTTCATCAATCATTTGTTTTGCCATTTCAATATGTTCTACCATTATTCCAAAAATAGTATTGAAATAGTACGAGATTCTATCGTTTAGGAGATCAAGATTTATTCCCAAAAGTTCGGATGATTTTTTCAAATTGTTGGCATTTTTAAAATTGCTCCACAATTTGGAGAAATAATTTTTTGCGGCACGTCCTTTTTTCCAACTATTTAGGGACCAATAAATATCAAACGGTTTATGAATTATATCTTTTTGGTTTTTTCTTTTGTCAATTATTGTGTGTAAGTCCGATAACGAATATCCTAACGGATATACCGTGACAATTTCAGTTCCTTCGCTTTCTCTTAATTTTAATAATATCGAATCAAAAAAAGCATCTCCCTTTTTAGGCTTCATCGTAGTGGTATCCAATATGGTTCTCCATTGGAGGTTTTGGGCCACTACTAATATTCGGTTATTATTACGATACTCGATTGGAGTATATAATTTCATATTTATTTTACATACAATAGAAGTTGCAAACCTATAGGTAATATATAAAATAGGATTTTCCTTTAATCTTTTTATAAATGGGTGATCTTTGCGTATCCCGTTATTACGTATAAAAAAGTCTTGATCTACAAACCACCACATAAATATATTATTATACACCGTGAGATCGACTAGAGCGTTATTCACTTTAGTTATCTTACGCAAACGTAGCAATTCGTCATCCTGGCTATTGCTCTCGATTTTAGTCGTTGCTAATTCCTCTCTATACCCACTCATATACATCTCCTTTTCCCACACCCTCGTTCCCGCACAAACTGAGTTCGACTATAATGAAACCCTAATCGCCGATCACATCGTGCTCGTCTAAAATGTCGTCATATACTTTAAATATCCTCTCCTCTATTACTTCCCAATTGTACTTTTCCCCCACCGCGAATTTCCCTTTCAAGCCCATTCTTTTTCCTTCTTCCTGATGGCTAAGCAGATAAATCATAGCAGTTGCGATCTCATCTGGAACTGTTGGATCGACTAAGATGCCACAGTCAATTTCTTTAACAATATTTTTTATCTCGGAAAAGTCGCTTGCAATTACGGGCTTCCCACAAGACATATATTCAAATAGCTTCATGGGAACCGCGTTCTCGTAACGTGGGATTGGTTGTAAGAATACGATGCCAACATCGCACAGATTTATATAGTTAGGTATGTTTTTATGTTGGACATAACCTAAAAAACTCACCGACTCGTTTAGATCATTCTCTCTAATATATGAAAATACGTTTTCTTTATATCCCGTATTACCACTAAAATTTCCAAGAAATAATAGTTTTGCCTCGGGTAAGACCTTTAGGACTTTTTTAAACGCCTGTAATGACTGGAGAACGCCCCTATACTCAGTTAAACCTCCAACGTACAACAGCACCTTGTTATACTTAAATTTTTGGTTTAGTTCTTCGGAGTAATTATCCTCTTTAAAAAACGAAAGTCTTGGATAGTTGGGCATGACCACCACATAATTGTGAAATTGTCTATATTTTGCTGCTAAGATTTCATCAACCGTGATTATTACATCAGCAAAATTTATCAATCCTCTTTCGCCAATATCGGCCAAAAATCTAACAAAAGGCTTAATGAACTTCGGAAATAGAGAATTTTCTGCAATTAAAGATGGGTAGTGTTCGCGCGCATCGTATACGACCTTAGATCGCTTTAAAATTTTCAATAATGCTCCCAAGAACAAAGCGTCCGGAGCGTGACAATGATAAACATCACATTCCCTGCTAAAGCCCTCTTTGAGAATTCTCCACATCGTTATCGGATGAAAAATCCTTTTTGCAGGTTTTTTTACCGTAACGACGCCAATTCCGTCGCAATCTTCTTTTATTGGTTCAGCATAAGGGGCAATTACTACGACATCGTGAACCTTAGCAAGGCTTTTTGCCTCCTTGTAAAACACCCTCGGATCAAATGGACTATCAACTGTCGTTATTATGCAGACTTTCATTTGCTCGTCTCCTATTTAGTTACAATATTAATGAGTTCTCGATCGCACTTCACATCCAAAAATCCGTCCCCTGCCAAATATTCTTCACTAACATATACGACGCTCTCTGGATCGATATGAACCCGTAGCCTCATTCTTGGAAGACGGCAGTCTTCGGTAACATCAAGACCACCCACACGTATATCGATTTTTTTTCCTTTTTTCGAGTAATTGAGCTGTACATCCCTTCTGATCCTAAACCAATCAACTATATCAACGGCTTTGGTGACCCAAGCTCCGTCTTCCAATGCATTCTTAACCAAATATCTGTAGAGTCCGCCCCAGTTGTGTGGCTCAGCCAAGCTCGTTTGATGCCATAATAAGGTGACGACACCACCATATGTTCTCGCATAATTAAATATTTTGCCGCAAATTTTTTTCGCGTCGTCTTTTGGCAGGTTCAGATATTTTCTCCTGAACAATGATACATCTTGAATGTTTAAAGGGAGTTCAACTAAATTATAGGCACCCTTCGGTCGATACACTTGTAAGGTTCCAGCTCTAAATCCCACATCTCCGTTATATCCAAAAGACGTATCGTAATGGTACCCCGCATCGTCTAACCGCTTTAAAGATCCCTCATCGAAAAACAGCCAGTGTATTCGCGTCCCGATCTTGGAGATGCCGAATTTCGATACGCATCTCAATTCATTAGTTCCGGATATTACATCTTTCCAGTTATCGATTCCGTGAACACCCACCTCCCAACCACCTTCCAGCAATCCACGAATAATTTTATCATTAAGATTATATTTAGCCCCCCGTATCCTAGGTGCATCGAACCCCGGTTCATCCTTAAATGGTATGAAATAAAATGAGGATCTTACCCCCAGATTGTCCTCGAGGGCCATCCAATTCTCGAAGAGGTTCCACGGGTCCTTTCCCAAACCCAATTTCGCGAACAATATCTCAATTCCATCCAAAATCCTGAAGGCAAAAAAGCAGTTAAATATGGCGTTTCCGACAGAGATCCATCTCCTCTCTCTTACTGAGGTAATATCCACATCGTGAGTGAGGGCTACCATATAGGAATACTGCCACGGGATCGGGGGGATCTCCACCAAGGTAATTTCTCGTTTTAATTTTTGCCGCAGTCGATCCAAAAGAACGTCGCATATTGGTTCTCTATTACCGTCTAATCCCGAATTAAGCATAACACTAATTTCTTTAAAAAAGTCATTCTCTGATAAGTCGATGATGGTAACGCTATCTGAGGTTTTCAGATCGCTGCGCTTTGCAATTATTACATCGTAATTGCCGGATGGATCATAATATTCCCAGGCGGTCTTTAATAACTGAAAGGTCTCTCTAACTGCATATTCATCTGGATACAGCACCCCAATCATCTATAAACCTCTGCTGATGTCACCTGAGCTTTTACCTGCCCGAGATCACGTTTTCCAGCATCTTCTCCATATCCCTAGCCTTCCTCTTCCAACTGTAGTTCGTCATGTCCACCTTGAAGCTTCTCGGGTCGTTCTTGATCTCCAGAACCTTGTCCGAAAACTCTTTCATGTCCCGATAGATAAAGAGGTGCTCACCCCCGATCTTCATCATATCAGGGATCGGTGTGGATAGGATGGGCTTTCCGCAGGCAGAGTACTCAAAGAATTTGTTTGGGAGGGCTATGTTGACCCAATCATCGGGCAGAAGAGGTATGAGGCACAGGTCCATAGCTGAAATGTAGCTTGGAAGCTCCTCGTACTCTACTAAGCCGGAAAATATCACCTTATCTTCGATCCCAAGCTTCTTCGTCATCTCTTTCAGCTCTCGATCGTAATCGGTGAATAAAGACCCGCCTACGATCAATAACTTGAGGTCGGCCTCTCTATCCGAAATTTCCGCAAAGCTTTTTATGACCTGATCTAAGGCGTACCACCTTTCAACGCTTCCCGAGAATCCGATGACGAAAGCGTCTTCATCCAACCCCAACCTTCTTTTCCCCAAAATCATGTCCATGGGCCTAAAGTAGTCGGTATTCACCCCGTTGGTTATCAATTTAGCCTCGAAGCCGCGATCATTCAAGCGCTCGACCAGAGAAGGCGAGACCGTGGTGATCAGATCGCTCCTTCCCAGGTTGTACCTCGTGATCTGCCATACGCCATTCCTTAAGGCCCATTTCGAAAACGGGTTTTTGTAATACGATGCTGCTGAATCCGGAAACCAGTCTTTCAGGTCGAATATCACCGGGACCCCGCACTTTTTGGCCGCCTTTATGGCTGCAGTTCCGGCTAGGACGTGAGAGGCCACTACGACGTCGATCTCTTCCTCCTCTACGATCTCCTTGATCACCTTGTAATGGTAGGGCGCGTTTAAGATGTAATGAAGTGCGGGGTTCTTGACCGGATACTTGGTGGCCTCATGCACAATGAGTTTTGTATCTCGCTCTTTGCCTTCGCTTACATGGAAGTGGGGGACATGAACTTGATGCCTCTTCGCAAGCTCTTCGAATATGTAGTGGTGTCGCGAGGGAACTGGATGATGTATGTAATCCTGGGTGGAGACGAGCAGTATTCTCATTTAAATGCGCCGTCCGGTACATGAGTACTCTTAATATATAGGTTACTCTGCGTTTTTAACTTCTTGTCTTGAATATCGGGAGCGACAACCAATAGGCCCGCCAAAACCAGCGTAAAGAAGATGGCCATCATCTGTAGTGTTCGGTAATATTTTTTAAACCTTTTTGCGCCCACGCCATCCTATAGAACTAAATTCTGCACTTCCTCCGCGAGAGGGGGAACAGATATTTCGCGTCTATCCAATTTCTGGTGGTGGGTGCAGGCCATTGAAAACAAGACCCTAAAACCAACTTCGTGCACTGCACTCATCTGAGCTCATCGGATTAGCTACACGTTAGCGGTTTTCAATGGCTCTCACCCACGACCCAATTTCTTGAGCTCGGGAAACCCCTCCTCACCAGATCCTCAGCGACGGCGTTGATCATCATCGTCGGACCGCAGAGGGCAGCAGTGTCGGGGGCGGGTCTGAGGTCGGAGAGTAGCGTGGTGACGAGCCCCACGTTCCCCTTCCAGCTCGCGTCCATCATGTCTACGGTGATGCGACCTAGATCCCCGCCGCATGCCACTCCCGTACTCGCTGGTGAGGTAGAGGCCCTGAGGGGTTTTGGCTTCGTAGGCGACGGTTACGTCCCAGAAATCTTCGCGGTGGCCCTCAAGCACTCTTCTTTCGTTCGATCGCCTCCTTCAGTATGGCCCACCGATCGACGTCGCCGAGGCAGGCCCAAGAGCACCTGCCGCATCCGAACATCCTGGTCTTCTGCCGGATGTAGGCGAACTTGTCTCTGTGCCCGTGGCGGAGCCTCTCCTCGGGGCCTAACCGCGGTTTTACTTCGATCGTCATTCGGGAGAAGGCGGATAGGACGCAGGTGGCCTAACTTCAAAAAAAGACAAATAGACAAAAAACAAAAAGGCGGGCTGCATGACCGCAGAAGCGATCCTCGACTGCCGAAGCCCGAACAGCACGCCGAATAAATATGTTCCGGTTTTTGGGAGTTTTCTATGAAGAGAATTTTGACGTGGCTTTTGATCCCCATCATCCTCGCCTCTCAGAGCGCCCTCTGCGAAAACCCGGTGACCCTGTACCTCGACGACGGAACTGCGGAGAACGGCTTTCGAATGGGGGATGGAAGGGGCCACTCCGTCCTCTTCGAAGCCCCCTCCGTCGATTGGAACCTCTCTGCAGCTCTCGTCCACGGCAAGCTGGAGCCGGAAGAAGCTTCCGAGATCTTCGTTTTAGAGATCTGGGACGAGGACCTGAACACCATCTCGAAGGTGACGGACAGGGCCGACTCCTTCTTCGGCGAGGATTTCGGCTGGGCCCTGGTGGACGTCCCCGACGTCCAGGTCTCGGGACCCTTCCTGGTCTCCCTCTACGAATTCGGCGGGATCTACGTGGGCACTGACATCGGTCCCGCCACCAATAGATCGTTTTTCTCCGCGAGAAACCCCAACCGAATCCTGGGGTGGGACCTGGGACTCTACCAGCAGAACGAGACCGAGTGGATGATCAGGGCCGTCGGATTTTCGCCGCCGCCGGAGGTCGCTCGCCTTGTGATCCTCCCGGATGCCGCAAGCCAAAAGAGCTCCGCAAAGATAGAGGTGGAGGTGAGAGACCCCGACCAGAACCTCAAGAGCGTGACTTTGCACCTGGCCGAGAACGACTCCCAGGAGGTAGTCTGGTCCGAGGTACAGAACGTCGAGGGGGGCGAGGCGACGGTCCAGTTCACCTGGCCGGGGACCTTTTACAGGGTATCAGGACCGGACGGCTCTGTATCTCCCGTCCTGGCAACCGGGATCGACGGCGTCTCGGAGAGATTTCAACCTCTTCTGGCCCGGTCTGCGGCCTGCATTCTGATCATGGATCGCGGAGATTCCATGGTTCCGGCCTACGCCTACTTCGGAGAGGATGGGAGGCTGAACGGGCTTATCGACCTATCCGGACAGGTCCACTACGTCTCTCGGGACTTTCTGAACGCCACTTCCCCCGACGCCGATTACATGGATTATCTGGCGAATGATGCAACCGCGATCGAGGACGAAAGCGCCATAATATTTTACAAAATGATCATTCCATCAGGCTCCAGTATTCCATCGTACATCTATCATCAGCCTATAGCCCTCTCCAGGTCGCCCCTCTTCAACTACAGGGTCAGTCTCGAAGAGGTGGAAGCGAAAGCTGGCGGTTACGTGCCGACGGTGGTGGTGGAGGATCGAGCTTACAACGCAGTTCAGTTTGCCGGATCAGCAGAAGTGAAGGTCATTTGATCCATCGAAATAAGGCCTACATAAATCGAATCCTGTTATTTTTACTTATTATTATGGAAACATAATATAGCCGCATTTAAATTGTATATCTTATTCCCAATATTTGAGCAATTTGTAGAAAAGTTTATCTTTTTCGAAGCAAAAGTCATGGGCAGCTGGAGGAGGGAGATCTCTGTCCTGGTTATATCGGTTAACGATATCGATAATTTGCCTTCTGGTTTTTCAAGGGGCTTATGCCATCGATATGCATTTCTCGGCGGGTGATGGCGGCGGGAGAAGTGTGAGCATCTGGGATTCCTACGACGTGGACGACGGCGTAGAGGTCAGCGGCGAATCGTCGGCTGGCTTCAGCGGAGGTCTGAGCATGGACGACTCCAGACGGATCTCTGGCCCCGGCGACGTCTATGCGGTTCAGGGATACTCCGGGAGCGGCGGTTACGCTGGCGCGAACTATATTTATTCCCGGGACGCATCCCAGACGCTGGTTCGCGGGACGGCCCGTCTGACGCCCGATACCCTCGGCGCTATCCAGGACGTTTCGATAAAAGACGCTGACCTCAGCGCCGTCGTCTCCACCGGGGATCGGGGAGGAAGGGGGGCGATGCAGCACGCTTTTGTATTGGACGGATCTCTCGATTCCATTCAAACGATAGATATCGACGGCGGGATCGCTACGTCTCAGGATACTCAAATGACCGGATTCCTTCCAACGGCCTTCGGGACCGCCGGGTACATGAACGCCGACCTCGGGCCGGGTACCTTGAACCTCGAGGGTGAAGGAGCTGCGGTTGCCGTATCTTCTCTGGACCTGGCGGGCCCCGCGGAGGTCGACTGCAGGCTTGCGACGGGAACCGGAAATAGCGCCTGGGCTTTCGGCGACGTGAGATCGGCGTCGAGCGATCTCGGGGCCGTCGGTGCCGGAGCGGGTGCCGGTAAAGTGAACCTCGAAGTCGATCTGACCGGCGGCCTTCCAGGCCTCTACATAGGCGGCGAGGGTGAGGTCGCGGGAACCGGGGTCGCTGCAGCCGGCAAAAAGAACGAGATCAGCGGAACTCTTGCCGCAGGAACCGGATTCTCGGGAACCGGTGCTTTCGCCGAGGATGTCAAGGCCTCCAACAAGGATGGCATCGCAGTTGCAGCCGCTGCGGCGGGTGGCCTAGGCGGCGTCCTCGACATCAAAAACTTGGCCGTGGTCGGCGGAGCTGAAGCTGCCGGAGTCGGCGTGGCCGCTGCCGGAGAGAAGAACGAGATCCGCAGCGGAACTCTTGCCGCAAGAACGGGATTCTCGGGAACCGGTGCTTTCGCCGAGGATGTCGAGGCCTCCAACAAGGATGGCATCGCAGTTGCAGCCGCTGCGGCGGGTGGCCTGGGCGGCGTTCTCGACCTCAAGAACTTGGCCGTGGTCGGCGGAGCTGAAGCTGCCGGAGTCGGCGTGGCCGCCTCCGGAGAGAAGAACGAGATTCGCAGCGGAACTCTTGCCGCAGGAACCGGATTCTCGGGAACCGACGCCTTTGCCGAGGATGTCGAGGCCTCCAACAAGGACGGCATCGCAGTTGCTGCCGCTGCGGCGGGTGGCCTGGGCGGCGTTCTCGACCTCAAGAACTTGGCCGTGGTCGGCGGAGCTGAAGCTGCCGGAGTCGGCGTGGCCGCCTCCGGAGAGAAGAACGAGATTCGCAGCGGAACTCTTGCCGCAAGAACGGGATTCTCGGGAACTGGCGCCTTTGCCGAGGATGTCGAGGCCTCCAACAAGAACGGCATCGCAGTTGCCGCTGCTGCCGCGGGTGGCCTGGGCGGCGTCCTCGACCTCAAGAACTTGGCCGCGGTCGGCGGGGCTGAAGGTGCTATATTCGGCGCCGGTGCCGCCGGCCAAAAGAACCACGTGGGCGTCGGGAGCGTCGAAGCCAGCACAGGGAACGGTGCCGAGGTGGTCGCAAGAGATGTAGACGCCTCCAGCCGGGAAGGTGCTGCGGGAACGGGCGTCGCCGCTGGCAATGTCCAAGTTGCTCTGGCGGGGGCTACCACTATCACCGGCGAAGGGTCCGCCGTCGGTGCCGGTGCCGTCGGATTCAAGGCTTATGCAGGGGCAGACCGCCTGAGGGCAAAGTCCGGAGATAGCACCTCTGCTGCTGGAAAGGGCTTAACGACCTCTATCGTAGACGGCGTTGCAGGGGCGGGTGCCATAGGTGCGACCTACGACTCCAAAGGCCCTGGATCGGGATGGGAGGTCGCCAGCGTAGAGGGGGACATAACCGGAATCGGTGAGATCAGCGGCGATTTCAGGGCCAACACGGATCAGAGCGCCACTGCAAGGGCGAATAACGTATTTGCGGAGGGAAATGATGTACATCTCGGATCGCACGCCGACGACGGCACGTCATCTTCCGATGCGGATACGACCTTCTCCGGATACTTCAGTGATGGGAAATTGAAAGCCTATGCTGGCGATTCCACCCTGGCCTTGCAAAAAGGTCGCATATCGGGCTTATTCGAAATGGAAGCTGAAGCGGATTCCTTCGATCCACCGGAGCACAAGAGCAGATACAAAGGGTGGTTCTTTGGTGATTACGACATCGATGTGAAGGCCTGGACCGACGAGACTGGAGCTCATGCCAAAGCGAAGAAGGAGAAGGTCTGAATGAAAATGGGATGCGCGTATCTTTTGTTCCTCCTGGTGGGGCTAATATCTTCAGCCTCCGCCGCATCGTGGACGTTTGGCGTCGACAACGTCACCGACGGCTCCTCGTTCTGGATACACCGCCAGAGCGGGACGATAGGCTTCGACCTCTCCGGCTCGGTGGAGGGCGATATAGCCCCGATAGCCGTCACTCCCGCTGGAAGGGTCCTCTCCCCCTACTACTCCGGCATGGCCGACCTCACTGCCAACGACGTCCGACTCCGGGAGCGGACGGCGGCACTGGAGGGTACTTACAGCTCCGAAGAGCTGATCAAGCTTCGGGCTGATGCTGAGGCCGACGTAAACAGGACCTACATCAAGCCCGCGGGAAGCGGCGTCTGGACGATAACCCTGGAAGAGAGCTGGCCCGTCACCTTGAACGCCAGCAAGACCGTCGACTACTTCGGCAAGAACATCAACGACCGTGACTGTGCTGGAAATAACGGAGACAGCGTTGGAGCAAGCTTCCTTTACAACAGGGAGCTCTCCAGGGAGAGGAACGTCGCCCTCAGCCTCGACCGCCTGAACGCCACCATCGTCGCCACCAACGATACCATCATCAGCGCCGACGCATTCCCTTCGAGGTCCACCGTCTACGATATCGTCTCCCGTTCAACGGGGATCGCAGACCTGAAGTACAGGCAGATCGACTCCCGGGGAGAGGTGATCAACTTCGGCGAGGAGAGGTACATCGGAACCTACGATATAACGAGAAGGATCGAGATGGAGTACGTCTACGCCAACGAGACGAACGAGACCGACTGGCTCTCGTGCTGCGTCGGAGGATGCTCCGACCTCGATCCCTGCACTCTCCTGTCCTGGGGCGAGGTCGGGGTCTTCGACTGCGCATGCAGCTGATGGGGGGAATCCACCCTCCTCTCCAACTTCTCCATCTGGAGCTTTCCATCTTTTTTTAAGTTTGATCAGCGGACCTGATTTCCGATGCCTTCTGGACGCAAGGTTCGGTCTCTCTGCCGCTGGGGTTGATGAGGGCGATCAAGGTCTGGCCGGGCCTGGGGGCGAAGCGGTTCTCGGCGGTGAAGATGTAGAGGTCTCCATGCTCCCCGACGAGGAACATCGGCATCGCTGACTTGCCGTAACAGCTCTTGAAGTCTTCGTAATCGAACTTTTCTGTCAGCCTGAAGATCTTGATGCTGGCTCCGGCCTCGAACCTCTGGGCGAGGTAAGGAAGGGTTGCCTCTCTTGCAAAGAGGAACCTGCCCCGGAGGTGGACGGGCTGGATGAACTCTTTGCCGCGGTAAGCCTCCATCACCGGTGGTAGCTGGTAGACGTTCGCCCTTCCGAAGATCTCAGAAAGGTGGAAGCATATCAGCGAGTTCGCCTTGTCATTGGAGGTGAGGGCCACGAGGCGGCCGATACCCTCGAGTTCGATCTCCTCCAGGACGTGATCTGCCATGATGTTCCCGTGATATGTGGGAAGCCCCGCCTCATAAGCCTGGGATATCTGGCTGTAGTTTGAGTCGACGACGAGAACCCTCGCCCCCGCCTCCTGAAGGGCTTGGGCGATCTTTTGCGCCCAGGGGTTGGCCCCGACGATGAGGACTCCCTGGGGGTTCGACTGGGCGAGGCCGAGCCAGCAGGCGAGGGGCGCGGCACCGATGCCGTATATCGCCACCGTCCCGATGATCACGAAGAAGGTGAGAGGGGCCAGCTCATCGGCCTGGGCAAACCCCTCCCCCGTGAGCCTGAGGGCGAAGACCGAGGATACCGAGGCTGCCACGATCCCCCGAGGTGCCATCCAGGAGAGAAAAACCAGCTCCTGCCACCGAAGCCTCGCACCCCAGGTGGAGACGACGACGGCGGCGGGTCGAACTATCAGCATGAGAACTCCAAGAAATAAGAAGCTATACCTGTCGATGTATTCCAGGTCCGTCACCGTCAGCCGTCCCGCGAGGACTATGAATAGGGCGGCTATCAAGAGCACCCTCAAATTCTCCTTGAACTCAATTATGTGCTTGACGGCGACCGCTTTCTGGTTGGCCAAGACGACCCCCATCACCGTCACGGCGAATAAGCCCGACTCGATCTGGAACTGTTCTGAGATGGTGAAAACGGTGACCACCACCATCAGAGTCGCGGGGTTCTGAAGGTAGTCGGGGATCCAGTAGCGCTTGAGAAACTGGACCAGGACGATCTCGCCCGTGACCCCGACGAAAACCCCGATGAATATCGTCTTCACTATCCCCAGGAAGGTGGCGGTCGTCACCCCTTCGGCCCCGCCCATCAGAATCGCTTGGAAGACCAGAACCGCCAGCATCGCACCGATGGGATCGTTCATGATCCCCTCCCATTTCGCTATATTTCCGACCCTTCCGCTCGGACGGACATGAAGCAGCATCGGCAGAATTACCGTCGGGCCTGTCACCACCAGGATGGAGCCGAAAAGGACCGCAAGGGCGGGGTCGAGCCCGAGGATCAGACGCGCGGCCAGCGAAGTCATCACCCAGGTCACCAGCACCCCCACGGTTATCAGGTTGCGGACGACGGTCCCGATCTCCCGAAGCTCGTCGATCTTCAGGTTCAGGCCTCCCTCAAAGAGGATCACCGCTACTGACAGGGATACCAGGGGCACGAGAAGGGGTCCGAGGATCTGGTCTGGATCGAGGAAACCGGTGATGGGGCCTGCACCAAGGCCGAATATCAGCAAGACCAGTATCGAGGGAAGCCCCAACCTCCAGGCCAGCCACTGGGCTACTATGCCCAGCACCAGGATGGTAGACAAATAAATCAGGATCTCTTCGGTCAAGATCAGACACCCAGCAGTTCAAGCGACGATCAATGACATCCTTAAAGGTTTCTGATGCAACGGATAAAAGGGAGGTGGGGGGCAAAAGTCGCAATCAGGGATTCAGGAGGGAGGGAAACTTTCAACGTCAGACTTTTGCCTGAGGTCTCTACGTCATCTGACGAATATAAACCTTTCCATCGATCCGCGAATTTGTGTGGTCCTGAATGTTTTGACTTTATCGGTTGATTTATATATTGATTAAATATGCCTCCTGGGTGATACTGCCTCTTCTGCCAGAACGAGTCCCACCGCCACCTGCGGCTTCCGCCCCTTGTGAGCCTGGATGCCTTCGTCTCCAGGGTCAGGCCAAACCCCAAGGCCTAGTTCGTCTGCTACTTCGGAGAAGCCCCGAGCCCCAACTCCCCTTCGCCCTCAGGGCCTCTAAGCGGATGCTGGGGTTGGAGACGGAAGGTGAGAGATACGGTGTTGGATCAGCCGATGCTGCTGCTTTGGTGGCAGAACTCTCTTTGCGGTCAGGCGGGATCGTGAAGTTCGACTTCAAGGCCTTCGACGAGAACCTGAGCCTCGCCCTCTCCGGCGCCTCCAACCGGAGGCCTTCGAGAACTTCGAGATGGTCGCAAAGGACCTCTTCGAGGCTGGAGGCGCCCTGGTCCGCACGGCGACGACCCCCTCGTCCCAGGCTACGTCGGCGAGGCGGAGGTGGGGTGTACCTGGGAAACAAGTATATGCTGGCCCTCGCTCCCCCTTGATCATGCGGCGGCTGCTCGTTGCCGACGAGGAAAGGGCCAGAACCAAACGATAGTGTGAAATAGTTCGTCAGAGAGAGGGTTTGCCACATGAAGAAACTATTACTGTTATTGGCCTTGATGGTCGTCGCCTTCTCCGGCTGCGTCGAGGAGAAGCCCAGCCCCGAGGAGCTGAAGACGATGATGATCGAGTCGGTGGAGAAGGTCGAGACCGCCGCCTTCGCCGTAGATATGGATCAGACCGTAAAAGTGGTCAACCACTCTGAGACGAACAGAACCCTTCAGACCATGACCTTCGATACGAGGTCGGTGGGCGATGGCGAGCTGAACGTCACGGCCCACGCCATGAAGATGACCATGATCACCACCACCAGCTCAGAGGACATGGGAGACGTCGTCTCGAAGATGGAGATGTACATGCAGGGAGACACCATGTACACCAACATTGACGGAAACTGGACGAAGATGCCCGGGATGCCTGAGGAGATGTGGGATCAGCAGAACCAAGTGAGAACCCAGGCAGAGCTTCTCAACGCCTCCGAGATAGAGCTGGTGGGGTCAGAGAAGGTCAACGGCGAAGACGCCTACAAGGCGAAAGTAGTTCCCGACACGGAGACCTTCGCCCTGATACTGAACCAGCAGATGGGATCAATGCCCCTCTACGCCATGAACGTGACCGAGATCTTCGAGGAGAGCGAGATGGAGTGGACGACCTGGATCTCAAAGGAGTCCCATCTGCCCCTGAAAAACCATCTCTCCATGGAGCTGACCCTGACCGCGGATATGATGGGCCTTCCCGTCGGCGAGACGGGCGAGATCGAGATGGAGGTCAAATCCGACTCGACGGTCATATACTCCAACTACAATGAGCCGGTCGAGATCGTGGTGCCCGAAGAGGCGATGGCTGCCCCCTCCTGGCTTGACATGCTGATGGCGATGATGGCGCAGCCTTCTGACGTGACCCTTGTCGAGTAGAAGATCGAAAAAAGAGGCTTCAGACGGAGTTGAACTAAGGAAGCTGAAGAAGAGAACAGAGAAGAATGGGGGGAGGGCCGGGGCGTTTCCCTTCTAGGCCCCTCTCCTCTTCAGCCTATTCGACCCCATCATAACATCTTCCGACCAGGCCCTCATCACCTCTCCGACGGACCAGGCCTGAGATATGCAGCCTCCGGGCCGATGGGGCTCGTCGCCGTCGAAGACCTCGCAGATCGTCCCGACGCCGATCTGGCCGTCGAAGTCCATGAGGGGCTTTAAAAGCTCCCTCGCCTCGTCTCTGCTCTTTTTGGAGCCGCAGCACCCCTTCAGCCGGGCGGTTATGTACGGCCCGATGAGCCAAGGCCAGACCGTCCCCTGGTGGTATGCTCGATCCCTCTCGGCGGGTCCGCCCTCGTACCTTCCGATATAGTCTGGGTCCTCCGGCGATAGGGTTCTCAGGCCGCGGGGGGTGAGGAGCTCCTCGGCAGCCGTCGCCACGATCTCCCCTATCTGGTCTTCGTCGAGAGGGGTAAAGGGGAGAGATGCCGCTATAACCTGGTTCGGCCTGATGGCGGAATCTGTCTCGTCGATCAGATCGAAGAGGCAGCCATATTCAGAGTTCCAGAACTTCTCGTAGCTCTCTCGGACATTCTCTGCAAGTCCGCCATCCCAATCCTCGCCGAGCTCCTGGGCGAAGACCTCCATCACCTTCAGGGCGTTGTACCAGAGGGCGTTGATCTCGCAGGCCTTTCCGGCTCGGGGCGTGACGAACTCGCCGCCCACCTTTGCGTCCATCCAGGTGAGGCCGGGCTTTGAGATGATAAGGCCGTCCTCGTCAGAGAACGATCCCGGCGTCTCCCGAGAGTAGCGGTCTACGATCGCCCGCAGGGATGGGAATAGGTCCTTCACCAGGTCGGCGTCTCCGGAGTAGGCCCAGTACTTGTAGACCGACCAGAAGAACCAGAGGGCGGCGTCGATGGTGTTGTATCCTTCGGCCCCGAAGTCGTTGGGGAGGAGTCCGTCCTTCATCGCCCCGGCGAAGGTGGTCAGGACTGCTCGGGCGTCGTCGAACCTGCGCGTTGTGAGAAGGAGGCCAGGAAGCGATATCATGGCGTCCCTTCCCCAGTCGTTGAACCAATAGTACCCTGCGATGATGCTCCTTCCCTCGCCCCTTCGCACCAGAAACTGGTCGGCTCGAGCCGCGAGAAGCCTGAACCGAGGGTCCCGCCTCTTGTTTCCCACCAGATTTCTGATCCTCTCCTCCTCCCGGCTCAAAAGCTCCTCGGTTCCCTCCGGCGAATCCCTGTCGGCTGATGCGACTATGCTGAAGGTTAGGTGGCCGTCGACCTGGACCTCAAACCGTCCGGGGGAAAAGGAGTCCTCCCTCCAGGCAAGCCCCCTCTGCCTTTCGACTTCATACTCCAGGTTGTTGTACCAGAGCCCCTCTCTCACGTATCGGGCCTTGTCGGAGACGAGGACGAAGTCGCACCCTGATCGAAGACGAACGCCGCTACCTCCTCCCTCTATCCTCTCCTGGTCCATCGGGGGGGAGCGAGAGGCCACGTGAAAGCTCCTGCAGTTGACGAGGGGGACGACCTTGAATAGGCCCGACCCATCGACCTCGTACCTGATGACGGTGGAATTCTCGCCAGCGACCATGAAGACCTTCTTCTCGACGACGGTTCCGTCATCGGTCCGATAGAGGAAGGTCGGGACAGGGTCCTGCCGAAACTCTTCCAGGTGCCGGAACCCCTGGGGGTATATCGTGCCGGGATACTGGTGGCAGGCGAGATTGTACCTGCCCGACTCGGATATCAGCTCCTCGTCCAGGGATGAGAGGAGGAGGGTCCTCCCGGTGGGCGGGCTCAATGCTGCCACCAACAGGCCGTGGTAGGACCTGGTGTTCGCCCCCAGGATCGTTGAGGAGGCGTAGCCTCCGAGGCCGTTCGTCGTAAGCCATTCGTGCTCTGTCCCCTCTTGATAGCTCTTAGGATGAAAGCTGAGATCAAGGCTCATCTCTTCTTCCCCCTTTCCGGGCCGCCCCTCTTTTTACCTCGGTCCTCCTTCTTCGACTTCGATCTGTCTCTCCTATCGGCCCCGTCCACAGCCTCCAGAAGGGCCGCTCTCAGACCATCTCCGCTGAGATCCTCCGCCGCCTCGAACCTCTCGGCCAGGGCGGCGTCGGCGAGGCTCCTCCTCGCCCAAGCTGAGAGGTCACCCCTCTTGGCGTGGTATTCGAGAGAACCGATCTCCACCGTCTCAAAAACCTCTCTCAGGCTTCTTCGGCCCCAGGCGACATCCCCGGTGAAGACGTCGATCCCCGTCGAGAAGAGGAAGGGGTCATCGGCGGCGTCGACCCAGGACTTCACACGATGGTGGAGGTCGGAGAGGACGGAGAAGAAGGTGACGGCGGCATCGTAGGGGCTGCCGTAAGGGCTGAAGTAGTTGTGGACCTCGCCGGGGGCGCCTCCGTAGGTGAAGGCGTAGTAGAGGTGGTCGGAGAGGCCCAGGCACCTCCAGGTATTCAGAAGGCGCTGGTCGCCGCTCTCCTTGATGGGCCCCTCAAGCCTCCGGTGATAGGAGTAGCAGGCCCACTGGAGAGCGTTTCCTAGCCAGCAGCTGGTGTCTCTTTCTATGTCGGCCCAGGAGGTGGTCTTTGGAACGCTGATGGTCTCGATGGGCGGATTCTTTGCCACCACATCGCTGGGGGTTGCAAACCTCAAGTGATCCCACTTCAGAACCTCGCCGGGGAGGAACTTCAGGAACTCGAAGATCCCGGTGTCGGCCCACTGGTGCTCGCCGAAGGTCTCGTAGTCGCAGAAGATGTTGACGCACTCGCCGGGCTTTGACGCGATCCAGGATGCGTACTTATCGGCGGTGAGGGGGTACTCGTTCCACCACCGGGCCGAGAACCGAAATCCCATGTCGTCGGTGATCTGGTAGTCCCGAAGGAGGAGGGAGAGCTTATCGCACCCCTCCGGCCGATAGACGTGGTTTGGAGGGGCAACCACCCCCTCGGCGAAGATCCCGGCGTAGCCCAGATCCTCGACGATCCTCGCGATCCGGTCGTCGTAAAGAAGCTCAGTATTCTCGAAGATCCGGGGCTTGACGCCGAAGGCCTCCTCGATCCTCTCTCGGTGCATCTTCACCTGCTCGGAAAACTCTCTTCCGTCCTCGTAGAGGCTGGCGAGGGAGTGGTGGTAGGTCTGCTCCATAACCTCCACCATCCCGGTATCCACGAGCCGAGCGAAGGACTCCAGAACCCTGGGGCTGTACCGCTCGCACTGGTCGAGAAAGATCCCCGAGAAGCTGTAGGCGGCCTTGAAGGGCCGTTCGGAATCCTGGTGGCGCTTTATCTCATCGAGTAAGATCTCGTTAGTCGGAAGGTAGCATTTCTCGGCGACGCGGTCGAATATCCTCCGGTTCTCAGGGTCGTCAAAGTAGAAGTCGAATATCTCGTCGGGCTCGATCTTCCTCATGGGCGACCCGCTCCAGAAGAAGTCCTTTCTGAGCCTCAGAGGCTGGTGGACCTCGAAACAGAGGCAGACGTCGGTCATGAGACCTCACCGGGATCATTCAGATCTTCGTCGGCCTTGATGGAGCCTCCGCCAAATCGGAGGGGCGGGATGAATGGCATGCTTATATATGTCTATCAAGATCAATAAATATTTAATCAACGACTTCGAGAAGCCCCTCGGCTCTTGAGACGCCCGGCGATCGCCATAACCTTTTAGGTGGATAGATGAACACCATAAAAACGAGGGAATCGATTCTATGGACTCAGGATACAGAATAAGGCGGGCCGAATCCCCCGAGGACGTCGGGAAACTTCGCGACCATTTCAACGAGATATTTCACCCCCAGGAGGTGGGGGGGTTCGCCGAGACGGTATCTCTTCACCTTCCGGGGATGGAAAACAAGCGCTGGTTCATCGCCGCTGACATAGAGACGGGAGAGATCGCGGCGGCCTTCGCCCTCATCCCCTGGACCTGGGAGATGAGGGGGCTTAGGCTGAAAGTCGCCGAGAGGGGTATCGTCGGAACCCGAGAGGGGCACAGGAACAGGGGGCTCATGAAGCTCCTCAGCCGGGAGTTCGAGGCGACCCTCGAAGAGGAGGGGTTTGACCTCTCCGTGGTTCAGGGGATTCCGGGATTTTATCACCGCTTCGGATACCACTATTCAATCCCCCTGGAGACCCACATCGACATCCCCCTTCATCTGGTGCCTAATTTGGCCGACGACGAGGCCTACGAGTTTCGGCTCGCCGGGACGGGCGACATGCCCTTTCTCGCCGGAGAGGACGAACGATATCGAAGATCGAACTTCCTCTCCGTCTACAGGGACGATGATCACTGGAAGTACCTTCTGACGTACAGCCAGAAGACCGAATACGGCTCTGAGTTCTGGATCATGGAAGGGAAAGGAGCGGAAGAGAAGTACTATTTCAGAATTCCCCGGGAGGGGTTCGGAGCCGGGCTCATCGTGAGCGAGATCAGCGAGGGGATATCCGACGACGGGCTGATAAATATGCTCGCCTTCTGCAAGAAAAAGGCCGCTGAACGGGGAAAGCCGTTCATCCGGCTGAACCTTTCTTGCGAGTCGATCGCGGCAAAGACGGCCCTATCCTTCGGGGCGTCCAGCGGAAGGCCCTACGCCTGGCAGATAAAAGTTCCAGACAAAAAGAGGCTCCTCGAAAAGATGGCTCCCGTCCTCGAGGCGCGGCTGAAGGAGAGCAGCTTCGCAGGGTTCACCGGGGTATTGAGGCTCGATTTTTATACCGAACATATCGACCTCAGCTGGACGGATGGGCGCCTTGAGGCTGTCAGATCCGGGAGCGAAGGGGAGTGCGATAAAACCTTCTTCTTAAGTGACGACCTCTTTCCTCCCTTTGTCCTCGGTCATCGGAGCTGGCAAGAGCTTCAGTATACGAGACCCGACATCTTTCCGGCGATGCTGTATGTCGGTTCTGGCACGGACGGAGCTTCAGATAAGACCATCCGCCTCATCGAGGCCCTCTTTCCGGCCGAGAGATCCTGGGTCTACGAGCAGTACTGAGAAGATCACAGGAAGTAGACCGCCCCGACACGATCGATCGTCTCAGCCCTCCCACTTTTGCTTTTTGATCGAAAGCCTTTTTGGTCTTCACCGGTAAAAATAATTACTCTCGGGCGAATATAGACACCCAGGAGGGGAAAAAGTGGACGAATTATCAAAATCATACGAGAAGGTTCCTTCCGGGATACCGGGTTTCGACGACCTGGTGAACGGAGGATTTCACAGGGGAACCGTCAACACCGTTACGGGAGCGTCGGGAAGCGGCAAGACCGTCTTCGCCTCCCAGTTCATATACGAGGGGATCAAAAACGGCGAGAAGGGTATGATCATCATGCCCTCAGAGAGCGCCGAATTTCTGAAGAGAGAGATGTACTCCTCCTTCAAGTGGGATTTCTGGAAGCTGGAGGAGGAGGGGAAGCTCGTGATGGTGGACGTCACCGACCCCGTTCTTCGGCTTCAGAAGAGCATCGAGACCGATCCCGTCGAATTTTTGATAAACTTTCGAAAGCTCGTCGACAAGAAGGTCCGGGAGGAGAAGCCCCAGAGGGTACTGATCGACGACCTCATGGCCTTCTTCACCGCCGTCGAGTCCCCCTTCGTGATGAGGTCTCTTGCCGACGACCTATTCGGCGACCTTAGGTCTACCGGAGTTACGGCGATGATCACCATCGGCGCGGCCTTCGGCATGACCCAGATCATGGAGTACGGGGCGGACTCCTGTACCATTTTGAAGCGGGAGCGGATCGGAAACAACATGGTCCGCTCGATCTACATCATGAAGATGAGGGGATCGAGGATATCCAACAGCATTAAGGTCCTCGACATATCCGACGACGGGCTCGCTGTCTCGACCCTCTCGCCCTACCCGTAAATAGACTGGAGGTACGATCCGTCATGATAAAGCGCTGGGTAGTTCTGGCGGGGGAGGAGGGCGGCCCCGTCTGCAACAAGATGGGCGGTATTTGGAACGTCATCGACGCCGAGGCGAGGATGCTGGCAAAGCTCGCCTCAAAAAAGGAGATCGAATGCGACCTCAAGATCCTGGTGGCGGGTCCCTACTACCCCACCCAGGGGTCGGACTGGAACAAGGGGAAGTCCAGGGTCACCACCGTCGACGGCCTTGAACCCCTCGATATGAACGAAGAGCTCACCAGTGCCCTCGATCACCTCAAGTCCGAGGGGATCGACGTGGTTACCGCAGAAACCGAGGTCGATGGTGTCCCCGTGGGCTACCTCCTCTTCAACACCGCCTACTACGACTCGATCATCACGAATCGGCACGGCCAGAAGATGACGCTGGCCAACGCCATCAAGACCGAGGCCTGGGAGATGTCGAGGCTCGACTCGATGGCGTTTGAAAGGGCCCCCTACGGCCCGGAGTACACCCACTACCTCGGCCTCTCTTACGCCGTCTCCCAGTTCGTCCGGTACCTCGTATCCCTCGGCGAGGAGAGGGCGAAGAAGTACGAAGACGAGGCTATCTCGGAGTTCGCCATGTCGGTGATGCCGAAGATGAGAGTCTCCCTCCACTGCCACGAGTTTCCCACCTTCTACGCCCTCGCGAGGCTGAAGTGTCTCGGGATCCCCGTCCGAACGATGGCCACCCTTCATGCCACGGTGCCCGGAAGGTCTTCGGGCTATCGGTCTCTTGAGAAGGTGGCCCATCACGACGCCGCCTGGGAGCCGAACGTCCCCGTCGGCATGGCCACCCTCGAATCTCTGGCAAAGTACGCCGACGTCGTCTCCTTCGTCGGTGACTCGACGATGAGAGAGGCTATGCTATTTCACAACCTGAACGGGATCGTCATCCGAAACGGGATCGATCTCGATGTCAGCTACATCGACTGGAAGAAAAAGAACCTCTGCAGGAAGAAGATCCAGAAGTTCATCTCCGAGAACCTTCACAAGGTCTTCGGCGGAGAGCTGATAGACCCCGAGGACATCCTCCCGGTCTTCACCATATCCCGTCTGGAGCTTGAGAACAAGGGCTACCCCCAGCTCCTCGACTCCCTCCTCCTCCAGGACCACCTGATAAGGCACCGGAGGCTGGAGCAGAGGTTCGCAGAGGACATGAGGGTGGTATGTCTCCTCATCACCTCTCACGGTCCCAAATCCAAGGACAAGCTCCCCGACGGCTTTCCCATCAACCTCCCCTCGGAGGTGCCGGTGGGCGAGGAGATCAGGCTCAACAACATGATCGAAGAGCTCGGGATCGACGCCGAGAGCATGGCTGCGGGAAAGAGGCAGGCCGGTGCCGTCCTCTACCCCCAGTGGGTGGGGCCTGACGACGGCGGCCTCAACATGAAGGTAGACGAGATCATGGCCGGCTGCGTTGCGGGGATATTCCCGTCCCAGTACGAGCCCTTCCTCCTCACGGGCCTTGAGGCGGGACGGGAGGGAACCCCCAGCATCGTGAGCCGGGCCTGCGGCTTCAGCGACGCCCTGAAGAAGGTGGAGCGGCTGGTGACGGGCCTTGGCGGTGTCGTCGTCGTCGACAACATCGACGCCGCCCACCAGGAGATGATCCTCGACTACGCCCTGGCCCTGGACTACTTCACCTGGACCTACCTCGAAGACCAGGTGAAATACAGGCTCCTCTGCGAGGAGTCCTTCGCCCTGGCGAAGCTGATGAACTGGACCGAGCCGGTCATGGAGTACTACAAGAACCTCATGGTCAGCTCGGAGCTGGACAAGTGCATGCCTCCAGAGATGATACCCGAGATGAGTTTTGACGAAGGTGGCGAATGATTATGTTGATAGCTTACTTCAGCCTGGAGTTTCCCCCACGGGTCTTCGGAGGTCTCGGCGTTTACGCCGACTCCATATCAAGAGAGCTGGCAGCCCTCGGCCAAAAGATATCCGTCTTCACCATGGGCGACGGAGAACTGAAGAGAAGGCAGACCAGGCGCGGCATCTCCATCTTCAGGGAGACGCCGGAGCCGATGAGAGACGGCTGGGAGCCGTTCCTCTCGGCCCGGACCCATGCCTGGGGCGAAGGCGTCAACTTCCTATTCGACCTCATGAGCTACAACCAGCTTGCTGCGGCCTCTCTGAGGGATAACGGCCCCTTCGATCTCGTCGTCGCCCACGACTGGCTGGGCCTGCCCGGAGCGATGGCCGCAAAGAGGAGCGAGAACCTGCCCCTGATCTTCCACGTCCACAGCCTCGAGGTGGGAAGGGAAACGGCCCCAAACCCGCAGATCGTCGACCTGGAGGTGAGAGGGGCCAGCCTCGCCGACGGCGTGATCACCGTCTCCATGGCGATGAAAGAGCAGCTGGCAAGCCTCGGCATCCCAAAAGACAAAATTGATGTCTGCTACCACGGCGTCGAGACCGACGTCTTCAGCCCCTCGAAGGTCAAGCCGAAGAAGATCGAAGAGCTCCGGGAGAGGTACGCCATCGAGGAGGGCGACGAGGTGATCCTCTTCGTCGGAAGGCTTGAGCCTGTCAAGGGCGTGGTCCCCCTCATCGAGGCGATGCCGATGGTGCTGAAAGAGCACCCGAGGGCGAAGCTTCTCGTCGTCGGGAAGGGGACCCTCGAAGAGCGGGTGAAGTCGATGGCCGAGACCCTGGGCGGATCGGTGAAGGTCATAACCGACTTTCTCGACCTGGAGGCGAAGATCCACCACTACGCCCTCGCCGACCTCTGCGTCTTTCCGAGCCTCTACGAGCCCTTCGGGATCGTGGGGGTCGAGGCCGCCGCTATGGAAAGGCCCGCGGTCGTCGGTGCCAGCGGCGTCTCGGGCCTGCGAGAGATCGTGGACAACCCCTCCTCGGAGCGGCCGACCGGAGTTCACGTCAACCCTCACGACCCCGGCGACATCGCCTGGGGCATAAACCTCGTCCTGGAAGATCCCGAGAGGATGAGGGAGTGGGGCAGGAACGGCAGAAAGAAGTGCCTGGACATATTTAACTGGCCAAGAGCTGCCAAAGAGACTCTTGAGATCTACGAGAAGGTGATCTCATCCCGGAGATGAGGCGCCACTACTTCCTCGACGAGTACTGCATCATCGCCTCCGAGAGGGGAAAGAGGCCCTCCGACTTCAAGCACGGTGGGACCGGCGAGCGGTCCGACCCCAAAACATGCCCCTTCTGTCCCGGAAACGAGGAGCGGACCCCGCCGGCGGTCGCCGTCTACACCGACGACGGCATCTTCGCCGACGGTAAGGAGAGGGTCAGGGGCTGGTGGGCCCGGTCTTTTCTCAACCTCTACCCGGCCATGGCCGAAAACCCAACGCCGCCATCGAAAGAGTGGGTGGCGGACTTCGCCCGCGGCTTTCACGAGGTGATCGTCGAGTCTCCGGACCACGAGGGCGACCCATCCCGCTTCAGCAGCCGAGATCTCGAAAGGCTCGTCTCCGTCTACAGAGATCGGTACCTCCACTACATCTCCCAGGAGAGGGTCGAGTACGTCTCGATCTTCAAAAACTGGGGCCAGGTGGCGGGAGCCTCCCTCAGCCACACCCATTCCCAGCTCGTCGCCCTCCCCCTCGTCCCTCCAGCCTTGAAGAGGGAGATGGAGGCGATCGCCTCGGCGCCCCGCTGCCCCTACTGCAGCCTCGCCGAAAGGGAGGCGGCCTCGGAGAGGCTCGTCTTTGAGAACGACCGGTTCGTCCTCATCGCCCCCTTCTTCTCAATGGTCCCCTACGAAACCTGGGTCCTCCCGAAAAAGCACGTCCCGGACCTCGATCTCGATCCTGCCGATTTAGAGGACCTCGCCGAGGTTCTAGGCGAGGCTCTCAGGAGGCTCGACCGGCACCTCTCAGGCCCGCCCTACAACTATTCGGTCTTCCAGCTCCCCGACCGCCGCTACCACCTCAACATCAGGATCCAGCCGGCGATATCGACGATGGCGGGCTTTGAGAAGAACACGGGGATCTTCATCAACACAGTGCCGCCCGAAGTGGCCGCCAAAGAGCTCCGGGAGATCTGACACCCCTTCTCGTCCGTTTTTGTCCATTTTGTCGATTCCGGGATCCCATGTACGCGATCTCCACCCGCTTAGCAGTTTCTTCAGCAGACGGCCTCGTCGGAAGGATCGCCACAACTTTTAAGTACGTTCAAGTAGATACAGAAAGAACCGAAATTTCAGAATAATTCGAACGAACTAGGATGATGCGGCCTTCCGGATCGATGGAACTTCTGCTTCGGGGATAGAGGAAAATGGCATGTAGGTTCGTCGGCGCGGATCTGCGAAAACCGAAAGGTTAATGAGACGACAGCATAAGAATTTGTAGCAAAAATTGGCGAACGAAGCTCGTTGATACACGAGATTGATGATGCCGATGTCTCGACCTGGCAGCTCTCATTCCTTTAATGCCGCCTGTTGACGCCTAATCTCTCTTGATTGTGACAATGGCCCAGATTGACGAAAAGCGATTGTATCATGATGTGGTGGATGAAATGCGAATAGGGATGCTCTCCTGGGAGAGCCTTTACTCCACGAAGGTCGGGGGCGTCGCCCCTCACGTCTCAGAACTCTCCGAAGCTCTCGCCAGGAGGGGGATCGAGGTGCACGTCTTCACCCGTCGGGGGGACTTCGGCTCCTACGACGAGATCAACGGCGTTCACTACCAGAGGGTGGACTTCGACCAGTCCGGAGACATCCTCGTCCAGATGGACCGGATGTGCGACGCCATCTTCGATCGGTTCGGGCACGTCCAGAAGCTCTTCGGGAGCTTCGACCTGGTCCACGGCCACGACTGGCACCCTGTCGCGGCCCTCAACAGGATAAAGGCAGCCTACAAGATCCCCTACTTGATCACCCTCCACAGCACCGAATGGGGCAGAAACGGGAACAACTTCAGCGGCGATTACGTTCCGCGAGAGATCGCTCACCGCGAGTGGCTCGCCGGCTACGAGTCGGCGATGGTGATCACCACCACCCAGAGGATGAAGGACGAGCTGAAGTGGCTCTATCAGATCCCGGGAGATAAGATCGAGATCATCCCGAACGGCCTCATCATCGGAAGCTTCAGGCGGTCCCAGGATCCCGGAAGGGTCAAGGAGAGGCACGGGATTCATCCTCTCGCCCCGGTGGTCCTCTTTTGCGGCAGGATGAACTACCAGAAGGGACCCAGCATCCTGGTGGAGGCCATACCCCAAGTCCTCGCACGCCACTGGGACGCGAAGTTCGTCTTCGTCGGCGAAGGCGGGATGAGGCCCATCTGCGAAAATAGGGCCCGAGAGTTGGGGGTCGATGGGTCCTGCATATTTCTAGGGTACACCCCCAGCAACGTCAAAGAGGAGTGGATGAACGCCTGCGACATGATCTGCCTTCCCAGCAGAAACGAGCCCTTCGGTATCGTAGTCCTGGAGGGATGGGACGCGGGAAAGCCGGTCATCGCCACCGAGGCCGTCAGCATCATCAAGAACTTCGAGGACGGCCTCCTGGCCTACATCCAGCCCGAGTCGATAGCCTGGTGCATCAACAGGCTCCTGGACAACCCAAAGGAAATGGAGAGGCTCGGCAAGGCCGGGAGGGAGCGGCTCGAAAAGGAGTTCACCTGGGACGAGATCGCTCGAGAGACGGAGATCGTCTACGAGAGGGTTTTGAAAAAGAGATAAAAAAACCATACCCCCATCGAGGTCTCGCTTTATTTTTTTCACCGCTCTACCCTTGAGCGTGCATCAGAGATATGATCAGGTCGTGAACCTGCTCGGGGCGGCCGACCCCTTCGAGAAGGTGGTGGGACCGCCCCCGGGGCGTCGATACGGTCTTGCCTCCCCCGGCAGCGATCATCCCCCTCGTCCCCACGGCCGCCCCGGCCATGCTGAAGTCGTCGCCGAGGCCGAGGCCCGAGGCGGTGATGGGGATTATCGTCCCGAAGTTGAAGATCTTTCCAGGGAAGGACTGCTCCACCACCAGGTCGTTGATGTTCCTGTAGAGGAGGGTTCTCCGGTGGACCCCCAGGTGGCCCGACTCCATGATCAGCCTCCAGTTGGTGATGTAGTACCGATGAGACCTGCGGTGCTCTTCCGTCCCCAGGATCCCGAGGAGGCCGAAGGCCGTCAGGATGTGATTTTGGTCGGAAAGCCAGAAGAGGCCCAAGCCCTCGACGAATGTGTTGTATTCCGGCTGGCTCGGAAGGCTGAAGGCGAGAAGGCCCGGGATCGCCAGGGCGAAGAGCCATCTCCAGTTGATCCGAAATAGGGCGATCAGAACCGCCGGCACGAGGATGGAGAGCCACCAGAGGATCCGGGCCGAGGTCTCGGGGCTCATGTCCAAGATCTCGATCCTGGGGCCGGTGGAGAAGTAGACCCCCACCAGGGCGAGATAGGTCCAGATCCCGTAGAGCCGGTAAAAGGCCAGGGGGTGAGGCCGAAGGGCCCTGATCAGCTCTTCGCCCTTCTGGAGCTTGGTTGACACGCGCCCTGCTTTGAGGCTGATCGGATAAATAACCCTTCTTCGAGGCCGATCAGAAAATAGCCTTTCTTTCGTGAGGTCGAGGTTCGAAGAACAAGTCGAGAGAGTCGGCCCGTTCACATGGGCTTTGAGGTGACGGCGTGGTGCCGCATGATCGCGATGCAGACGACGGGGTGGTGGAGGGCTTCAAGGAGGAAATGGGCTGACCGAAAGGTTCAAAAACAGGAAGCACGTGGGAGGCAATCGCACTTTTCGTGCCTCGGTGGCTTAGCTGGCATAGCGCGTCCTTGGTAAGGACGAGGCCGTGGGTTCAAATCCCACCCGAGGCTTGATCTTCTTTTAAGCCAGCTTTTCCCGACAAATCTTTTATTCAGATTTGATTATTCAAATTACCAGAGTGAATTCTCGAAACCAGATCACAGTAATATAAAATGGACAGGGTTCTCTTTCAGATACATATAAAAAAATAGTGGGATGATCTGACGAGCCGTAACTCGCCGGACCACGGATTCGCTTCCCCCTCAGATTACGATTATGCTGCACCCGGCGTTGGCGCGGGCGAGCAAGGTTCCATACTCATCGTAGCCCATCACACAAGCCGAGTTGTAGATGTACGGACGACCCCTCTTGTAAAGGGCGTCATCCATGTTCACTACGTAATCTGCTGTTGGGTACACAGAAGCTCCACCCTCCAGGTCGCCTATGTAAATCTCCTCGGACATCGCGAAGTACATTACCACAACGTCGTAAAGGGTTCCGGTGCCGGTGTTGTCAACGTCGAAGGTGAAGGTGACGGTTTCGCCATCCGAGGCTAGTACTGGGTCCACGTTTGCCAGAAGGATTAGCGAGTAGGTCTCGTCTGCCGATGCCGCGGGCACGAGGAGGAGGAGGAGGAGCGACGCCAAGAGGGCGAGCACGCCTGCTACCTTCGGCCCGGATATGGTTCCATTGGCCTCAGTCTTCATTTTATACCATCTCTTTTGGTGAACCAGGTCGAAGAGATCCCGATCCGATCTCGTCGCCCTTTTACAAAATCCTATGATGTTTCCAAGATACTAATAGACACTTACGATGTATACTACTGTATAGAACTGCAATAGTATGCTAATATATGATGACTTATTAATCTCAAATTTGGGACGACGAAGAAATCCTACAGATACTAGTTTAGCTAGATAACATATAATATATAATTTATTATATGTGGCCCTGTGCCTTCCGATATTTTGGGACCCAATTAATCTTCAAAAAGATGACCTTTCGAATTGTTTTTTCTTTTTGAAACAAGATCTACTTATTTAAAACCACAGCACGACATAAATTGTCAATTTTTCTTCGAGTCGATCGGGCCTTACGTATCTTTGAGCCATCTTCGAATAGTTGGATTTTTTGGGATCCGAGTTTCACCTACGCCAAGTTGCGATCGCCGTCTCCGTCTGCTGGCTGAGCCTGAGCTGATGGATCGGGAATTCGCCAAAGCTTGAAAATCGTGATTATAATTCGACCAGATTAAGCGAAGGAATTCGGCGCGCCGACTTTGGTAATCAAGCGCCGTTACCTTTTTTGTCTCCGGAGGTGTGGCGCGCGCCCGAGCCCCGTCCTCGAGTACGTCGGGATATCCACATTTTCAAGAGACGTTCATCGATCGGCGTTAGACGGCCTCATAATCCCCCATTCAGCGCCATGAAAGAACGAAATCTTTAAATATTATGTAACTACCCAATACTAACCATAAGTTAGTAACCGCTGATGTGTAATTATGTGGTGGTGCGAAAGCCCATCTGTAAAAAAGGGATGGTATTGAGATGATGGGCAAAAGAACGTCGCAAAGATCCCAAAGCCGCACCTTATGGCATTCATGTCAAACTAAGCGGATAGGTTGAAATAAAAAGATATTGATATTGTACGAGGATTGATATGGCAGAGGAGTATACGCTCAAAGTGGGTGAAGCCCGTCCTTCCGATGTGGGAAGAGGTATCGCGAGGGTCGACCAGGCCGTCATTTACAACGCCGGCTGGCAGGCGGGGGACGTCCTTTCCATCACCGGCAAGAAAAAGACCGCCGCCCTTCTTCTGCCCGGATATCCGGAAGATACCGGGACGGGGATCGTCCGCCTCGACGGAAACATCAGGCGAAACGCCGGGGTGAGCATAGACGATCGGGTCCCCGTGAAGATCATCAAGTCGGCTCCAGCGGGCAAAGTCGTCTTCGCGCCGACGGTCCCCCTGCGGATCACCGGAGGCGAGGAGTACCTTCGCCGATACCTGGACGGAAGGGTACTCACCCGAGGGGACGTCATCGAGATCAGCGTCATGGGCAGAAAGATTGAGCTCGTGGCCACCAAGATCACGCCCGCCGCCGATGCAGTGATAATAGGCGACAGGACGGGAATCGAGATCAGCGAGAAGCCCGCAAAAGAGGAGAGGGCGATACCGAGGGTCACCTACGAGGACATAGGAGGCCTCGGACCAGAGATCAAGAAGATCAGGGAGATGATCGAGCTTCCCATGAAGCATCCTGAGCTCTTCGAGCGGCTGGGCGTCGAGGCCCCCAAGGGCGTCCTTCTCCACGGTCCCCCCGGCACTGGAAAGACCCTCCTCGCAAAAGCTCTCGCCTCGGAGACGAACTCTCACTTCCAGACTCTGAGCGGCCCTGAGATCATGTCCAAGTACTACGGCGAGTCCGAGGAGAGGCTCCGGGAGATCTTCAAGGAGGCCGAAGAGGAGGCGCCTTCGATCATATTCATCGACGAGATCGACTCTATCGCCCCCAAGAGAGAGGAGGTGACCGGCGAGGTCGAGCGGAGGATCGTAGCCCAGCTTCTGGCGGTGATGGACGGCCTCGAGTCGAGAGGCAAGGTCGTCGTCATAGGAGCCACCAACAGGCCCGACGCCCTGGACCAGGCCCTGCGAAGGCCAGGAAGGTTCGACCGCGAGATCGAGATCGGGGTTCCCAACAGGGAGGCGAGGCTTGAAGTCCTCCAGATCCACGCCCGGGGGATGCCCCTCGCCGAAGACGTGAACCTGGAGAAGCTCGCCGACATCACCCACGGCTTCGTCGGAGCCGATATCGCCGCCCTCGCGCGAGAGGCCGGGATGAGGGCTCTGCGGAGGGTCGTCCCGGAGCTGGACCTCGAGGTGGAGAGCATACCCGTCGAGATCCTGAACAAGATCGAGGTCGTAAACGACGACTTCGTGGACGCCCTCCGAGAGCTTGAGCCTTCCGCCATGCGCGAGGTGCTGGTGGAGTCGCCGAACGTCCACTGGGACGACATCGGCGGTTTAAAAGACGTCAAGCAGGAGCTGATGGAGTCGGTGGAGTGGCCTCTCGCCTACCCCAAGCTATTCAGCCACATGGCGGCAAGCCCGCCGAAGGGTATCATGCTCTACGGTCCTCCCGGTACGGGAAAGACCCTGATGGCCAAAGCCGTGGCCACTGAGAGCCAGGCGAACTTCATATCGGTGAAGGGACCAGAGTTTCTATCGAAGTGGGTCGGCGAGTCGGAGAAAGCGGTGAGGGACACCTTCAGGAAGGCGAGGCAGGCAGCGCCCACCGTCCTCTTCTTCGACGAGATGGACTCGATCGCCCCCGCGAGAGGAAGCGGCACCGGCGACTCTCACGTCACCGAGAGGATGATAAGCCAGATCCTCTCGGAGATGGACGGCCTGGAGTCGCTTCACAACGTAGTTGTGATCGCGGCCACCAACCGGCCCGACATCATCGATCCCGCACTCCTGCGGCCCGGCAGGTTCGATCGGATGATCGAGATCGGGATGCCCGACCAGGAGGCAAGGCTCGACATCCTGAAGATCCATACCGCAGAGCGACCCCTGGCCGAAGACGTCGACCTCGCCTCGCTATCGAAGCGGACCGACGGCTTCTCCGGCGCAGACATAGCAGCGGTCTGCAACGAGGCGGTGATGCTGGCGATAAGAGAGTACGTCCTCGCCGGAAAGCCCCAGGATGACGAGGAGATCGCGAAGTACAAGATCGAGGCCAAGCACTTCGATGAGGCTCTCAAAAAGGTGAAGCCGAGCAAGAAGGAGCGGGACGCCTACAGCAAGTTCGCAGAGATCGCCTGAGGCGGGCGCGGGGGCCGGTTTGAGGACCGGGCCTCATCTCTCCTTTCTTTTTCTCTTTCTCTTTGTTCTTGCCGTTTTATATCTCTCGCCTGTTCTATATCTCGACGTTTCTCATAGACCGCTTCGCACTTCTAGGGGAACGTAGACTATGGGAATATCCTTCACTCGTCGTCGATCCCCATGAGTGACAGGATGGAAAGTAGCTTTAAAAGAGAGTAGGCGCAATGGCATAGCATTTTGTCTGATAGCGGTTTTAAGGATAACTTCAGAAAGAGATAGGGAAGTAAAAATAGTGGACGAGGGTCACTCGACCCTAGCCCTCCGTCGTCGTCTCTCTTCGTCTAGGATAGCCGCCGCCTCTTCATGGGTCATCCCCATGACTCGGGCCCTCTCCGGAGAGGTTCTGAGGGCTCGCCTGGCCATCCACAGTTGGTGTTCTCTAGAGGTATTTTGCATCGTCGTCACCCCAGGTTGCCGAAAGCCACAGGACAGAACCGTCGAAGCCACTCGATTAGAGATGCTGGAGAAGACATTTGGAACAGTCTGTAAGAAACCGATGCCCCGCGAACTCAAATATTTCAGAAATACGTTTTCGTCCCTGGCCACATAAACCTTACGGAGATCGCCGATCGTCGCATCGCCACCTTCCGCAGAGTCCAATTCCTTCCATTTGGGAGAACCCTTTACCTGACCAGGGCACCGGTAGCCTTTGGTGCGGGGGAACTCACCCCCCGCACCTGACACTATGCGTCCTTCATCCCGAAAATCCGAGTTTTTCGGCCTCGGCGTAAGCTTCGTGTGCCTCGGCTGTCCTGCCAAGACGTTCGAGAGCGAGGCCCTTGCCATACCAGGCCACGGCATATTCAGGATCGAGCCTGATGGCCTCGTCAAAAGCCTGGATCGCTCCGGTGTAGTTGCCCAGATCTCCGAGAGCAACGCCTTTGGCAGTCCAGGCTAGGGCATACTCAGGATTGAGCCTGATGGCTTCGTCAAACGCTTGTATCGCCTCGTCGTACTTGTCCTCATCTGCGAGAGCAAAGCCTTTGTTATACCATGCATTGGCATACTCAGGGTCGAGCCTGATGGCCTCGTCATAGCACTGGATGGCCTCGGTGTAGTTGCCCAGATTTTTGAAAGCCATGCCTCTGTTATTCCAGGCCATGGAATACTCAGGGTCGAGCCTGATGGCCTCGTCATAGCACTGGATGGCCTCGGTGTAGTTACCCAGATTTTTGAAAGCCATGCCTCTGTTATTCCAGGCCATGGCATACTCAGGATCGAACCTGATGGCCTCGTCATAGCACTGGATGGCCTCAGTGTAGTTGCCAATATTTTTGAGAGACACGCCTTTGCCATTCCAGGCCATGGCATACTCAGGATCGAACCTGATGGCCTCGTCATAGCACTGGATGGCCTCGGTGTAGTTGCCCAGATTTTTGAGAGATACGCCTTTGCCATTCCATGCATCCGGATCCTCTGGATCTAGTCTGATGGCCTCGTCATAGCACTGGATGGCCTCGGGGTAATTGCCCAGATTTTTGAAAGTGAGGCCTTTGAAATACCATGCATCCGGATCCTCTGGATCGAGCCTGATGGCCTCGTCATAGCACTGGATGGCCTCGCTGTAATCGCCTTGAGATCCAAGAGCGTTGCCTTTGTTATACCATGCAACCGGATCCCCCGGATCTAGTCTGATGGCCTCGTCATAGCACTGGATGGCTTCGGTGTAGTTGCCCAGATTTTTGAGAGACACGCCTTTGTTATTCCAGGCCCAGGAATCCTCCGGATCGAGCCTGATGGCCTCGTCATAGCACTGGATCGCCCCGGTGTAGTTGCCCAGATTTTTGAGAGACACGCCTTTGTTAAACCACGCATTGGCATACTCAGGATCGAGACGGATAGCTTCGTCAAACGCCTGGATCGCCTCGGTGTAGTTGCCCAAATCATCGAGAGCATTGCCTTTGTTGTACCACGCATTGGCATAGTCAGGGTCGAGCCTGATGGCCTCGTCATAAGCCAGAATAGCTTCGTCGTACTTACCAAGGTCTTCGAGAGCTAAGCCTTCGTCTAGCCATTCTTGAGCGGTCTCTTGCCCACTCCCAGGAACTACCAGTACCGCCAGCGCCAGCGCGCATAAAATCAGTCTCATTTCCTCACACTCTTGGGAAAGATACTGTCACCATCCACGAAAAATGTTTCTATGCTTCGGGAGTCCTGACATGCGTGAAAATGGCCTAAAATGATCACGGTTTCTGTATTTATGCTGCGCAACTTCAGATGCCGAACCCCTCGTAGGATTTCCGCCGGTGATTGATGTCGGCCTTTAATTAGATCGATGTAGTTTTCAGATCGGTGTGGCCGAGCTGCTGCTGCAAGTCGTTCAACGGGACGCCGCTATCCAAAGCGGTTACAGCGTGCAGGTGGCGCAAGGTATGTGGGCTGACGATGTTCATCAGCCTGCCATCTTCGGATGGCGCATAAGGTCGCTGAATGCCTGAGGCGGAACGCTGAGGCCGGGCCGGAAGTCGAACCGGCCCTCGTCTCATCCTTATCGCAGATAATCGATGGCCATGGCGGGCTGGTACGATATGCCCGGTTTGGCCAACAATTCTACAAATCGGCATCCTTTTGATGGATGAAACAGATTGGCAGAGGCGCTACTTTTGATGACCCATGCCGTATCAAGACCGCGCTCGGTCCCTGCAACGGCAAGAACGGGCTCCTCTTCGGGAATCACTCCTGCATCGACAGCCATCAAGACACATTCCAGACAGACCAAAGTCCCCGTGGAGATCAACTCCAGGGTCTTTGCCAGAATATCAAGGGATGTCACCTGTTGAAGATGGAGTCGCATTGAAAAGCTAGGGCCGAAGAAGGGAATTGTTCCTTGAATGATGGGGACGTTCAAGGCTGCTAGTTTTAGTCTATTTTCCGGGGTGATCTGCATGGGCACCCGGGATAGGCCGCGTTCCTCCCATTCATCGCGCACCTTCTGAAGCTCAGGAATATCTGCAAACGGACCGCTCTGCATGTGGTCAACTTCCCATCCCATTCCTTGAGGGCATGTGACGCAGACGATGGTCGTGTCGCGGATTCTTTCAGCAGCTCTTACAGCACATTCACCGGTGATTGAGGCGACGACAAGATAGCGATACTGCGAAGAGGCCTTCCTCACAATTTCAATTGTCTCATCTGTGTTGGCGGGTCCCGGCCTTTCAAATACTCTCATACATCCGACCTCTTTTTATCTGTTGTCTCTTTAGCAGCTGGTAAAGATCATGATTTTTCATCATTTAACCTTTCACCAAATAATGTCTGATCAAGAGATTTTTTTTTCTATAGCTTCTTGGCGACGACCGCAAACTCGTCATTTTCCGGGTTGAACGGCGAGCCGGCAACATCCGAATAAAAGCCCTCGACGACAAAACCGCATTCGTCAAACTCTCTCTCCAGGGTTTCGGGGGTGAAATGCTGGAGCCAGTTATAGACGGTTCGCGTGCGATCGGCTTCGATGAGCGTATACTTGTCAAGAACCACCTTTTCTCTCAGGTACTTGAAGGTGTTTAGAAACCCGTAATACTTGTTCGGGGACCAGAATCCATCCAGAAGGTTCTCCTCATAAATCGCCATCTCTTCTCGTCCTTCGAAGGCTGCCAACGAATACACGTCGAGAAGGACCGAGCCGCCGGGCCTGAGGATCCTGTGGAACTTTTTCAGCATCTGCCTTCTCTGGACGGGACTTAGGGCGCAGAAGTCGCACATGATCATGAGGACGAGATGAAAGCGATCATCGGTTTCAAACTCCAGGTAGTTCTGGTTGACATACCGGACGGATAGGCCTTCTCTAGTTGCGACCTCCTGAGCATACTGAATAGACCTCAAAGAGAAGTCTATACCTGTCACATCCGCCTGCCTCCGGGCAAGCCTCGCCGCATAAAGCCCCGGGCCGCAGCCGAAGTCGGCGATCTTGATCCCCGCTCCGACGTTGAAGCGGGATGCGATCCATTCAACCGAGCGATCGATGAATTCTGCCTTCCGGGACGATACATCGATCTCCTCGTTCAGGTGGAACCTGAGCATCTGCTCTGACGTGTGCTCATCGGCCCACAGATCGCTCGCCGTGTAAAACTCAAAGGGTTCAGGACGGGCGTTGATCTTCTCCAGTTCTTCAAACATTTAAGATCTCCGATTTTTTGTTACAAAGATTGACCAAGAGTAAGATGGCGAGTGATGTAATGAAAAGGTTT
>Ga0209408_1000348_pt1 | contig 37508 bp, 34 predicted proteins | sample AD_UKC107_MetaG_FD_184422 | JGI IMG/M metagenome (GOLD analysis project Ga0209408, IMG submission 184422) | Active sludge microbial communities of municipal wastewater-treating anaerobic digesters from Hong Kong - AD_UKC107_MetaG (SPAdes)... | ecosystem: Engineered > Bioreactor > Anaerobic >... | reverse complement strand
TACAACTTCGTCAAACCTCATCAATCTCTAAAAGTGGAAATCAATTTAGATGGAAGGAAATGGATGTATCGAACACCTGCCATGGCAGAAGGGATTACCGACCATGTTTGGAATCTTAGAGAGCTGATGACATTTAAGCTACTTATTCAATGAAGTGCATACACGACCCGTATTTGCAGGCATTATTTTATTTGCGGGAAACTCTCTCCCTCCAAATCGAAACCGGAATGAAGCGGTCGAGACGGTGAGCGAAGTCATGAAACGAAAGATCGAGAGGTTCATCCATTCGGAGAGGCACGTTACATCCGCCCGGATCTCCAAAGCCTTCGGCGAGGACCCAGGAGGAGCTGTCACCTGCGCCGAGAACCTGGTGGTGGCGCCCGGCCTCTCGCGGGAGGCGAGCGAGGCGCTGATCGCTCTTGTTGCCGAAGGGAGAGTTTTCTGGTCTCCTATTTCCAGGACCGCCTACCACCTCGACGGCCTCTTTCTGGACATGCCCATCTCCTACGTCCAGAAACCTCACCATGCACCCACCTGGCTCCCGGCGGCCTTCAACTCGCCTCGGGTCCATAGACGGGTGATGGAGGCGATCCGGCTGATGGAAGGCGTCGGCCTCGATCCGGCGATCCCGGACCCCGATTATGGGTCTCGTCTCTGCAAGATCCAATCGGAGCTCAAGTGCGAGAGGTGCGGCAGTTGCTGCGCCCTCTCCAGCCCCATAAGCCTGGAGCCCCAGGACGTCGAGAGGCTCTCAGCCCACTTGGGGATCAGCATCAAAAAGACGATCCGAAAATATGCTGCCCTCGTCGAGGTGGAGGGCCACCAGGCCTGGGCTATAAAGAAGACATCACCCTGCATCTTCCTCGACGAGTCATCGAGCCTCTGCAAAGTACATCCGGCAAGGCCCATCATCTGCAGGGCTTTCCCTCTCCTCTCGCCCCGGACCGTCGGGGGCGAGCCGTGGCCCGAATGGTGCCCGACCGCCGGAGTGCTGTCCAAGTCAACGTGGATCCGGCAGGGAAGGCGGGAATGAAGATTCATACGAATTTGCCATCCTGAATGATCAGGATCGTTGAATCGCCGCTTTTTCTCCCTTATCGACTAGCTTAATTGTAAATTTGAAACGGATTTCGTGTTATAGAACATCAGCTTGATGGATCTATGAGCATACGATTCGGGAAAGTTTCATAAATAATGACCCGATTAGATAAAGCCTTGAGAAATTAAGCACAATAATCGGCGAAATTTAACGGAATTTATTAAGATGGCTGGCAGAAGACGGCCGGGACGGAGAACTCGATGCAGGACCTGGAGATGCGCCACCTCGAAAGGCCGAAGGTGGGATGGGACTATCAGAAGGCGACGGCGAAAGCGTCGGCCCTCCTCAGACGAGGGGCCTTCTTCTCCAACTACCTCATCGCCTTCGCCATCATCCTCACCCTCAACTTCATCCTTCCGAGGATGATGCCCGGCGACCCCCTACAGGCGATCTACGGCGAGGAGGCGCTTCTCGCCATGACCCCCCAGCTCGAGGCGGAGCTCGTCTCAAGGCTCGCCCTCGACCAGTCGATGGGCCAGCAGTACGTCGCATACATCCTCGCCCTCGTAAGCTGCGACCTCGGCCACTCCTACTACTACAACCAGGAGGTTCTGGCCGTGATCCTCGACTTTCTACCCTGGACCCTTCTGTTGACGGGTACAGCCCTCGTATTATCCACCCTCATGGGCTTCGTTCTGGGGATCGAGTCGGGGTATAGGAGGGGAAGGGGCCTCGACAAGACGCTTCTGGCGGGGCTGATGTTCCTCAACGGCTTTCCCGACTTCTTCATGGGGATCGTCCTCCTCCTGGTCTTTGGGGTGGTCCTGGGGGTCGTCCCCCTGTCCGGGGCCCTCACCCCCTACAGCGGCCTAGAGGGCCTCCCCCTCGCCCTCGACATCCTCCACCACCTGCTGGCGCCCCTGGCGGCTCTCGTCCTGGTGAGGGTCACCTCAGCGTATCTTCTCACACGAAACACCATGATCACCACCCTGAAGGAGAACTTCATCCTGACGGCTCGAGCCAAAGGCTGCTCCGAGGGGCAGATCAGGTACAGGCACGCCGGTCGAAACTCCCTTCTTCCGGTGGTGACGGCGACGGGGCTTATGATACGCCATCTGATCACGGGGGCTCTATTCGTCGAGATAGTCTTCTCCTATCCGGGGGTCGGATGGCTCCTCTACAACGCCCTTCTCACCAGGGACTACCCCCTGATCCAGGGGATACTTCTGATGGTGACGGTGGCGGTGCTGTTGGCAAACCTCCTGGTGGACCTCCTCTATTCAAGGCTTGATCCGAGGGTGAGCCATGCACGTTAACGTCTGGCACGAGCTGGTCGAGAGCAACGTGGGTAAGGCGGGCATATTATTGATCGGCCTCGTGATCTTTCTCGCGCTCTTCGCCCCCGTCCTCTCGCCCTACTCGCCCCGGGAGAATACCGACGCTCCAGCCTTCAGCCGACCCTCGGAGGAGCACTGGCTCGGCACCAACGACGCCCGACAGGACATCTGGACCCAGCTCCTCTACGGGGCGAGGACCTCTCTATCCGTCGGGTTCGGGGTCGCCCTCCTCTCCGCCTTCATCGGAGTCCTCGTCGGCGGGACGGCGGCGATCTTCGGCGGCCTTTACGACCGGTTCTGGATGAGGGTCGTCGACGCCACCATAGCGATACCGGATATGATCGTGATCATTTTGGTGGCGGCATACCTGCGGCCGAACGTCCTTCTGATGATCCTGCTCCTATCCGCCCTCTCCTGGCCCGAGGGAGCGAGGGTGGTCAGGGCCCAGACCCTCACTCTCAAGGAGAGGATGCACGTCTCCGCGGCCCGGACCTTCGGCGCCGGCTGGTCTCACCTCCTGGTTCGCCACATCATCCCCGACCTGGGGCCGGTTCTTGTGGCGATCATGATCCAGGACGCGAGAAGGGCGGTCTTTATGGAGGCTGGGCTATCGTTTCTCGGGATCTCGGATCCCTCGGTGATGAGCTGGGGCAAGATGATGCAGTACGCGAGGGTCTTCACCTACCTCGAGGTCTGGAAGTGGTGGCTTCTGCCGACGGGCCTCGCCCTATCCCTGACTTTGATCGGGCTGAGCTTCACGGGCTATTCCCTGGAGTCGGCCCTCGACCCGCGGCTTCGAGAGGACGGCCACCACCACCACGACGGAGGAATCTGACTTTGCTCGAAATAAGCGACCTGAAGGCATCCTACGACGGAACTGAGATCCTGGCAGGGGTCGACCTCGACCTCCTCCGGGGCGACTCTCTTGCGATCATCGGCGAGTCCGGGGCCGGGAAGACCACCCTCGGCCTCGCCCTGATGGGCCTGTTGGACGGAAGGTGCTCGGGCAGGATCCTCTTGGACGGAAAGGACGTCCTCTCCCTCGACGAGAAAGAGAGGCGGAAGATGCGGGGAAAGGATATGGCCATGGTCTTTCAGAACGTCGAGGACGCCCTCGACCCTCTCATGACCGTCTTCGACCAGGTCGAGGAGGCGATAGTGGCCCACCGGGAGAAGGGCGATCCCGAAGACGTCGGGGACCGAGTCCGCCACCTTTTCAGGTCTGTGGGCCTCGACGATGGAAAGAGCGAGTCCTTCCCACACCAGCTGAGCGGGGGGGAGAAGCAGAGGGCCCTCATCGCCATGGCCCTCGCAAACGACCCCCAGGTCCTGATCCTCGACGAGCCGACGGCGTCCCTGGACGCCGTCACCAAGGCCGAGGTCACCTGTCTTCTTCGAGAGAGGATCAGAGAGAAGATTTGCCTCGTCATAACCCACGACATATCCACCGCCGCCAAGCTGACGGGGAGGATGGCGGTCCTCTACGCCGGAAGGATCGTCGAGATGGGCGAGACCGAGGACCTCCTCGAGAACCCTCGCCACCCCTACACGAGAGGGCTGATCAGGTCGTCTCCCAACATGACCACCACCAAGGACCTTCAAGGGATACCGGGGAGGATGAAACACGGCGTTTCGGGCTGCCCCTTCAGCGATCGGTGCACCCAGAGGATCGGCCGGTGCGGAAAGGAGGTGCCACAACTCACGGAAGCGGGCGACCGGGTGATCGCCTGCCATCGGGGCGGGATCGTCCCCCTCCTGGAGCTATCGGGCGTCAGGACGAGCTTCGGCGAGTTTGCGGCGGTGGACGGCGTCGACCTCACCCTCTACGAGGGGGAGACGATCGCCCTCGTCGGCGAGAGCGGCTCGGGGAAGACCACCCTCGCCAAGACCGTCATCGGCCTCTTCGAGCAGGATGAGGGCGAGATCCGGCTGGAAGGAGAAAACCTCTGCCGAAGGGATCGAGATTTCTACAGAAGGGTCCAGATGATCTACCAGAACCCGAAGGAGTCGATCAGCCATAGGATGAACGTCCTCGAAGCCGTCGCCGAGCCCCTGGAGGTCCAGAAGGTGGGAAGCCCCGCCGAGAGGGTCGCCATGGTGAAACGGGTCCTCGAAGAGGTGGAGCTCGCCTCCGACGAGGCCTTCCTGAAGAAGTACCCCCACCAGATCAGTGGCGGCGAGGCCCAGAGAGTGGCTATCGCAAGGGCTCTGGTCCTCAACCCCAAGCTTCTCATCGCCGACGAACCGACATCGGCCCTCGACGCCAGTGTCCAGGCGAAGATCCTGAAGCTTCTTTTGAACTTGCAGGAGAAGAGGGGGCTTGCCATCCTCTTTATAACCCACGACATCGCCATCGCAAGAAAGGTGAGCGATCGGATGGCGGTGATGCTGGAGGGCAAGATCGTCGAGGAGGGGCTGACCAGCGACGTGACGACGAGCCCAGTCCATCCCTACACCATGAGGCTTCTTGAGGTGGCCCCGGACCTGGCGCCGACGAGAGGGGCGAGAGAGAGAGGGGTGGCGAAAGAGACGAGGGAGATGAGAGACGGCCTCTGGGAAGTCTCCGAGATGCCACCACTTCGGGCGAGGGAGATCTGAAGGCTAACGAGAATGAAATGAAATCCCAATCCCCACCGTGAATATGAGGGGGATGAATCGAGAAAATAAGTCCGTTGTAGTGGCTTGGGTTTAGGTTTCAGCTTCGGAGCTTCACTCTTCGATCTCGCCCATCAGCCGTTCCATGATGAGGCTTGCGGCCTTGCAGAGAAAAGCGTCGGTCTGGCCGACGGCCGCCTCGCCGCCGAGCCTTCCTGTGACCATCTCCTCTACGATCCCGTCGCACTCTTTTATGATATCGACGATCTCCTGCGATGGCTCAAGCCCTCTCAGGCACTCGGAGAGGTCCAGGAGCTGGTCCACCTTCAGGTCCACCGCCTTCTCGACCCAGTCCTCCTCGCCCTCCGCCTCTTTTCCGCCACGAAGCTTGCGGATCTCGGCGAGGAATGGGTCGGCCTCGTCTGCTGGGGAATCGATCTTGGCATTTGACATGTTTTCAGCTTCTCTCTTATGCTCCGATCCCTAGACGGACCTCTTCGGCTAAAACTGTTGTGTCGAAGAAGGAAGGGGGAAGAGGAGATGCTGCCAGGCCGGAAGCCGACTAGGCAGGACCTTGGGCGCGAAAGGCGCGAGCGAGCGATCCTTCCATTGGCGATTTTCTGTTGCGGTGGCCCGGAAAGCACGAGGCGATCTGCGCGAAGAGAAACCCCTCCCGCCAGGCAGAGGCGCCTCCCATAGCCAGATATTTCCGGAGAGCGAACTTGCTCGGACTCATGAAGGAGATCGTCGACTCCGACCAGACCTTCGAGAGCCGCCTCATCACCCGAGGGTCGATCTCGACTTTCGCCTGCTCCACCAGCGCCCGGCGGCCTTTTGCCGTGGGCATCAGGAGCATCTGGTCGAACTCGAACTCCTTCTCGGTCGCCCGGCTGTCTGTGAGCTTGACGAAACAGTGGCCGTACCTCTCGGCGTAGTCGAACATCGGGACCTCGTCAGATGAAAGAGAGAGAATGAGGGCATTTTATATCGAGGGTTCTGAGGGCGGTTCGGTCGGGTCCGACTGGGCGAGAGCGAAAGGATGAAGTCGCCAAAGCGAAATTCCCCATTGCGGAACGGAGAGGAGGAGAGGGAGACGCCAGGAAACAACAGCGAGATTGAGAAGAGGTTGTGGGATGGGGCCGACGAGCTGAGGGCGAACTCGAAGCTCAAGTCCTCGGAGTATGCGCTTCCCGTTCTGGGGCTGATCTTTCTCAAGTACGCCGATTACAGGTTCACCAAGGCCAAAAAGGAGCTTGAGGAAATTGAGGGAAAGAGCACCGGCAGGAGGCGCACCATCGGCAAGACCGACTACCAGGCCAGAGGGGTCATGTACCTTCCAGAAGAGGGGCGGTACTCGAACCTGATGAAGCTTCCCGAGGGCGAAGACATCGGACGGAAGATCCGGGAAGCCATGAGGGCGATCGAGGCCGAGAACGAGGACCTGAAGGGCGTTCTTCCCCAGAGCGAGTACAACCGGCTGGACAACCTATCCCTCGTGTCGCTGCTCAAGAACTTCAACCTGCGGGAGGAGATCCTGGACGCCGACGACGACCTCTTCGGCGACATCTACCAGTACTTCCTCGGCAAGTTCGCCATGAGTGAGGGGCGAAGGGGCGGCGAGTTCTTCACCCCCACCACCGTCGTCAAGCTGATCGAGAACGTGATCCAGCCCTTCCACGGCCGGGTTCTGGACCCCGCCTGCGGGTCTGGCGGCATGTTCGTCCAGGCGGCCCATTTTCTGAAAGACCACAAAAAGGACCCCACCTCGGAGCTGAGCTTCTTCGGCCAGGAGAGGGTGACGGAGACGGTCCGGCTCTGCAAGATGAACCTCGCGGTTCACGGCCTCTCAGGCCAGATCAAGGAGGCGAACACCTACTACGAGGACGTCCACGAGAGCCTCGGCAAGTTCGAGTTCGTGATGGCAAACCCGCCCTTCAACGTCAACAACGTCGACCACGACCGGATCAAGGACGATCGGAGATTCGGCCAGGGGATTCCGAACGCCGACAACGCAAACTACATCTGGATTCAGACCTTCTACAGCGCCCTCTCGACGAAGGGCAGAGCGGGCTTTGTGATGGCGAACTCCGCCAGCGACGCCCGAGGCTCGGAGCTTGAGATTCGAAAGAAGCTGATCTTGGCGAAGGCCGTCGACGTCATGATCGCCGTGGGGTCGAACTTCTTCTACACCGTCACCCTGCCCTGCACCCTCTGGTTCTTCGACCGGGGGAAGAAGACGGCCGACCCGGCCCGATCGGAAAAAGTCCTCTTCATCGACGCCCGGCACATCTACCGCCAGATCGACCGCGCCCACCGAGAGTTCACGCCCGACCAGATCGAGTTCATCGCCAACATCGCCCGCCTCTACCGGGGCGAGGAGATCGAGACGAAAGAGGGCAGCGCCTCGATGATGAAAGAGAGCTTCTCCGACGGCGTTTATCGGGACGTGGCGGGGCTCTGCAAAGTCGCCACCATCGGCGAGATCGAGGCCCAGGGCTGGAGCCTCAACCCCGGCCGGTACGTCGGAGTGGCCGAGCGGGAGGATGACGGCTTCGACTTCGCCGAGCGTCTTGAGGAGCTGAATGAGGAGCTTGAGCGTCTCAATTTGGAGGCTCGGGAGCTGGAGGAGAGGATAGGGGAGAACGTGGCGATGCTGTTGGAGTTGGATTAGACATGACAACAACATCTCCGTGGTCTGAAGTCCACTTCGGAGAAATAGCCGAATTCCGCAATGGTCTGAATTTCACAAAAGAGAATTTCGGAAAGGGTATAAAGGTAATAGGGGTTAGCGACTTCCAGGATTATACTGTTCCAAAATACGATGAGTTATCTGAAATTAACCCTGATGGTGTCGTTAAAAAAAGCGATTATCTTGAAGAGGGAGATATTTTATTTGTACGCTCAAATGGAAATCGAAGCCTCATAGGTAGAAGTCTCTTCATTCGAGGTATAAAAGAAAGCATATCTCACTCAGCATTCACAATTAAGGCACGGATAACCTCTGACAAAGCACTCCCTCAATTTTATGCATATCTATTTCGAACGCAACTAATTCGTGAGACCCTCAGCGCTTATGGCGGTGGAACGAATATTAATAATCTCAATCAGCGGATATTGAATGACATCCTTGTACCTCTACCACCTCTCCCCACCCAGCGCAAGATCGCCGCCGTCCTCTCCGCCTACGACGACCTGATCGAGAACAACACCCGGCGCATCAAGATCCTGGAGGAGATGGCCCAGGCCCTCTACCGCGAGTGGTTCGTGAACTTTCGATTTCCGGGGCACGAGAAGGTGCGGATGGAGGACTCGGAGCTGGGGCCGAAGCCGGAGGGGTGGGAAGTGAAGACTCTGGGCGAAGTATGCGATATTGTTATGGGTCAATCTCCAAAGTCCGAATTCTATAACGAAGAGGGTGAAGGACTACCTTTCCACCAAGGAGTCACAGATTTTGGTAAGATATTTCCGACCACCAGGGTCTATTGTACAATTAAGAACCGCATCGCTGAGAGTGGTGATATTCTTTTCAGCGTTCGCGCGCCCGTTGGTCGAATAAACATTGCGGATAGGAAGATCGTAATTGGTCGAGGTCTTAGTTCAATAAGAAGCAAAGACGAAACTCAGGTATTTTATTTTCAGCAGTTAAAATATACGTTCCAAGAAGAAGATATGATAGGAGGCGGGACCATCTTTAAATCTGTCACAAAAGCTGATATGCACCGTATTAATGTTTTAATTCCATCTCATCTCTTAGTTTCTGAATTTGAGAGAATAGCAAAATCAATGTTCTACGAATTGAAAGTTCTTACAGCAAAAAATGATGTCCTCCGCCGCACCCGTGACCTTCTCCTACCCAAACTTATTTCTGGGGAAATAGACGTAGAAGGTTTGGAAATTAAGGTGGGCGGGCTTGAAGCATGAAAGAAGTACATCAAAATCTGTTCGTAGGGAATCAGGAAGATTACGATTTTAAGGTATCAAGAGAAAACGGCTGGGCCGTGGTTCATGCCTGCAAGGAGCCTTACCACCGGCAGTTTTTGGACTATAAAGGGCGTGGTGCGCCTAAAGATCATCCCGAATACCTTCTGGCAAAACGCGGCGACAGACTGGCCCTCAACATCGTAGACGTCAACAACCCCGCCTTCTTCTCAAAAGAAGAGATGATCGAACCCGCCCTCGACTTCATCGATGAGGCGCTGAGCCGGGGCCTCAAGGTCCTCGTCCACTGCAACCTGGGAGAGTCGAGGGGGCCTTCGCTCGCCCTTCTCTACATGGCCGCGAGGCTCGGAGCCCTCCCTTCCGAATCTCTGGAGGCCGCCGAGGAGAAGTTCAGATCGATCTATTCCTTTTATAGCCCGAAGTTCGGCCTGCGGGAACATCTCCGCCAGAACTGGGAAAGCTACTGCGACGGAGGCCGTCGATGAGGGAAGGGGGAAGGGAGGCCGAGGCTTGACCGCTCACGACTGCGACTATACCGAGGACCAAATGATCCAGAGGCCCGCCATCCTCCGGTTTCATGATTTGGGCTGGGAGGTCGCCGACTGCTTCGAGGAGAAGTGCGGCGTCCAGGGGACCCTGGGCCGGGAGACCCGCGCCGAGGTGGTCCTGGTCTCGAAGCTCCGCCCGGCTCTGGAGCGGCTCAACCCCGAGGCCTCGGCGGAGGCGATCGATCTTGCCATCGAAGAGCTGACCCGCGACCGAAGCGCTCAAAGCCCGCCCCAGGCTAACCGGGAGGTCTACCAGCTCCTCAAAGACGGCGTCAAGGTCGCCCTCCAGTCCGAGGCCGAGGCCGATTTTGAGGGCGGGGATGAGGGGGGAAACGGCGGAGTGGGGGAGGAGGTCGAGACGGTCCGGCTGATCGACTGGAACCGGCCCGAGGAGAACAACTTCTTCCTCGCCTCCCAGCTCTGGATCGCAGGCGAGATGTACACTCGAAGGGCCGACCTCGTCGGCTTCGTCAACGGAATCCCCCTCGTCTTCGTCGAGCTGAAGGCGTCCCACCGGCGGGTCTCTGACGCCTACGACGACAACCTCCGCGACTACAAGGCGGCGATACCTCACCTCTTCTGGTACAACGCCCTCATCATCCTCTCCAACGGCCGCGAGAGCCGGCTCGGGTCGATCACGTCTCCATGGGAGCACTTCAGCGACTGGAAACAGATCAACTCCGAGGGGGAGACGGGGATCATCAGCCTCGATACCATGATCAAAGGGACCTGCTCGCCCCAGCGGCTTCTGGACATGGTCGAGAACTTCGTCCTCTATCGAGAGGTCTCCGGCGGCCTCGCCAAGATCGTGGCCAAAAACCACCAGTACCTCGGGGTCAACCAGGCGGTCGATGCCGTTCTACACGTCGAGGAGAACGCCGGAAGGCTGGGGGTCTTCTGGCATACCCAGGGAAGCGGCAAAAGCTACTCGATGGTCTTCTTCTCCCAGAAGGTCCTCCGCAAGGTTCCCGGCAACTGGACCTTCCTCGTCATCACCGACAGAACCGACCTCGACGGCCAGATCTACAAGAACTTCGCCGACGTCGGAGCCACCACCGAGGACGAGAAGCAGGTCCGGGCGAAGAGCGGCAGCGGGCTGAAACGCCTTCTCCGAGAGGATCACAGATACGTCTTCACCCTCATCCAGAAGTTCCGCACCGGGAAAGGCGGAACCTACCCCAAGCTGACCGATCGGTCCGACATAATCGTCATCACCGACGAGGCCCACCGGAGCCAGTACGACATCTTCGCCGCCAACATGAGGGCGGCGATCCCCGGCGCCTCCTTCATCGGCTTCACCGGAACGCCCCTGATGGCGGGCGAGGAGAAGACGCGAGAGGTCTTCGGCGACTACGTCAGCATCTACAACTTCAAACAATCGATAGATGACGGGGCCACCGTCCCCCTCTACTACGAAAACCGCGTCCCCGAGCTTCAGATCCTCGACTCCGCCATCGACGAGAAGATCTATAAGATCATCGAAGCGGCGGATCTTGACGAGGCCCAGGAGCGGAAGTTCGAGCGGGAGTTCGCCCGCGAGTACATGCTCATCACAAGAGAGAGCCGCCTCGACACCATCGCCAATGACATCGTCTCCCACTTCATGGGCCGGGGCAGAAGAGACAAGGCGATGGTCGTCTCCATCGACAAGGCGACGGCCCTTCGAATGTATAACAAGGTTGAGAAGCGCTGGAATGAGCACCTCGAAGAGCTGAAGGCCGAGCTTGAAGCCTTCAAAGGGCGCAACGGCCGGGACCCCGATGAGCGCCGAGAGCTGGAGGAGGCGATCCGCTACATGAAGGAGACCGAGATGGCCCTCGTCGTCTCCCAGGGCCAAAACGAGATCGACGACCTGAAGGAAAAGACCGGCCTCGACATAACGCCCCACCGCCAGAGGATGATCAAAGAGGACCTGGAGACGAACTTCAAAGACGAGAACCACCCCCTCCGCCTCGTCTTCGTCTGCGCCATGTGGATCACGGGCTTCGACGTCCCCTCCTTATCCACCATCTACCTCGACAAACCGATGCGTAACCACACCCTGATGCAGACGATAGCGAGGGCCAACAGGGTCTTTGAAGACAAGAACAACGGCCTGATCGTCGACTACGTCGGAGTATTCCGAAACCTTGAGAAGGCCCTCGCCATCTACGCCGCCGATTATGGCAGCGGCAAGGTTGACACCCCGATCAGAGACAAGAGCTTCCTAGTCGCCGAGATGAGAAAGACGGTCTCAGAGCTTGCCGCTTTCTGCTCAGATCTCGGAATCGACTTCTCCCGGATACAGACAGCACCGGCGGAGGGCTTCGAGCGGGAGAGGCTCATAGAGGACGCCGTCGAGGCGATCCTGGCAAGCGAAGAGACCAAAGGCAAATATCTCGCCCTGGCTTACAAAGCAAAGCGGCTCTACAAGGCGATCCTCCCCGACCCCCACGCCTCCGAGTTCCGGCAGGTTGTGGTCCTATCATCAGTTCTGTCCGATACCATCAAAACACTCGATCCCAAGGCTGACATCTCCGAGCTGAGAGATGCAATTGGAGACCTCCTCGACGAGACGATCGGCGTCAAGGATTTCAAGATCAGGGACCCAGACCGGATTATAGATCTATCAGCTATCGACTTCGAGGCCCTCAAAAAGAAGTTTGACGCCGGGCGCAAACGAACAGAGGCAGAGCGACTCAAAGCTCTCCTCGAAGAAAAGCTGAAAAGGATGGTCAGGCTGAACAAGAGCCGGATGAACTATCTCGACAAGTTCCAGAGGCTGATCGACGATTACAACTCCGGCTCCTTAAACGTTGAGGCCTTCTTCAACGAGCTGATCGCCTTCGCCCAGGAACTCGACGCCGAAGATAAGAGGGCTATTGCAGAGGGTCTCTCCGAAGAGGAGTTGGCGGTCTTCGATATGCTGACCCGTCCGGAGATCAAATTGACCAAGAACGAAGAGCTGGAGGTCAAGAGGGTGGCAAAAGAGCTTCTGAAGACGCTCAGAAACGAGAAGCTCGTTCTCGACTGGCGCAAACGGCAGCAATCTCGGGCGGCGGTCAAGCTATGCATCGAGACGGTCCTCGATCATCTGCCCCAAAACTATACCCAAGAGATGTACGACGAGAAGTGCGAGGCGGTCTATCAGCACGTCTACGAGTCGTATTATGGAGAAGGGCAAGGAATTTACCGAACCTCAGCATGATCTAAGCTGATTAAGCCACTTCAGGTTTGCTTGAATCAAGCTAATGATTGCAGCTGCCAAATCGCCCGCCGACCGGCCGCCGAGTTATTCCGAAAATTTATACCTAGAATTATTTATAAACTCCTTCCTATCGACCCGCCGGGATAAGGTTAAATGCAAATAACGATCTCACGCCTTTTTCATGCCGGGCAGAGTATCCCACAGCTACGCCTTTATGGGCTCCGAAAAGCCCCTCATTGGAAAGACGATTCCAGATATGTTCGACGAGATCGCGGAAAAATACCCCGAGAATGACGCCATCGTATCAATTCACCAGGGGCTACGTTACACCTACCGCGAGCTACAGAAGGAGGTCAACCGCGCGGCTAAGGGATTCCTGGCTTTGGGCTTGCAGAAGGGCGACCGTCTGGCGGTCTGGGCGACGAACATCGCCGAGTGGATAATCTGCCAGTTCGCCACCGCCAAGGTCGGGATCATCATGGTGAACATAAACCCGGCCTACCGGACCCACGAGCTGCTCTATGCGCTCAAGCAGTCCGAGACCGAGGCGCTCTTTTTGATCGACCGGTTCAAGACCTCCGACTACGTCGGGATGTTCTACGAGGTCTGCCCGGAGGCGGGAGAGAGCAAGCCCGGAAAGATCTCCTGCGAGAGTCTGCCCTACCTCAAGACGGCGGTCCTGATGAGGGGCGATAAACAGCCCGGCATGTACACCTGGGACGAGGTGATGAAGATGGGCGAGGAGATCCACGACGACGTCCTCCGGGAACACCAGGAGGAGCTGGACTTCGACGACCCCATCAACATCCAGTACACCTCCGGGACGACCGGCTTTCCCAAGGGCGTCGTCCTCACCCACCACAACATCCTCAATAACGGCTACTTCATCGGCGAATGCATGAAGTTCACCGACAAAGATCGGCTCTGCATCCCCGTCCCCTTCTACCACTGCTTCGGCATGATCCTCTCCAACATGGCCTGCATGACCCACGGCGCCACCATGGTCCTCCCGGCCGAGTACTTCGACCCGGTCTCGACCCTGGAGGCCGTGGCGAAGGAGAGGTGCACCGCCCTTCACGGCGTTCCCACCATGTTCGTCGCAGAGCTGGAGAATCCACGCTTCGAGGAGTACGACCTATCGAGCCTCCGGACCGGGATCATGGCGGGCTCGCCATGCCCGACGGAGTACATGAAGAAGGTCAGCAACCTCATGAACATGAAGGAGGTCGTCATAACCTACGGCCAGACCGAGGCCTCCCCCGGCATCACCATGTCCTCAACCCACGACTCCCTGGAGCGGAGGGTTTCCACCGTCGGAAAGCCGATGCCCCACACCGAAGTCAAGATCACTGACCCCAAGACCGGCAAGATCATGCCAAGGGGCGAGACCGGCGAGATCTGCGCCCGGGGCTACCCCATCATGAGGTGCTACTACAACAACCCCGGCGCCACCGAGAAGGCGATCGATAAGGAAGGATGGCTTCACACCGGCGATCTGGGGATCCTGGACGACGAGGACTACTGCAAGATCACAGGCCGGCTCAAGGACATGGTGATAAGAGGCGGCGAGAACATCTACCCGAGAGAGATCGAGGAGTTCCTCTACACCCACCCCGACGTCAGCGACGTCCAGGTGATCGGCGTTCCCGACGCCAAGTTCGGCGAGGAGCTGATGGCCTGGATAAAGCTGAAGGAGGGCAGAACCCTCACCGCTGACGAGGTGAAGCTCTTCTGCAAGGGGAGGATCGCCCACTTCAAGATCCCGAGGTACATCAAGTTCGTCGACGACTTCCCCATGACCGTCACCGGCAAGATCCAGAAGTACAAGATGAGGGAGGAGTCGATAAAGGAGCTGGGCCTCGACGAGGTGGCGAAGACGGAGACGGCCTGAAGCCGAAAGCTCCATCTATTTTATTCTTTTTGGAACTCAGCTGGTCACGGATACAACCGACCTTAAGTTCGGGGATGAAGCGAAACACCACCCGTTTTTGTGCCCCTTTAAAATCGATAACCAAAAGCGGAGCCATTCGTGCTAGATGCTAGATCAGGGGATTCTAAGCAACAAGGACCCCACGATTTATGAAATCCCAAAAGAGGGACGTTGGCCACCCCGTCTTTAGGACGAGGTGGCCGCACGCAATTCGATTTTGGACTCGATGCTGTCGATCTTTATTGCTCAAAAAATGTTTAGGGGAGGACGATATTAAACCCTGCATCGAAGACATCAAGCATCCCGATAAACCGCTCAAAGACAGAGGAATCCCCGGTAGTGGTCACGTCTGCCAAAGGAGCGGATGGATCAAGTGCCAGCTGTTCAAGAGTCCCACGGGGCATGTAGACGGTAACATCTGCTTCCGTTGAGGTTTCATCCAGCCAGTAAACGAGCACACAATTCTTCACCTGAACCGTTGCTGTATCGGCTGTATCGTTGATTATAAGGTTCATCCTGAAATCTTCTCCATCCGCTTTCTGACCGTTGAGCCTGACTGCGAGATAGTCAAGGAGCTGACTCAAAGACATAGCAGACATTACATCTGCAGATATCATCGTCCTTCCCGGTACCGGTTCGGTGCTGCGAAGCTCCTGGGCTCCTACCAGGTAAGCGTTCCGTGCCGGACCTGATTCTGCCTGATATCCGAGCTGTTCAAGGGCGGCAGCTTCCATCTCTCTCGCCTCCATATTGGTGGGATCAGCAAAGACGAGATAGTGAGCGATGGAGGCCACAAGTTCATAATGTCCAGCATCATAATCTTCGGCAAGTTTCGGCAGGACTGCATCTGCTCCTCCCATGTACCTGGTGATGTTCTGGGCAAACTCCTCCGGGGGAAGCCGCTTCAGGTTGATGGGATCGGCATCGTAGAATCCGAGATATCTCTGGTATGTTGCTTTCACGCCCATGTAGATCTGGCCGTAAAACCCATGGGTATACCAGTATCCCTGTAATGATTCAGGAAGAACGATCATATCGGCGATCTCATCCATGGTATAGCCCTTATTCATGAGATTCAGCGTCTGGTCATTGATGTACTTGTACATGTCACGCTGGTTTTCGAGGAGTTCTATGACCTTATCATTCCCGAACCTGGGCCAGTTATGGGCAGTAAACACGACCTCAGCCTGATCGCCGTATAATCTCCGTGCTTCGTCTAGGAATCTTGACCAAGAAAGGGGGTCCCTTACCTGTGCTCCGCGGAGGGTCAGGATATTGTGGAGCGTCCCCACGCAGTTCTCAGCCATAAAGAGAGCCTTGTGATCGGGGAACCAGATGTTTATCTCGACCGGAGCCTCCGTATTTGTGTTATAATGGAACACCATTTCGACTCCGTCAACGGTCAGCGTCTGGCCGGTCTCGCTAATATCAATCGTGGGTGCAATGAGAGATGCCCTCCCAATTGATGGATACTTGCCAAGACCGTTATCTACAAGACCCTTCTCATCGCGCGGAAGGGAAAGTCCGTACATGTACTTAGCTCGCCTTTGCATCGCAGTTCCAACATATACATTCTCGCTGAGTGCATGCTCCATGAACCCAACAGGTGCAATGATTTCAACATCGCCGGCAGCAACTTCCTCATCAGTTACTACTCCCTTCACTCCCTGGTAGTGATCTGCATGCGGGTGCGAATAAATGACTGCTTTAACCGGATAATCCCCAAGGGTCCTGTTTACCAGGCTCATGGCGGCCCGGGCCGTTTCAACAGAATGCATGGGATCGATGACTATCCAGCCGGTATCACCCTTGATGAGACTCATAGTCGTTAGATCATATCCCCTGACCTGGTAGATGCCCGGAACCACTTCGAATAGCCCATTGATGTTATTCAATTGTGCATGCCTGCACAGAAGAGGATTGATCGTGTCAGGACAGGTCCCGTTATCCAGGTACGAAAATACTTCCATATTCCAGGAGGTATAACCCGGGAAATCAGAGGGGATTATTAGGGAATCGTCGGTTGCTATAAATCCCCGAGTGGCAAAACTGAAGTCTTCCTCATTATTGCTCCATGCGGGTGTATCGTTTGCCCTCAGGTTCGCAGCAATGGTGTATTCAGTTGCATCGTTCCTGATAGGGGCGATCGATGGCTTAGCTGCGACTGAGATTTCGTCGCCATAAACTCCCGATATTGCTGCTATCAATAGGATGGCAGCCGCTGGGAGCGTCTTTAAACATGTTTTCATCTTTTCTCCACTCCTGTTCACTTAGCGTTCAGACTCTTAAAAAAATCTCTGACATATGTAATAATTTTGTTAACTTTGTTCCCGATGGCAGGAAAATATGGGTCCATTATGTTTATTTCTTGACCAAAACCCTCCTCAGTATGGTTTTATAACATTCAACTATTTGAGTTTAATTCCAGAATTTTCTACAAAATTAATCTGATGATGGATTAGTTCTCCGCTCATCGCTATGTCGTTGACCTCTACCTTCTTGGTGCTCAGGCGCCCTCCAAATAGCGAACGGGACCTTTTCTGGGGTCTTCACCCCTACCCTCCTAACCATCCTGGGCGTTATCATGTACCTTCGAGAGGGGTGGGTGGTGGGAAATTACGCGGGCCTGCTCGGAGCTTGGCTCATCGTACTCATATCCTTCGTCATAACCATCACCACTGGCCTGTCTCTATCTTCCATCACCACCAACATCAGGATCGGTGCCGGCGGCGCCTTCTTCAAGCCGAGCGTCATACTTCTGAAGCTTCCTGAGACCTCGGGGAGATACGAGGGGATCGGAAAGGTTATTCAGAAGGCCTCTGAGAGCAGGCTCGGGGTCCTCCTCTTCGCCGACCCTCCAAAGGCGGGACTTGGCCGCAGGAAGTCGATAAACCTCTGGATCGAGGATCGAAGCCCCAACTGGGATATCACCATGGAGCTCGGGAACATGGACCTTGCGATCCTGATTGCCTACAAGCTCAAGCGGAACTGGAAGGCGTCGTTGAACCTGATCACCTTCGTCAAGAAGAAGCATTACGTCGAGGCGGCTCACGAGTACCTGACAAACCTCATCGAGCTCGCACGGATCCCCAACGCCCAGGTCTACGTGGTTTTGGGGGGCCTCGAAAGCGACATCGCCGAGACGCCTCTCTCTTCTCTGAACATCTTCAGCCTCCCTCCGGACCCGGACCTGGACTTCGTCCGCCAGATGGTCAACCAGACCCAGTCCGCCTGCCTCTTCACCCTGGACTCGGGGGACGAGAACGCCCTGGCCTAATAACGTTCTGGGCTGCACGATCCTCTGCCCCCGTCGCTTATGCTTCACTTCCCGCCATAGCCCCGGACGTGCACCCAGGCCCGCTGGAGCGCGGGTGCCCGCTCGCCCTTGGCGTAGATCGATGCATCCTTCCGGCCGTAGCGCTCTCGATCCGCCCCTACCGGACAGACCTTGATGCAGACCCCACACGGCGAGATTCCCCTCTTGGCCAAGCTGGCGCTGTAGGCGGTGCAGGCCGATTTGTCGGTGAGGCCCGCCGGATAGTCCTTCTCGTCGATGGCCCGGGCGGGGCACAGCCGGACGCACCTCATACACCGGGTGCAGAGGTCGTCATCCATCACCGGGTCTGGGGGAAGCTCGGCCGCGGTGAAGACGGAGCCGAAGCGGACCCGAGGGCCGTACTCTTTCGTCAGAAGGACGTTGTTCACCCCGAAGCTTCCAAGCCCGGCGAGATATGCCGCGTGCCGGTGGGAAAAGAAGGCGACCGGATTTTTCAGCAGAGCTTTGACATCGGCGTACCCGTCCCGCGGGACGAAGACGGAAGGGTGCCCCCTTTCGGTGAGGAAGTTAGCGAGCCGGTAGGTGTACTGGTCCAGAAGGATGTTCACCGTCCTGTAAAGCTCCCGGTACCAGACCGACGGCGAGGTCTCCAGGGCCGGAAGGGAGATGGGAAGCCCTATGACGACCACCGACCTCGCCTCGGGGTATATCGACCGGGGGAAAAACTCCTCGGGGATCCAGGGCTCGAAAGGGGGCGTATCCCATCGGTCGACGCTGGCGACCCCCACCATCGGGATCTCCATCGAGCGGCACCGTTCCAGGAGGTCTCTTTTCAGCTCATCGCTCATGGTGGATGCTATATTTGGAGGTGGTGATAAAATTATCTGCCGGGCGGCGCTGCCAGATCCGAATCACCTCGCCGCTTCTTCGCGAGCTTCATCACCGGGGTCGCCCTCCCCATCGGCGGCGGGTATCTCCTCAAAGGTGAGCTGCCTCCGATTCGGTGGGTCTGAGTGGCGAGAGAGTCGCCTCATATTTTCTTGATTGAGATTTAGCACAAGAGACTCCCGGTCCAAAAACGATATTCCATCCGCCATCGTTATTTTCGTCAAATTGGGATGGAGCCCCGCGGCTCGCCTCCAGGCGATCAACATAAAATTAAATATGTTGCAGCCCAAAAAAGACGGTCATGATCTCGATCCGACCCTTTGATGAGAGCGACAACCAAGATCTCCTGGAGATCGAGGCCCTTTGTCCCCAGGGAAATGAAAAATGCGCCATGGGCGTCAGGAAAGAGGATATAATCGCTCGCTACCGGATGTACGACAGCTGGAAGGCGATCGTCGCCGAGGTGGACGGGAGGGTCGCCGGCTGGGCGGGCTGGACGGTCAAGAAGAACCACGGCGGGGACGAGAGGCATGCTTATCTGGCAGAGGTGATGATCCACCCGGAATTTCGGAGGATGGGGGTTGCCAGAAGGCTTGCAGAAGAGGCGGAGAAGGACGCCCAGGAATCTGGAGCAGATCACCTTTATTGCTACATCTACGGGCCGAACGATGCCGCAAAGAGCCTTTTCAATGGCCTCGGCTATTCCAACATGGCCGATATCAAGAGCGTTGCGATGCCCGTCTACAAAAGGGCAGAGCCATCGTCGGGCTTCTCCGTGGAGAGGATGACGAGAGATGAGATTTGGTCTGTAGTGGAGCTGATCAACGGTCGCTATCGAGGGTGGAGACACTTTTCGCCCTTCTCCCCGGAGAGCTTTGAATCGCACCTCGCGAGCATCCCCGGCTATGGCCTCGATAACTTCTGGGTCGCAAAGGACAATGAGGAGAAAGAAGACAGGGGAAGGATCGTTGCCTGTGCCGGCCTTTGGGACTGCTCGACCCTCGCGGAGTTCTGTTACACCCGAGAGCCCGTCTTCTGGAAGGCCATGGGGCTGGTCTTGAGGTCTATTGCGCGGTTCGCGAAAGTTCCGAAAATAGTCAGGGAGGGCGAATATTTCAAGTGTCATTACCTGACAGATTACGCCTTTGATCGGCGAAATCCCGACGGCATGGAGTTCCTCCTCTGCCACCTCAACAACGTCCTCCTTGAGGAGGGAATGGAATATTTCGTCGCAATTCTGGAGCCGGATGACCCGGTCTTCCCCCACCTCAAGAAGCGCCAGCCTCAGATCGAGACCTGGCACCTCTTCGCCAAGTCCTTCGATCGGACGATGCCTGGTTTCAGCCCGTTTTATGTGGATATCAGGGATATGATACTGTGATCTGACCCGTTGCCGCCGTTTGGAATCGCAACGCGAAAAATCTCTTCAATGGCAATCCCGGGCCGCCCTTTCGGCGTCCGCCAGGCGGGGGCGGGACCGCCCACCTGGCGCTCGGCGGAGGGGGGCGCTCGCCACCTCACTCGCATCAACGCTACCACTTTCTTTCGAAGATGTAAAATATATTTTATATACTATATATCTGCAGAAATTTATTTTCTCCCGACATGGGGAATAGCTCGTTACAAGGTATTCCCCGTCCACTCCAGTCACATGCGAGTCGGAGAAAATCTGAAACTCTCTTTACTTGGAGCCCGGAGAAAGGAGTATCCTGGAGCGGGAGGGCTTCTGGGCAGTAGAGAGTGTCCCACCCGTAAACTCGAAGCACCGCAAAGCCTTATTATCCGAAAGGCTATCTCCGCCAATCTATGGCAAATCTGAACGTGGCGGTCCTCGGCCCCCCTGGCTACGCAAAAGATATCGGGAAGAAGGGCACCTCCACCGACATCACCTTTTATAACCTGAAACGGGGCGAGAGCACCGTCACCATCGTCGAGCCGACGAGGTACCCCGAAAGGCTCGCCCCCCTCTTCTTTGCGGCATCCCTCGCTCGGAAGGCGATCCTGGTCGTCGACGCGATCGATGCGGCCTTCGGCGAGTCCGTGATCATGCTCCAGGCCCTGGGGATAAAAGAGGGGTACATCATCCTCCGAAACTACCTCGATCCGGGCAGGATCGCGCCGATCGCCAAGGGGACGGTCCTGGAGGGGTACGAGTACATCGATGACGACCCCATCGCCCTCCGGGAGAGGCTCCTCTCCGAGGCGGACCGGCTGGCGGAGGAGCCGCCCTCCCCTGACGAGAAGGGGGGCGCGATCCCCGTCGACCACTTCTTCAACGTCCGGGGGATAGGAACCGTCATCCTCGGCACCATGGCCGAAGGCGTGATAAGAAAGCACGAGACCCTGAAGGTCCTTCCCGGCGAGAGGACCGCCCAGGTCCGGTCGATCCAGAAGCACGACGACGACTTCGACTGGGCCCGGTCGGGGGACAGGGCGGGGATCGCCCTCAAGAACATCGATGCCGAGGAGCTGGACCGGGGCGACGTCCTCTCCAGCGACGACTCCCTCAAGGCGGAATCGACGATTTCGGCCCCGACGGAGCTGATCAGGTACTGGCCCGCGCCCCTCAAGGAGGGGATGGTTCTTCACATCGGCCACTGGATGCAGTTCGTCCCGGCGAGGGTCGTCTCCGTCGAGGCGGGAGAGGACTGGAGAAAGCCCCTTATCAAGCTGGAGCTGGACAAGCCCCTGGTCTATCGGTCCGGCGATCGGGCCGTCATCCACCAGCTGGAGGGAAGCAAGCTCCGGATCGCAGGGATCCTGGAGCTTCCCTGAAAAAATCTCACTCCACCAGGACGGCGGTCCCGCTGGCGGAGACCATCAGCATCCCGCCGTTCTGGCCGAGGGTCTCGTAGTCGAGGTCGATGCTGAGGACGGCGTTGGCGCCGAGCCTCTTCGCCTCCTCCTCCATATCCTGGAGGGCGATCTCCTTCGCCCGCCGGAGCTCTGCCTCGTAAGCGCCGGACCTTCCGCCGACGATGTCCCTGATCCCGGCGAAGAGGTCTTTGAAGATGTTCGCCCCCAGAATCGCCTCGCCGCTCACGATCCCGAAGTACTTCACAATGCGTCTTCCCTCAACGGTTGGGGTCGTCGATATCAACATAAGATCTCACTTCCGTTGTGACATCTTGCTTTTGGCTTAATTATCCTGGCGATGGATGCCGCGGAAAAATTATTGAAAAATATCCGAGAAGGAGGAGAGAGGGCGAGATGGCGCCCCTTCGCCTAGTTCTGCCTCAGCCCCTCTTGCCAGCGGAGGAGCTTCTCCTGGACGACGTAGCGGAAGGACCGATCGATGAGCAGGCCCAGGAGGCCCAGGACGATCATGTATAGAAAGACCAGGTCCATCATGTGGAGGGAGTAGTAGTCCCAGAGCCGGTACCCGAGGCCGCTTCGCGTGCTCGCCCCGAACATCTCGGCGGCGACGATGCACATCCAGGCGATCCCCATGGCGATCCTGATCCCTGCGGCGATGGAGGGGAGGGCCGAGGGGAAGGCTACGTACCTGATCAGGTCCCGGTTCTTTGTGCATCCGAGGACCATCGCAGACTCGACGTAGACCCGAGGAACGGACCTAAAGCCGACGTAGGAGTTGATCAGTATCGGAAATACCGCCCCCACGAAGACTATGAACCCCGCGGCCTGGGGGGTCAGGCCGAACCAGATTATGGCGAAGGGGATCCAGGCGAGGGGCGGGATCGGCCTGATCAGCTCCACGATTGGGTCGAAGATCCTGTCGGCGACCCTCGACCAGCCCATGGCCATCCCTATGGGAAGGGCCACCAATAGGCCCGCCACCATGCCGATCAGGAAGTGGATCAGGCTCACCGGCAGGTCCACCCGGAGGATCGTCGGCCACTGGCGGACCAAGGCCTCGGCCACCTGGAGGAAGCTCGGAAGCTTCAGGGGGTTGTCGATGGCCATCGCCAGAAGCTGCCAGACTATGACGAGCCCCAACACCGATAGGGTCTCAACTCCATGCTCAGCCAGCTCATCCCTCGCTCTCTCAGTGAACTTCAACTCCGATCCGCCCCCTTTTCGTCCGTTGCTCCTCGTTACATCCTCGTTCTCAGCTTGTCACCCTGTCGTAGAAGCTCGTCTCGAAGAGGTCTTCTTCGGTCAGGAGCTTCTCGCCGGTGTAGCCGAGCTCGTAATCGACCCTGGCGTACTCGACGACCGAGGGGATGGCCACATGGGGATCGCTGATCCAGGCGCCGTCCCAGTTCTCGATGGAGTGCTGGACCATCGTCAGGTTCTGGCCGGTCTTGGCAGAGTAGATCTCAGCCGCCCTCTCGGGGTTCTCGTTGATGTACTCTGTGGCCCTGATGTGGGTCTTTACTATCTGCTCCACAAGCTCTGGCTCCTCTCTCATCAGCTCGTCGCTGACGATTAGGCAGCAGCAGGCGTGGTTCGGCCACATCTCGCCGGAGGCGACGACCGCCTTGCCGTTCCCCTCAAGCTCGATGATGGAGGGGGACGGGTGGGGGAGGAATACGGCGTCGACACGCTTTGCGGATATGGCGGTGACGGCGTCACCGGGCCCCATCGACTTTATGTCGATCTCAGCAGGATCGATGCCGTTGTCCTTCAGCCACTTCTTGAAGACCGTGTCCTGGATCGATCCCGGCGGGAAGGTGGCTACCATCAGCCCAACGAGAGACTCGGGCCCTTCGTAGTCGACCTCGGGGCTGACGACGAGGTCCGACCCGTTCCTCTGGACCGCAGCCACGATCTTGGCTTCTAGACCCTGGGCGATGGCGCTGATCGGCGGGGCTGCGCCGACGTAGGCTATGTCCAGGTTTCCGCCGAGCATCGCCTGCATCTCAGGGGGTCCCGAGGGGAACTCGAAGTCTTCAACCTTCTCGATCCCGAAGGGCTTGAGGTCCTCAAGCCACCACCCCTCCTCCATCGCCACCATCTCGGCGACCTGATGAGTGCTGGGCTGGTAGCCGATCCTGAGGGTGGTGATCTTCTTCTCCTCTTCGGTGCCGATGCAGCCGAGGGCGATCACCGCCACCAGTCCGACCGCCAAAGCTGCGATAAGAAAATCTCTCCTCAAATGTCATCACCACCGGAGGAAAAGAAAGGGTCCATATAAAGCATTTTCCGGCCAGGACGATATATAATCCCAAAAGTACTAATAATCGAAAGATATTCTACAATAAGATGACATATGCGGAGAGATTGATGAGAGCCGCCTTCGTATCCGACGAGAAGCTCCGCGATTCCTTGAAGGAGGTTCTTTCGGAGCTGGGCCTGAGCGCGAGAGAGTTCAGCAAGATCTCCGCCATACCCCAGTCCACCCTTTACAAGATCATGTCCGGCCACCGGGAGCCGAACATAACGACCCTCCGGGAGATCGTGAAGACTATTCGGGAGATCGAAGGGGCTGACACCGGCTTCATCGCCGTCATCGCGGCCCGTCCGGTCCTCGACGAGATCAAAGAGAAGAGGATGAAGATCGGCGACCGTCTCCTGGTCCTCCGGGAGTACTCGGCCACCAACATCGAGGAGGCGATCGTCGCCGCCGTCCGGGCGGAGAGGGACGGGGCTGCGGCCCTCGTCTGCGCTCCCATAGTCAGCCCCACGGTGGAGAAGCTCCTCTCGATCCCCGTGGCCACCATAATCCCCAAGGACAGCCTCGTCCGGGCGATCGAGGTGGCGGCAAGGAAGATCGAATGAAGCGAAGCCGTCAGATCTCGAAAGGCTTTTATCATGGGGGAGGTCAATACATCCCGACTAAGAGTGGGGTTTATTCATGAGAAATGTCATAATACTATCTTTTCTGGCCATTCTGGCGGCCAGCATCTCCGCCTTCGGTGCGGAGCCGGTGAGCATCGGCGGAGATTTCGGGATGTCGTGGCTGAAGAACCTGCCTTATCAGCCCTCAGCCAGCTCTGAGGACGAGGGAAGCGGCCTTTGGAGCTGGGGAAGCGTTCCAAAAGGCTCGACGGTGGTCAATGACACCTTGCAGCCCGTGGTCAACACCACCAACGAAATCGACTACGCCGGCATCGCTTGGCTCGGGGCGGAGCCCCTAGGTCCTCCGGCACAGATTAACTATACCGGGGCTCCTGCAGATTACATGTACCCCTTTTACTCTGACGATCCTTGGATTCTGGCCCAGCACTATGGCCGGCCGGTGAGGACGAACCTGGCTGATCTGCCAGAGAACATCCAAAATCAAATACTTGGAAACCAATGACCATCAAGATTGCTCTGGAAGAGCTCCTCTTGAAGCTGAGGGAGGTCCACCCGGACCTTTCGCTCATCTCCGCAGGGGAGGTGGTGGTGGCAAACTGGGTGAGGCTCAAGTGCAGGTACGGGTGCAAGGCGTACGGAAAGCACCTGGGATGCCCCCCCCACTCGCCGACGCTGGAGGAGACGAAAATGGTGCTGGAGGAGTACAGGGTCGGAGTCATCGCGCGGTTCGAGGCGGAGCCCGACCCCGAGGTTTCGCCCCAGCATCTTCACCACCACCTCTGGGACTCGATCAACCTCGTCCACGAGACGGTGTTCGAGCTGGAGAGGTGCGCTTTCCTTTCTGGATACTACAAAGCTTTCGGGTTCAACGCCCTCCCCTGCACCTTCTGCCCCACCTGCATCCCGGAGGAGAAGGACGCCATCGACCCCTTCGAGGCCAGGAACTGCAGGCACAAGGAGAAGGTGAGGCCCTCCATGGAGGCCTGCGGTATCGACGTCTTCGGGACCCTGGAGCGGGCAGGATACGATCTTGAGGTCCTCGACTCTTACTCGAAAGGGGTTGCCCTCTTTGGGCTCGTGCTGCTGGAGTGAGCGGCGACCGCCGATAGGCGCCCTCCTTTCAAAAGTTAACGGATCGATCTTTCCGAGATGGCGACGAGTCGGTCGGTGGGGTCGAGAAGGCCCCGGGGCTTTCCGGGCCCAAACCAGTTTCCGCCACGGTATCTCTCTGAAGCTTCGGGCCTGGAGCTATAAACCTCGAGGTGGAGCATGCTCGAGTTCCCCTCGCCCTTCAGCCGTTTGATGTAGGCGGGCGCGTCGTCGCCGATCTTTTCTGGGTTCAGGACAGATCCGACTCGTCCTACAATCTGGCCGGAGCCGAGATGTTCGCCGATTCTCACCTTCACCTCCGCCAGCTCCGCGAACTTCGCGAAGGAGCCTCCCTCATTCGCGGCGACTACATAGAATGTCTCGTTCCAGTAGGGGATGGTCTGGGGGGACGTGAAGGTCCCCACCTCCAGGACGACGGCATCATCGATGGAGACGACCTTTGAGCCTGGGGAAGCGTAAAGGTCGACGCCGCAGTGGCGCCGATCCCCCCGGTCCTCCCAGAAGGAGCCCGGAGAACCTGTTGATGGAAAACGTCGGCTGCAGCCCTCGGGGAGGGGCCATACCCCCTGTTTTCGTGTCGTCGACTTTCGACAGCTTCTTCAAAGATGCTCCCTCAGCTCCGATATCGATTCGAGGATCAGGTCGGGGATGATGTTCGAGTACTCCACCACATCATCCCTGTACTTTCCTGTCTTGACGAGGATCCCCATCATATCCACGTTCTGGGCCCCGCCGACGTCCGAATTTATGTCGTCGCCGATCATGGCCGTCTCATCTGGCGGGGTCTTAAGCTCTGCGAGAGCCATCTCGAAGAAGTCCGGTGACGGCTTTCCCACCACCTCGGCCAGGGTCCCTGTGGCGTACTCCAGGGCGTAAACGAATGGTCCCGCCGAGAGGTAAAGGCCGTCGGACCCCATCCAGTACCGATCCTTTTCGAGGGCTATGATCTCAGCCCCGTCCATCACCAGCCGAAAGGCCCTGTTCAGCCGATCGAAGGTGAAGTCGGTCTCGGCATCCCCCACCACCACGAAGTCAACTCCCTCCTCGGCCAGGGGAACGCCCGCCTCCTCGAAGTCCCTTCGGACGTCAGGTCTTGTGAGAAGGAAGCATTTGTTATCCTTCTCGGACCGGATCCGCTCGGCGGCGGCGATCGCCGGGGTGAATATGTGATCCTCGGGTATCTCAAACCCCATATCGCCGAGGAACTTTGCGAGAGTGTTCCTGCACTTCGAGGTAGTGTTAGAGACGAACCGATATCGGTATCCCTTCTCCTCCAGCATGGCTACGGTCTCCTTCGCCCCCTCTATCGGGGTCTTGTCTACGTAGAGGACCCCGTCGAGGTCGATAAGAAAGGCCTTCACGTCGATCGTTCCTATACCTCCTTGGCAATGTTGGAGATGCTCTATTCAGTTTTATATTTACCCGATCGGCCTTTCATCGACGATTTTTTATATTCCTCCGGTCAAGACCTGTCAGGTTTCAAAAGATCGATCCGTTTCGGGCGTTTTTGGAGGGTTTGGCGTGCCGACGAAGAAAGAGGGGCTGCTTCAAGTACTCGATAAGGGGATTGCGGTCAAGAGGTCGGACGATGGCGATGAGCCCTCCTGTGAGGTCTGGATCTTCGACGATCGGATCATGACCGAGAAGATGAAAAAGATGCTGTCTGATGTGTGGACAATAGATCAAAGCCGCCTTTGCCGATGGCTCGCCCCGGCCTTCGAGCGGATAGCCTACGAGGTGAAGAACGGAGGCTATCCCGACGATTTAGAGGGACTGGACCTCCTGGAGAAGCATCTCGATTCGGAGGTGGAGGCGGACGTTCTCATGTTGCGAGAGGTGGAGAAGGCGTACCGCATCGCCTTCCGTTGTGTCAGATGGTTTCTGGACGAGACGACGACGGACTGATCCGGCCTCGTATCATCGTCTTCCGGTGGATCTGGATTCGGAACTGGGTCGATATACGGCACCAGTATGTGGATTGTGAGCCCCGGCCCTATCTTACGACAGGAACCGATCCGATGGTCTGGCTGTTGATATGAAATTATTGCAGGACATTCACGAAGGGGATCGACGAAAAGATACTTGATAAACTGGCCGAATGGTCAGAGCCACGCTAACAGACTATCGACGAAACCGATCGGGCAGATGTCAGGTCATGGACATCAGCTCAAGCCGCATCCTGTCAGCTTCCTCAGATCCAGGCTCCACCTCCTTTCTCTCGCCCTGATCCTGATCTTCCGGGGTATAGGACAGGTAGAGCTTCCGCCTCTTTCCCTGAGTTAGCTTGACGTGAGACGGATCCATCTCGACGGCCCGCTTCATCACGCTTATCACCGTGGTCTTGTTCAGGCCTAGCATATCCACCAGCTCGCTGGTGGTGTACCTTCCGGGCCTCTCCTTCATGAGATCGATCAGGTTCTCGGTGTGGGCGTCGAGGGCGTTTCCCTCGCCGATCTTCTGATTCCGGATGGCGGAGGGTCTAGTATGTCTAGTTTTCATCTGGCTCTTGAGATCCGACACCTCTTTTGACAGGTGGTCCACCTGGTCGATCAGCCTGCCCAAAAGATCGACGTCCTGCTGCTTCATGCTGAGCATGTTGGACATGTTTTCCACGGCCATGATGAGACCTATCATCGCCTGAGTCTCTTCGAGCTCCCGCTCACTTTCAGCAACTTTCTTTTTATAAACTTCTAAAAGCTCTTCAAACATTACTTCAGTGCTCCTTATCTCAATCACTTCAAATTATCCGGCATCTCATCCCCCTCTTATGAGGCACCGAAAAGACCGTCACGTATAGTGATATCAACTCAAGTATAAATACTTTTCTTAATAATTAAGCTCGGAATAGCGCGGAATCTGAACGCGTTGATCGTAAATGACAATTTTGTTAATGTTTGAGATTATTGCCGATCCGCCGCTGCAAAACAAATTTTTTCGATGAGGTTTCTATCCGAAATTAAAACGGTGAATCATCGAGTTTCAGGATGTGGCGATCCTGGTGAGCCGGTCCCTCACCAGGCCCGGAAGCTTCCTTATATCGTCGATCACCTCATCGGCCGCTTCTATCAGCTCCGCCCTCGGGCGGCTATCCTGCTGGACCGTCAGCACCCCGAGATCTGCGGCCTCAAGAGCGTATCGATCGTTAAGGCCGTCACCCACCATGACCACCAGTCTGTAGTCGTTTTTGAGGCTCTTTACGATCTCCTCTTTTTGTCGCGGCTTGGAGGCCGGATATATCCGTTCCTCTTTTATCCCCCTGCACTTGGTGAGGCTTGAGAGGCTGCGCATGCTGTCTCCGGAGGCGACGTAGATGTCGGCGCCCATCCCCTCGAGCTCTTTCAAAACGGCCTCCAGAGCTGGAAAAGGCATCCCACCAGTGCTGATGGAGTGAGTTACCTCCCCTGTCTCCACGTCCGTTATAAGACCCGTGGTGTAGTAGAACCTTGGACAGCGGGCACAGACCGCAGTCAGCGTCTCCTGGAGGTTGCGAACCTCGACCTCAGAGCGGAGAAGGACCGAGATCGCCTCCTCTTCGATCACTGGCGTGCTCGAGCAGCTTATCTTGACGTCTCTATCTCTGCCCCGAAAGAATTTACATAGGGGCATCTCGGGGGGGGTCTCCATAACCTCCTTCGGATCGAGTTGTGGGATCACCAGGGCCCTCCCGCCCTTTTCCATCACCAGCTCCGTGGTGACTATCCCCTCCATGAAGACGTCCCTCGATATGTCTTTGGCCACTCGGTACATCTTCAGCATGGTGCCGGCAACGTCGAATATCACCGCCAGATCGCACGACATCAGCTGAAGTTGTTTATCGACGCGAAGATCAAACTATCGGTCGGGGTAACCGAAATGCGGGATTGTCCAGTTGAAATTGAAACGTTCCGATTCGAGTTCGTCTCAAGTCTGCGGAAGGCGACGGCAGCGCGCAGAAATTCCTAATACCAATACCAAAAACCTTATATAAGACAAATGTCGTATTAGAGCACGGCAGTTGTCGGCTGCCAATCCCTCCCTCCTATACCCCCCTTTTTTACATTTTTCGCAAGACCATTTTGCACGACAATTCAAAGCATATATTTATATTAACTATTATATTTCATATGTTTAAAACTTTTGGACTTAGAGCAGGTTAGAAAAAGGATCAGGTTCATAGAGTTCCTCCCCGAAGTTGGTGGGGAATTCGTCATGAAAAAATATCGAGCCGTCTTCCATTTGACCGAGGTCGAGAAGGCAAATCTAGCCCTGAACAACATGAGAAATCTTTTGGCCGACCTGGGTGAAGACCAGGTGGAGGCGGAGCTTGTCTGCAACTCGGAAGGCGTGAAGGCCCTTCTCAAGACCGGCCCCTACGGCGAGAGGGTTGATGAGCTGGCAGAAAGGGGGGTCCGCTTCGTCCTCTGTTCTAAAAGCCTCCGGACCATGAAGATGGAGAAGGAGGAGTTCTTCGATCAGGCAGAGGTAGTCGGTTCCGGGGCCGGAGAGCTGGTGAAAAAGCAGACCGAAGGCTGGGTCTACGTCAGGCCTTAGCTCGCTCTCAAACCCTTTCTCGTCGCTGTGACCCCAACAGAAGGCCTTCGGAGATCAGATCAGTGATCGTCTTCTGGCTCTCCTCGGGCGTCTTTACAGTGTTCACCATGAATACGGGGACCCTGGAAAAGAGGGCGCGGAAAAAGCCGCTTCTAAGGCTCCGCTTGAACTCGCTTTTCACCAGGAGGTGGGGGTTGTAGTAGCCGTTATCCTCCAGGATCGTCAGGGCCTCTGCCGGCTCAAGCCTTCTTCCGACCACCTCGTCCTCAGGGTCCCTCTTCAGGATGATGACCATCCCGAGGGTGGTGAGGGGGAGGATCCGCCCCTTGCCGATCGCCCAGCGGAGGTCGACGACGCCTCTCCCTTCCTCGTCGAAGAGGGCGTGATCGGCGAGGCTTGCAAACTCCTTCCAGATATCGGCTAGCTCCGCCCGGATGTAGAAGTTCTTCTCAGAGCCGTAGGCCAAGACGTCTTCGCCGTAGATCCGGGCGAAAAACCAGTCGTCGGAGACGACCCGGGTCTCGGGCCTTCGAAGGAGGCCGTAGGTGTGGGTCGTCTTTCCGGCCCCCGACCCTCCGAGGATGCAGAGGCCCCGCCCGGCAAGGTCGAGGCATGCGCCGTGGACCGAGTAGATCCCGTGCTCATCCTCCAGGACGTCCCCCGCTGTGCTGAGGGCGAGGGACTTGATCCAGCCGTAGTAGCCGACGTTCAAGAGGAAGGCGGTCTTGGACTGGGGGTCGTACATGACCTGGTCGTCTCCCAGATCGGGGTCTGAGACGACGTAGAGCCTGGCGTGGGACCTTATGTTCGAGGAGATGAAGTAGAAGTTATCCTCCCACCGATCTCTAACCTCTGCCGACTCCGTGAGGAGCTTGATGCAACAGCCGTAGATCTCCGACTTCACCTCGTACCTGACCAGCCGGGCATACCGCTCCGCTAGATTCGCCTTCTCCTCGATCGATATCAGCTTCACCGAGTAGGCCATATCCTCACCTCTCTCCTGCCTTTCTCGATCCCTCTTTATCCCCTCAAAACTTTATAACCATTCGGCGGAGAATTTCGTCAGATCCGGGTTTCGTCCTTCTCCCTGATCTCGATCCTCCTGATCTTGCCGCTGATCGTCTTCGGTAGGGCCTCCACAAACTCGATGATCCTCGGGTACTTGTAGGGGGCCGTCACCTTCTTCACGTGGTCTTGAAGCTCGAGCTTAAGGTCGTCGGAGGGCTTGTAGTCATTTGTCAGGACCACCGTCGCCTTCACAACCTGTCCCCTCATGGGGTCGGCTACACCCGTGACGGCGCATTCCATCACCGCAGGGTGGCTCATGAGGGCGTTCTCCACCTCGAAGGGGCCGACCCGATAGCCGGAGCTCTTAATCATGTCGTCGGTCCTCCCGATGAACCAGAAGTAGCCGTCCTCGTCCATCCAGGCGGTGTCGCCGGTGTGGTAGTAGTCGTCGTGCCAGGTGTTTCTCATCCTCTCGGAGTCGAGGTGGTAGTCGATGAAGAGGCCCGGGGGCTTCCCCTCGTCGGTTCTGATGACGATCTCCCCCTCCTCGCCCACGTTGCAGATCTGGTCGTCTCTGTCCACCAGGACGATGTCGTATCCCGGCGACGGTTTTCCCATGGAGCCGGGCTTCGGGTTCATCATGGGGAAGTTGGCTATGGCCACCACCGTCTCGGTCTGGCCATACCCCTCCATCAGCCGCAGACCCGTTTCCTCGAGGAGCTTGTTGTAGACGGTGGGGTTGAGGGGCTCTCCAGCGGTGACGGCGTACTTGAGGTGAGAGAAGTCGTACTTCGACATATCCCCCTTGATCATGAACCGGTAGATGGTTGGGGGAGCGCAGAAGGTGGTGACGCCGAACTTCGTCGCCATCTCCATCATCCGGCTGGCGTCAAACCTCTCGTAGTCGTAGGCGAAGACCCCCGAACCAGCGATCCACTGGCCAAAGATTTGGCCCCAGACGCACTTCGCCCAGCCGGTGTCGGCGACGGTGTAGTGGAGGCCGTCATCGATGACGTTCTGCCAGAACTTCGCCGTCAGGATGTGGCCGAGTGGGTAGGTCTGGTCGTGCTTCACCATCTTGGGGTAGCCGGTGGTGCCGGAGGTGAAGTAGGCGAGAAGGACGTCACCGTTCTTCGTCGCCTCGTCGCCCTCGGGCCTTTTGAAATCCGAAGGGGATTTTTCGAGCTCTTCTCTGAAGTTCAACCAGCCGGGCCTGCCGGTCCCCTTGCCGACCAGGGCCCTGACGGGCTTTTCTGCATCGATCTCGCCGCAGGCGCCGTCGACCTCGTCGGGTACGCCGTCCTCCTCGATGCAGACGATCATCTTCAAGTTCGCTTTATTTATTCGGTATGCGATATCCTTCGCCCTCAGCATGTGGGTTGCCGGGATCGCTACAGCGCCGATCTTGTGAAGCCCCACCATGGCGATCCAGAAGTCGTATCTGCCCTTTAGGGTCAGCATGACAGAGTCGCCCTTTCTGACCCCACATTTTTTAAATAAGTTTGCGGCCTTGTCGCTTAAAAGCTTCAGCTCCCCGAAGGACAGGATCTTCTCGTCGCCCTGGTCGTTGCACCAGACGAGAGAGAGCTTCTCGGGGTTCTCTTTCGCGTAGACGTCCACCACGTCGAAGGCGAAGTTGAAGCTCTCAGGCACGATTATCTTCAAATTCTCATTAAATTCTTCATAAGACTCAAATTCCGTTCCCGAAACAAACCTGGACAATAAAGACGACATCTCAATCCATCCTGGCGCTATGGCGACCGCACGTCGGCGTTGGGGCGAACTCTTCGTCGAGCTTGGTTTTTAGGCGAGATCTCAGGCGTCGGAGCCTGCTGGAAGATCGTCATCAAAGCCTCCCTCCGTCAGCGAAGGTGCAGCCTTCTCTTTCGCCGTTCAAAGCCTCCCTTCTGCCAGTTCGCGCTGGGTTCGTCCCACATCTGTGATATATAATTATTCACAAATATACATAATGCGGAGTGCGGCCCCGCATCGCCTCTCGCCTAGAAGGTCCTTTGATATAAATGATTAATCCTGAGCGTAGGCGATTTTCCGTGATAATTGGATGAAAGAGTATGCAACGTTACGCGACCGAAACGACCACCCAACACCTTTTTAGACGCTGGGGCCGACTATTTTTTCGTGAAACTCGGCGTTCTCTTCTCCGGCGGCAAGGATTCGGTCTTCGCCTGCAGAAGGGCTATGGAGACCGACTCGGTCGTCTGCCTGATAACGATAGTATCTGAGAATCCGGAGAGCTACATGTTCCACACGCCGAACGTCCGCTGGGCACACCTGATCGCCGAGGCGATCGGCGTCCCTCAGCTCTCTTGGCATACGTTGGGGGAGGAGGAGGCGGAGCTCTCCGACCTCCGGGACGCCATCGCCGCCGCGAAGAATAGATACGGGATCGAGGGGATCGTCACAGGCGCCATCGAGTCGGTCTACCAGGCCTCCAGGGTCCAGAGAATCTGCCGGGAGCTGGACCTCTGGTGCTTCAATCCGATCTGGCAGATCGACCAGGTCGAGTATCTGAGGCTCCTTGTCTCGGAGGGGTTTCTTGTGATCATCACCGGGGTCTTCGCCTACCCCCTCGACGAGTCGTGGGTGGGGGCCAGGATAGATGAGGAGCGGATCAGAAAGCTCGAAGCTCTCCAGAAAAAGTACAGGATAAACCCCTCCGGCGAGGGGGGAGAGCTGGAGACCTTCGTCTTGGACGGGCCGATCTTCAAAAAGAGGATCGAGATCCTGAAGGCAAAAAAGACCTACGAGAACTATCGGGGCCGGCTCATCATCGAGGAGGCGAGGCTGGTGGATAAATGATCCTCATCGTTGACTTATGCTATAAGCCCCGGTCCCTATCCAGGTATGAGTTCGTCGATCCGATCGCAGGCATTGTGAGGCGTACCGGCTCCATGTACGAAATCGTCCACTTCACCGAGCTGACCGGCGACCTGATCGAGAAGGCCGGCGGGATCATCCTCTGCGGCACGGCCCTCAAGGACGACTTCTTTGCCGAACGAATCAACCTCTTCTCCTGGATCGAAGATCTCAATAAGCCGATTCTCGGGATCTGCGCCGGGATGCAGGTTGTTGCCGCCGTCTTCGGCGGCGGGATCGTGCCCCAGCCAAAGATCGGCCTCGAAAAAATAGAGATCACGAGGGAGACGGACCTCCTCGGGCCGCCTCGCGGGATCGAGGGCTACCACCTCCACAACTACGGCGTCACCCTGCCACCGGGATTCGACCTAGTCGCCGGGCGGCCTGGCGAGGTCGAGGCCTTCAAGCACTCTGAGAGGCCGATCTATGGGATCATATTCCATCCCGAGGTGAGGAACCGGTGGGTGGTGGAGCGGTTCGTAATTCTCTGATCGAATCGAGACCCCTCTAAGTAAATAGTTATTTTTAAATAATATTTATAAATTGCAGGTTTATAATATATATTAGCTTAGGGGAGAAAAATATCTATACCGATTTGACTAAAATTCGGGACTGTGATAAATGGTAAATAAATCCAGGTGCTAATATTGGAGAAATTTAAGACGATTAAGTCATTATATGATCACATTGAGGTGAACGCTCTAGACTGTGATGATCTTAACCTCGCAGATCTTTTTAAAAATTTGCGAGATATAATGGTTGAAGAAAAACAATTAGATGAAGCACATATAGCCCAATTTGAGATTGACATATTTTGTTTCACATTGAAAAATGGCAAGATATTTCCACTATATATTATGAATGATAAAAATGGGGATATTATCGAGTACCCTAGAGTGGACAATCTAACCGACAAATTCTGTGAATATTTGGTATCAAGGTTCGATTCAACCTCTAATCCAAAGTTAAAATCAAGGTATGGCCAAATTCTTTGGTTTAGTCCTAAGAAGAATGGTAAATATGCTCAAATCGCTATCGAATGCTATTTAGAACTTATAAAATTATATGAAGAAAAAGACCTGCTTAATCCGCAAGAGCATTACGGAGCTGAAGTATTAGGGTCAATAAAGAATGCGTATTACCTTTCCCGCAATATGAATGATGGCCATCTAATAAAAGTAACCAAATCCAAGATAAAGAGCTTAATATTCCATTTTAATCCTAGAAGTGTCTCCTCATTTAGGCTTAAAGTGGATTTAATTGAATTAATGCTAGAAGAGAGAAGAATATTTCGTAAGGATGATTTTATAGCAATTCAACATATATGTATTCAAATGGCAGAAAACAAAAACAACTCTGAGAACCTCCGTGCTGCGATATATTTATTCGAGTTAGGAGAAAAAATTGACCAGAAATTAGGGGCGAACACTTGCAACTGGAGATTACTTATAGCAGAATCTTATGAACGTTGGATGGGACAGACTGAAAAAAACGCTTTAATCGCAACTGATTTTTGTCAAAAAGCCTTAGAAAATTATCGGTCAATTAAAAATAAAGATAAAATTGAGGAACTTGAGAAGAAATATATTCAGTTAAAATCATCTATTAAGCTCGAACTAATTGAATATAAATGCGACCTGAACGAAATTCTAGACGACTTTAGACTTTTGGCCAAACGTATAGCGAAACATAATCCAGAAGAAATTATTGGGTATTTAATGTATAATAAGGAATTGCTCCCGACATATAAGTATGTGGAATCGCTTGCAGAAGATATAATACAAAAATATCCTATCACGAATCTATTTCCGGAAATAATACTTGATCAAAACACTCATCCGGCCCAGCATTTTTATGAAGAGGGGGAGAAAAAATATTACAAAATTCTCTGTAATTATAAATTAGGCCTTGAGCTCATCTATATACGCAAAATTAATATCATTATATTTGAGGCTATTCTCGCGGGAAAAATAAATGCAAAAACATTTATAGACTTCCTCCACACCTATTCTTGGTTTAGTAATACAGTCATAAAAAATCTTCCCAATGGCCAAAAGATGGAATATAATTGGTTAAGTCTGATAGCTCCTGCTATTATCGAATATTTTAATCAAATCGAATATTATTCCGCATCAGGACGTTACCCAAATTTAATCTTACCCATCGATTCGCTCACTCTCAAAATCGAGGGACTTATTAGATATTTATGTGAGGAATTAGGTGTTGTTACATTCACCCAATCAAAAGATAAAACTATTCGCGAGAAGGATATCAATGCTCTTTTGCATGAACAAAAGATGACAGTACTGCTTGATGAAGATGATCTGATTTTATTGAAGTTTTTATTAGTAGAGAAAGCTGGGTATAACCTGCGCCATAATATAGCACACGCTCTAGCGACGTATGAAGAATATAATATAAATTATATGAATCTATTACTTTTGGCGCTGCTCCGATTAGGCAAGTATATGTCTCCGTCGACATGATCATGGCTTGCCTTCTGGATCTGGGTGCAGACCCCGAGATGGTAAGAATGGCCGTTGATTTTGTAGGCTGCAGTCTCGAAATCTCTCAAGGATAAAAAAAAAGCACCACATAGGGGCCGCGAGAGGCAGGATCCAGGCGAAAATTTTCTCCGAGACATCACACTGCAGTCGCATCATCAAGAGGTGCCTTAGTCTAAATCATCAGGTCTTCCAGCAGGATCTTGACGCCTATGCCGATCAGGATCAGGCCGCCGACGATCCCGATCCTATTCTCAAAGAAGCCGATGAAGCGGTTTCCGATGAAGACCCCGAGAAAGGAGAGGGCGAAGGTCACGATCCCGATCACGACGACGGGGACGATGATGGAGATGTCGAGGAAGGCGAAGGTCACGCCGACGGCCAGGGCGTCGATGCTGGTGGCGACGGCAAGACACGTCAGGAGGCGGAGGTCGAGGAGGTTTGCCGCCCGCTCGCCTGGCTGGGAGGTCATCGATTCGTGGATCATCTTCCCGCCGATGAGGACGAGGAGGATGAAGGCGATCCAGTGGTCGTACCCGGTGACGAAGCCGCTGAACTCAACCCCACCGAACCAGCCGATGACGGGCATGAGGGCCTGAAAGCCGCCGAAGAAGAGGGCGGCGGTGATATGCGGCCGTGGCGGATCGGCTTCTCCCACGCTGAGGCAGCGTTTGTAGCATTCCGAGGCAGTGACACCTCGCAGGCTTTTTGCGATAGATGGGCTGCATTTTAAGAATCTCGTTCATCTGATCGTATTCAAAACCTACGGCGAAATTGTGAACGTCTTATTGTTTGGATTGGGTGAGAATTTTATACTTTGCATGCCGAAATCGTTGTAATGGGCCAGAATGCAAGCCTAGTCGTTTCTGTAAACGACATAAAAGCTTTCGAGAAGCTGAAGGTCATATCGCTTATAGCTCCATTGAAGGAGAAGATCAGATCCCTGGAGGAGAAGTACGGATGCGATCTTCAAGCCTTTGAGGAGAGGATCAAAGAGCCGCCAGAGGACTTTGAGCGGTGGGACGACTTCATCGAG
>Ga0209408_1000345_pt1 | contig 37616 bp, 30 predicted proteins | sample AD_UKC107_MetaG_FD_184422 | JGI IMG/M metagenome (GOLD analysis project Ga0209408, IMG submission 184422) | Active sludge microbial communities of municipal wastewater-treating anaerobic digesters from Hong Kong - AD_UKC107_MetaG (SPAdes)... | ecosystem: Engineered > Bioreactor > Anaerobic >... | reverse complement strand
TTACTACCCAGTTCTCCCAGTCGTACCTCACGTCCAGTTCAGGCCTCAGATCGAATGAGAAATCCTCTGCCAGGTAGGGCCTCAGCTGGTTCGGAATACCACCGGGGTAGTAGTCGGGGGGGTATTCCCCGGTCTGGGTGACGCACATCTGGGAAGCCGCCAGTATCACCCTGAAGTCGGCTATCACCCTGGCGGCCTCTGCTTTCTTGGTGATGTCCATGTACCTGGGCAGGGCGATGGAAGCAAGTATGCCGATGATCAGGATGACTATCATCAGCTCGATCAGTGTGAATCCCTTTTTCATGACAAACCTCCTCTGCCCAGATAAAGCAAGATAGATGCCAGAAAGTAAGAGCTGATGTACTTGCTAATCCTGCACTAATCTGCTATTCCCATACGCCTCAACGCATCCTCGGTCAGATACTTGCCGGGGTCCTCCCCTGAATGCCACACCAGGGTGGTGTCCGTGTGGATCACGGATACGGAGTACTCGCTTCCATTAACCGCGTACTCCACGGATGGGTCGTCCCACCCCAGGAAGTCCTCCTCTCCTGCGGGTATCTCCCCACTCCCTTCGATGTGGGAGTTAAGCTTGGATACGGTTATGAAGAGATAGCCGCCCATGTTCTCCACCAGCACCTCCTCAGGTACGTCCGGCGGGGTGTTCATCCGCCTGATCTCGTTCCAGGCCCGCCAGGCGCTTCCCGCAAGGACCAGGAGCAGAACAGCGGCGATCCAGTACTTGAATGCCGGGGGCTTTTTCCGGGGGGCTTTCTCCAGGCGCTTACCCTGCTCCCTGCTCTCCAGCTCCCTCTCGGCCTTCTCCAGAAGTCCTTCGCCGGCCATCTTTCCTCCTATTCTCCCAGGACCACCAGTCTTGCCGCCTGGCGTATGCCGCCGGCTGCTGTTACGTCCACTATATAGGTTCCCGATGGAATGCCTGAAAGGTCGAGGCTTCTCTCAGAAGGTTCCAGCACCCCCTCCAGCACCACCCTGCCGCTGAGATCGTAGACCGAGTAAGCAAGCTCCATATCCCCGGTACCGCCCCAGTTGATGGAAGAATGGCCCACTGCGGGATTGGGACCCAGGTACATGGTGCTCACCCCGCCCTGGGGAGGCGAGGACTGCTCATCCACGCCGAGGACGGCGGTGCTCAGGATCTTCGCCTGGGGATCGAACTCCACGGACACGGGCTGGAACGGAAGAAGGAAGGTCTCCAGCTGGTTCTCCTGGTCGTTCATGAAGGTTATCAGGGTGTCGGTGGAGGATCCGTGCACCAGGAACTCCACAGGCATCTGGAAGAAGTTGTCCACCGTCTGTATCTGGTCCACGGTTATGGTGAGAAGCCACTGCGCGCCCTGCTGCTCCCAGGCATATCCCATGTCGTATATGGGATATCCCTCCCCGTAGAGCCACTGTTCGAAGAACCAGTTCAGATCCCCGTACTGTGCCTCTGCGTGATCGATGAAGTCCTGGGTGGTGGCGGTGCTGTATGAGTGGGCGCTGAAATAGGTTTCATAGGCATTGAAGAAAAGGGTGTCCCCCATGATCATCCGGAGCATGTGGAGCACAGAAGCGCCTTTCTCGTAGGTGGTGTTGCTCCAGAGTTCGGCGGGTGTCTGGGGATCCACGATGGGGAAAAGCTCTCCGCTGTTCAGGTACGGCTTCATGATGTTGTTGACCACGTAGTCCAGATACTCTTCCTCGCCGCAGGTCTCCATCCATATCGCCTCGGAATAGGTGGCAAAGCTCTCCGAGAGCCACACGTCTGTCCAGTACCTCTCTGTGACGCAGTCGCCCCACCACATGTGGCCCATCTCGTGGGCCAGCAGCCAGTCGTAGTTGGTGTTTCCGTTCACAGCGGAAGCCAGATGATAGACCTGGGAAAGGTGTTCCATGTCTCCAATAGGCGTCTGAACGTAGCTGAACTTGCAGTCCCACGGATAGGGCCCGTATGCGGCCTCGAACGCTGCCATCATCTGGTCAACGTGAACGTAGGAACCCAGTGCGTCCTCCACGTCCCAGGAGTAGACATAGTAGAAGATCCTGGAATCGGTGGAATCGTGGAGAACCTCGTAGTCCGCGGCGCTCAGGGCGGCCAGATAAGTGGACATGGGCTGGGCCATGGCCCAGTGGTAGGTGAGGGTCCCGTTCATGTTGTCGGTTACCCCGGCTGAATCGCCGTTGGCCACTGCATAGAGGGTGTCAGGCACGGTGATATGGAAATCGAAGGTGGCCTTGTCGGAGGGCCTGTCGTGGCAGGGGAACATGTACTTCCCCATGGAGGGATCGGTGACGAACCCCACCCCCATGTGGTACACCGCATGGGGATGGAAGTGGAACCCGCCCCATGATTCCTCCGGGGGAGTTCCGCCGTAGGAGATCACCAGCTCAACGGTATCAGGAGGAGACACAGGACCTGGCAGCGTTATGAACAGGGAGTCCTCCACATGATCGTATGAAGCCGCGCCTGTCACTTCGGTGACGGTGAGCTGCTTCAGGTAGAGCTTGAACTCCGTGAGACCGCTCTCGGTGGGTACCAGAGTTATCTCCGCAACTGCGTCTATGGTCTCCTGGGCCCGGTCGATGTCAATGGAGAGGTCGTAGTGGAGAACGTCCACCGGTTCCAGTTCGAATTCCTGGTAGAGGGGTTCCAGAGATGGGGTAAGCGGCCTGGTGAGGACCATGGGGCTGAACCTGGGGCTCCAGGCACAGAGGAACACCAGCAGGATATGCATCATTCGCTCCAATCAAGAAGGAGGCCGTCAATGAACTCCCTGAGAATACTCAATCTGGGTACTACATCTTCGCTTATGTGCTCCACACAGTCCAGAAGCCTCAACAGCCGGCTTGCGTCGTTCCAGGCCGCCGTTCCCTCCTGAACGTCCTCCAGCAGTGGAACGAGGTAGGGCTTCAGTACAGGCAGCTCATACGGAAGGGCCGAGTTGAACATCATGTCCGCCTGTTCCTGGTAGGGGAAGATGTTCATCCTCTCACCCCTTCTCACGCTGGCCCAACCGTTTATGGTGTCCGTGGCAGAGTAGCCCCTGCGGAAGCTGTCCCTTACTATCCTTCTCATCAGCCTGCCGTCGGATGTGGACATCCTGGTCAGCCTGTCGATGTTCAGTGTGGTCAGGGCGCTTATGTAAACCTTGAACTTCCTGCTTGCGTCAACGCCCGGGGTGAGGCTGTCGTTCAGGCCGTGTATGCCCTCTATCAGAAGGAACTCGTCGTCCCTGAGGGTCATGGGCTCAACGCCGTCCTGCCTTGTACCCGTATGGAAATCGAAGACCGGCAGCTTCACCGTTTCACCGGTCACGAGCCTGGAGACATGTTCACCGAAGAGCTGAGTGTTAAGGGCTCCCAGGCATTCGAAGTCGTAGCTGCCGTCCTTGTTCCTGGGGGTTTCCGAGCGGTTGTGGAAGTAGTTGTCCACACTGATCATCCTGGTTCCGAACCCCTCCGCCCGGAGGTAGGTTGCCAGCATCCTGGTAAAGGTGGTCTTGCCGCTGCAGGAAGGTCCGGCGATCATCACTATCCGCTTGTGAGGGAACTCATCCCCCAGCCTGCTGACTATCTGAACGATCCTGCGGTTCTGATAGAAGTGGCTCATCATCACAAGCTGCCTGCCGCTGTCCTCCCGTATCCTGCGGTTGAGCATGTCCACCGTGTGAACCCTCATCCTGGATATGTGCTTCTCCTCCAGGTCGAGTTCCCGGGAGAGTTTCGGGCTGTCCATGTAAGGAGCGATCTCCGGCCACTTGCCGCTTCCCGGGAAACGGAGGAGGAAGGCGCCATCCATGGGTTTCAGTTCCCAGACGGTGAGCCAGGAAGTATCGGGAACGGTGGGTCCCATGGCGAACGCCCAGGAATCCCCAAGGGCATTGGCCTTGTAGTCATCCTTCCCTTTGTGCCATCTGGGCAGAAGTGAGTGTTCGCCCACAAGCCCTAATGCTTCTTCCGAAGACAATATATAGTGATCGATGGGCAATGCTTCCTCCACTATGGCGGAGAGCTCCCTCTCGATGGCCGCGCAGGCATCCCTCTCCCCTCCTGCCCCCAGGCCCTCTATCCTGAACCTGTAGCCCAGGCTTATTGAGTGCTCCACCCAGAGCCTGCACTCGGGGAACGCCCTTTTCACCGCCTGGTCCAGCGCCAGTATCAGACCGCGCCTGTAAACCTCCCTCCCCTCGGAGACCCAGGGGGGAACGGGCTCTCCATCCACCGATCCAAGGGGCATCGTGATGCCGGAGATGTCACGGACGGCTATGGACTTTCTGCTTCTGAGGAACTCCTCTTTCATTGGTCTTCCTTTCGTTCTGTCAGGTGATAATACACCGCCAAGGGGTTTCGGGGAAGCCCCACTACGACAGTCCCCCTGGATACTGCGATAAGCTATCATTTCTTCCGGTGGTGATTTGTGCCATGGGACACTTCCCATTTGAAACGCTCCACAGCGTATGGGATAACTCCCTTTCATGGCTGGACCTTCCCCCTGGGAGGGCGGATACTCCTCCGCTTTTTGTCATTAGTCCTGTTTTAATTTGCCAGTAAAACGACTTCTATAAAAACTGAGAATAGCGGGGCCTTTTTGTGGGAGCACGGCTTCGGTTCCGATTCTTCTTGGGATCATCTCTTCTTTTAATGGTCAGTTACAGGTCATGGGCCAGTCAGGTTGGCTCTATTGACCCGGGAACGCTTTTTCGCCATTGTATTTTTCAGGCGAATGGAGATGAAAAATGACGGTACTGCTCATTCTCGTTTCAACGGTGCTCACCTCCTCTCCCCTGCTGGAGGTAACCGATACCATCCAGCGCGGGGGCACCGCGGTCTACACGGTCTCCCTGGGGGAAGAAACCGTTTACTGGATAACTCTGGTCTCCCTTGAGGGAGCCACCGACCTTAACCTGGCTGCGGTCTCCGAGGAGATGGATTTCGACCACTTCATGTCCCTCCCCTATGGAGAGGACTTCATCTACGCGATGGAGTTCGCCGTCGCCACCGGATTAACCGATGGAGATGAATCCGTGACCGTTTCCGCCGCATACTCCGGGCCATTCTATATAGTGGTCCACGACGCAGGTCATGGCGGCGGGGAGTACTCCCTCACCCTGCACTAGAGCGAAACACAGTTGTCCACCGAAGAACTCACCGTCCTGGAGCTCAACCGCTCTGTAAAGGACCTCCTGCACCGCGGTTTTCCAGGTGAATTCTGGGTAAGGGGGGTCGTTACCGGGCTCAGGCAGGCCTCCGGCCGGGGACACACCTATTTTCAGCTGGCGGACCCGTCACCCCCCGGAGAACAGCCCCCCGCCGTGGTGGACTGCGCACTTTTTGCCGGGGACCGGGCGGCTATCTCCATAGAGACCGGCCGTGAGGGGCGGGTCTTCTCCCTTGAGAACAACTCCGAGGTGCGGATACTGGCCGCAGTGAACTTCTGGGAGCGGAACGGCAGGTTCCAGATAGTGATGAAGGGCTACGATCCCTTCTTCAGCGGTGATTCCCAGGCGATACACCTTGCCAGGCTGGTGGAGAAACTTGGCAGGGAGGGAGTGCTTGCGGAGAACGGAACCCTCCCCTTCCCCGCGGTGCCGCTTACGGTTGGCCTGGTCACTGCGCGGGGCACCGCCGCCATGAGAGACTTCATGAAGACACTGGAGGAATCTGGTTACCCATTCAGGGTATATGCAAGCAGCGCAACCATGCAGGGCTCCGAAACGTCATCCTCGGTGTGCGGGGCCTTCAACCGCCTCCTGATGAGCGGCATCTGCGGAACCCTGGACGCAGTGGTCCTTACAAGGGGGGGCGGGTCCGCAACCGACCTGGCCTGGTTCAACAGCGAGGCAATAGCAAGGACCATAGCCCAGCTTCCCTGGCCGGTTATCTCCGCCATAGGCCACGAAGTCGACACCACCCTGCCGGACCACGCCGCCCACACAAGGGCGAAGACCCCAACCCACGCCGCCTCGCTTCTGGTGGATGCCGTGGCCGCCTTCGACGATTCGGTGAGCAGGCAGGCCAGGATCCTTGCTGGTTCGGTGACCCCGAGGCTGAGAATGGAGAAGATGCGGCTGGACGGCCTGGTTTCCCAGGCAATGAGGAACCTGGAGACCGTCCCGGAACGGGGAAAGAGGACCCTCGAGGAGATCAGATCCAGAATAGCCCTTGCTGCGGGAAACAGGTTCAGGAGAGCCGAGAGGGAGCTTTCCGCGCTGGACGCGGCGGTGGAGGTACGGAACCCCGAAAAAATGCTCCAGCTGGGCTGGGCCGTGGTGAGGGACCTCGAGGGAAAACCGGTGGGAAGCGCCCGCCGTATCTGCCCCGGGGACAGGCTGAGGATATCCATGAAGGGCGGAGAAGTGCCCGTTAGAGCGGAGGAAAGGGATAAATGACCGAGAACTACACCGCAATGCTGGAGGAGCTCAAGGGCATCGTGGAGAAGCTCTCCAGGGAGGACTGCCCGGTGGAAGAGCTTGAAGGCCTTGTGGAAAGGGCTTCCATGCTCATAAAGACAATGAAGGAGAAACTGAGGAAGACCGAGGAATCAGTGAGCGGAATGCTCAGCGAACTGGAGGAATGACCGGCATCCCGAAGTGTGTGTAGCCGTCCGCCCCCGTTATCCTCACGGAGAACACTTCGCCGGGTTCATACCCTGTTCCCTCCAGTATCACCATCCTGTTCCCCCTGGTTCGCGCCGCCGTCTGACCCTTCACCCTTGCCGGGCCGGTGACCAGCACCGTCATCTCCCTCCCCAGAAGCTCCTTCGATCTCTCGATGGTGATCTCCCTCTGCAGCTCCTGAAGGACCGACAGTCTGGAAAGCCTCTCCTTCACAGGCACCGGGGGTTTCAGCTTAAGCGCTCCCGTTCCCTTCCTCTCGCTGTATCTGAAAAGGAAGGCGTAGTCGAAGCGCACCTCCTCCAGGAGGGAAACGGTGTCCTGAAAATCCCCGGGGGACTCCCCGGGAAAACCAGCTATGATGTCAGTTGACATGACGATGTCCGGCATCAGCTCCCTGAGCATGGCAACCTTCTTCATGTACCCGTTTCGGGTATAGCCTCTGTTCATGGCCTTCAGTACCGAGTCGCTGCCTGACTGGGCCGGAAGATGGAACTGATTGCAAATGTTTTCCCTGGAAGCCATTACCTCGGCGAGCCCGGGTGTCAGGTCCCGGGGATTGCTGGTTACGAAACGCACCCAGCAATCACTGCCCGCGGCGTCGGAAACCATCTCGAGGAGTTCCGGAAAGCCTGTGTCTCCGCTGCTGTAGGAATTCACGTTCTGACCCAGGAGCGTAACCTCCCGAAAACCACCGGCAGCCAGCTTTCTCACCTCGGAGATTATATCGCTGGCGCTGCGGCTCCTCTCCCTTCCCCTCACGTAGGGTACGATGCAGTAGGTGCAGTAGTTGTCGCACCCCCTCATCACGTTCACGAAGGCGCGGGGGAACTGCGTCCTTACCGGCGTTACGTCCTCGTATTCCTCGGAGCACTGGTCCACCTCCGCGGTCCTCACTCCCTCCGTCATCAGTTCCGGTATCCTGTGGTAGGCATCGGGCCCCACCACCAGGTCTATGACATCCACCTTCTCCAGAAGCCTCTCCCCATGCTCCTGCGCGACGCAGCCGCAGACTGCCACAAGTGGCTTCGAGCCGCATCCCGCCATGCCTGCCAGGTGGGTTATCCGCCCCATGGCCCGTGTTTCGGCGTGTTCCCTCACCGCGCAGGTCACGACGAACACCGCTTCCGCATCCTCGGGATCCTTTGTTATCTGGTGCCCCGCCGATCCCAGGATACCGGAGAGTATCTCCGCGTCGTGCACGTTCATCTGACAGCCGTAGACCTCTATGAAGCACCTCACCCGGGAACCACCAGTTCCATCACCAGACCGGCGAATACGGGTATTCTCAGATTGTCATCCAGCGGAACCTCGAAGAGCTCGGCAAGGGTCGCGGCTATGGCCCCGGCCACCAGCCCCTGGGGTGTGAGCCTCCAGCCCATGTTGCCGGAGAGCTGAAGCAGGGGAATGGAGACCAGAAGGCAGCTCAGAAGCGCTGCGAGGCTCCCCTCCAGCGTCCGCCCGGAAACCAGTGGAGTGGTGCCGAACTTCCTGCCCACAAGGGCTGCGAAGGAATCGCCGGTGGAAAGGAACACCAGGGCTGCCACGGCTATCTCCTGGCGGAACACGAGTATGGTAAGTGCTGCGCTGGCAACGAGCACTGTGGAAGCCGCCATTCCGCCCTCCTGCTCCTTGCCCCTGAGGACCTTCCCGAACAGTTCCAGGAAGAACCTTCGAAACACCCGGTTCCTGGAGCGGAGCAGGTCGACGAGGAAGAGCGCCACCCCCAGGGCCGCCAGGAAAAGAACCATCTCCCGGCGCTGAAAGAAAATCGCCGATATGGGGATTACGATGGAGCCGAAATGAATGCTCTTGCGGAGTATTTCCTCGATGTAGGCCATTAAGGGCTAGAATCCCACTCCTGCGGAGATGCGGTGGGTGTTATCGAGCTGGTCGTGGCTGAGCCAGGCGTAATCCAGGGAAACGGGATAACCGCTTATGGGAACCGTGAAGCCCAGTCCGGCGGTCATGTTGCCCTCGCTGGAACCCAGCCGTATTCCCACGGTGTTCTTAATCATGAGTTCCGCACCGAGATGGGTGTCGAGGCTTATGCCTGCCCCCGGGATGCTGTACTGGGCCGCGTACTCCCTGCCCTCGAACCTGAAGTCGCCGTCGGCGGCGAAGGTTATCACCGAGTGGAACCTGGAGACCGGCCATGTGAAGGATGCGCCCAGCTTCGCAGTGGGAGAAACGCTTTCCGTGACCCCTGAATCCCAGAACATCCATGTTCCGAAGGCGTCCTGCAGGTTCAGGCCCACTGCGAAGGATTCGGTGGGTGACCACTTCACTCCTGCGTCGAGGCCCACTCCCCAGGCGCTGTAGGTCATGAGCTTGCGATATATGATCTTCGAGGTTGCCCCCACTGCAAGCTGATCGGAGAGCTCCCTGCCCCATGAAAGGTAAAGGGCGTTGTCCGAAGCGCTGTCCCAGGTGATGCGGCCCTCGTCGTATATGAGTTCCTCCCCGGGGTCCCATTCTCCGTTGCCCTCGGTGCCGTCGGGGTTGGTGGAGGGGTCGAAGTCGTCGTTCCCTGAATCACCGGGTTCTCCGGTGCCGTCCTCGCCGAAAACGCCGTCGGAGCCGGTGTCGTACCACTGAAGGTCGCTGGTATCGGCTATCTTGCCTGCATCGGTGCGGAAGAAACTGGCGGCATACACGTCGCCGGCGTATTCCTGCGAGTATGCCAGGTAATCGTAGGAGATGAGACCACCGAACCGTTCGGAGTGCATGAATGCCGCGGACCTTCTGTCAGCGGATGGAAGACCTGCGGGGTTCCAGTAGGCTGCGGAAATGTCGTCGGCCACCGCCGCGAACGCACCACCCATGGCCAGGGCCCTGGCCCCTGCTCCGATGTACATGAACTCGCCTGCGTACTTGTCGGCAAGTGCAGGCACGGCCATAGCCGCCAGAAGAACCGCCGTGGTCTTTTTCACAGTGAATCACTCCCCGTTCACATAGCTGGCAAAAAGCTGCCTGTCCTCGAACCTTATCCGGGTGAAGAACAAACCTATACCCCAGTTACCGTCGGGAAGTTCCTCCTCTCGTATCACCACCGCCCTGGCCATGACCTGATGGTCGTCGAGATTGATGGATACGTCAACCCTGGTAAGGTCTCCCAGGGGTTCGTCGCAGACGCAGTACAGACCGGAAGCGCTTACGTTAAGCGCGGTGACCGGCCTGCCGGGCATTCCCTGGGTGCCTATCACAACGTCAATGGCTCCCTGGTACCGCTGTTCCCGTCTTTTCTCGGAGATTCGTTCCTGTTCCAATTGAGCTCTTTCCTACCCCTACCCCGTGAATTCCTCGGCCGCCTCCGGTCTTGTCAACATTACTAACCCGAATACACCTACAATGGTTCCGAACGGGACCATCAGGCATAATATAGCATCAACCACGATACAGAACATACGGTTCCGCCTTCTGCGGATGTTCGTACCGGCCTTTATCGACATTGCTCCCAGGGTGAGACAGAACACGGTGATGATCACACCAATGGCGCCGAATATCCAGCCCATAGCCTCTGGAGGAGGGGGAGACTTGGCGGTGCCCAGCGTTCCCGTTCCCATGAGTATGCCCATGACGATGTACAGCACCCCGATGAGGGAAAGCAGGATCTGAAACCCTCCATACACGTAGTGAAAGACCGATACAAGGGTCAGAACATCGTCGGACACAACTGGTTCTCTTATACCTTCCACATTCTTCCTTTCCAGCGTCTGTATCATGCTCATAGTATTGGAATTAAGCAAGCACCTCTGTACGCATTCTTGAAATAGAGATTTATCTCGCTCATTGACACGGTTCAACAAGAAATGTATGCATCAATTGGTAAGACTCATAGAAGAAATCACAGCAACCTTAGGTAACTAGAAAGCAAACTCGAGACCAGGAGGAGAAAATGCATTGCTCAAACTGTGCAGCTCAGATTGATGAGAAAGCCATTGCTTGTACTGGCTGTGGCTTACCACCAAAGCTTAAGCGTAATTTTTGTTACAATTGTGGTGCAAAGACAAACCCAGAACAAATAGTATGCACAAGTTGCGGGGTTTCTCTTGGAAAATCCAAGGCAAACTCTGTTGGAAGCAATTACAAAACTAAAACTGCCGCAGGTCTTTGGGCTATTTTTCTTGGAGGTTTAGGTATACACAAGTTCTACTTGGGAAGTTGGGGCTGGGGTATTGTATATTTACTTTTTTGCTGGACATACGTGCCTTCATTAATGGGGCTAATTGAAGGTATTGTGTATCTTACAATGGACGATAGTAAGTTTGATGCAAAATACAACTCAGGAGAAGATGGGGCGTTTAGATTCTAATCATTTGATGATACAAAGTTTCCAATGCTTGTCATGCAATCAAGGAGGTTGACAAAGCTCTAATTTCGCAAGATGTTGCCATGTGCTTTTAGGTGCATGTGAGACGGAGTTTCAACTCTTGTTTTTGAGGAGGTAATCATGGCTGAGTATGGAATCTCCACCAAGGAGATCGAAGAGGGAAAAACCATGGGCGGAATCGCCTACTTTGGTATAGTTGGATTCCTCATCGCTTTTTTAACTAGTAAGGAAAACAAGTATGTTGTGTATCATGCACAGCAAAGCCTCTTAATGTCCCTTATAGGTATTGCGGCAGGAATCCTTAATGTCATCCCCATCCTTGGGCAGATAGTCTTCATTCTTGCTTGTATTGGCCTATTCATACTCTTCATTATTGGACTCATGAATGGCTTTAAAGGCTTGGTCAAGCCTCTTCCCCTAATCGGGGAATATGCATTCAAGCTCAACCTTCTGAAGCCAGAAGAAGCCACCTCTGCCGCTCCTCAGGCCCCCGGTTCACCGGATGTAGAATAAAGTCAGCGGCTTTTTTCTCCCGGGGGGCGGTTTTTATCGCCCCCCCATCTTTTAAGGGGATTCATATGGCTGGGACATTCAACATCTGCAGGCCGGACGGCGACTAGCAGGGACGGGAACGGGAAGCGACAGTGGCCATTACACCCGCACAGCTGAACTACATAAGGAAACTCCTGGCCCAGAAGGCCACGGGCAGGGCGGCGGTGGCCATAAGCAAGATCCACCCGGCGGACATCGCCGACCTGTTCTCCGTTAGCCTTACTCCGTCGGAGACCCGGATGCTGGTGGACCTTCTGTTCAACCAGCTGAAGGCCGGCGACGTTCTCTCGGAGCTTCCTGATTCCCTGCTCACAGAAGTTCTCGACGAGCTTGACGACGGGAGCATAGCCAGGATACTCAAGAGGCAGGATCCCAACGACGCCCTTCAGTTCCTCTCCAGGATTGAGCCCCAGAGACACGAGCCCATACTCAACCTGCTTCCCGGGGCGACCAGGTACAGGATAGAGCAGCTGCTCATCTACCCTGAGGACTCATCCGGTCAGTACATGGCCTCGAGCTACATGTCCATCCTTCCCGACATAACCGCCAGCGAGGCAGTGGAACGCATACGGGGGCAGAGCGAGGACGTCGACGTTCCATTCTATGTGTATGTCACCGACGAAGACCGCAGGCTCCTGGGGGTGGTCCCCCTGAGGAGGCTGGTCACCTGCCCCCCGGACACGTCAATAAGGGAGCTCATGGTGGAAGACCCCTTCACCGTGGACGCCACCGACGACCGTGAGGAAGCAGCCGCAATCGCCCGCAAGTACGACATAATGGCGGTGCCAGTGGTGGACGACAATCACCATCTCCTGGGAGTGATACCGGGAGATTCCCTCTTCGACGTACTGGAAAAGGAAGCCACCGAGGACATGTTCCGCATGGCCGGCCTCTCGGAGGAGGACAGCGTCTTCACCCCTGTTCCCACCGCCTTCCGGCAGAGGTTCCCCTGGATACTGGTGAACCTGGTCACCGCCTTCGTTGCTTCAACCGTAGTACGCGCCTTCGAGGGGACCATCGCCCAGGTGGCCACCATCGCCGCCTTCATGCCTGTGGTGGCCGGGATGGGGGGCAACATCGGCAACCAGTCCCTCGTGGTGATCACAAGGGCCATCGCCCTGGGAGAGCTGGACTTCTCCAGCGCCGGAAAGGCCATCATGAAGGAATCCAGCCTGGGTCTGCTGATGGGTCTCGTGGCGGGAACCGTGGCCTCGGTGGTGGCCTTCACCACCGCCGGCGACACCGCCCTGGCCCTGAGGCTGGGCCTTGTGATACTCATCTCCATGGTGGCCAACATGGGACTCGCCGGTCTTCTGGGTGCAGGCATTCCCCTCACCCTCAGGGCAATGGGCCGGGACCCGGCCCTGGGAAGCAACATACTCCTTACGGCGTGCACCGACTCCATAGGTTATCTCCTTCTGCTGGGCCTGGCCATGGCCATGATAACCTGACATGACCGGAAGCGAGAAGAGCGCGCTTCTCAGTGGCTCATGCGCCAGCCCCCACTCCATCCTGGGAATGCACAGGAAGGGTGAGGGCATAGAGGTCAGGGCCCTCTGCCCCGGCGCTTCGAAGGTGGAACTGGTCTCACATCTGGGCGTGAAGGTGATGAAAAAAGCCGATCCGGGCGGAATATTCACCTGGGAAACCCCCGGGCCATCCGACTTCTTCGCGTACAGGCTGCGTTTCACCCTGGAGAACGGTTCCTCCTGGGAGACCGCTGATCCCTATTCCTTCCTGCCCCAGCCGGGGGAGCTTGACCTTCACCTTTTCAGCGCTGGAAAGCACCGTCAGCTTCACAGGCTCATGGGAGCCAGGACATGGACCGCCGGGGAGACAAGTGGCACACTCTTTACGGTGTGGGCCCCCAACGCCAGGGCGGTGAGCCTGACAGGCTCTTTCAACGACTGGGACCGGAGGAGGCACCCCATGAGGAGCCTTGGGTCCAGCGGGGTCTGGGAGCTTTTCCTGCCCGACGCCGGGCCCGGGGACTACTACAGGTTCGTGATAACCGCCGCCGACGGAACGGTGCTGGAAAAGTCGGATCCCTACGCCACCTGCTTCGAGAAGAGGCCCGCCAACTCCTCCATGATATCGGATCCCTTCTCCTTTCAGTGGTCCGACGGTGAGTGGATGGAAAAAAGGAGGAGCAGGGATCCTTTCACGGAACCCATGTCCATTTATGAGGTTCACGCCCCCTCCTGGACCAGGCGGGGTCATGATTTCTGCACCTGGAGTGACCTTTCGAACTGGCTCATCCCCTATGTGAGGGACATGGGCTTCACCCACATCGAACTCCTTCCGGTCATGGAGCATCCCTTCGACGACTCCTGGGGCTACCAGGTCACAGGGTTCCTGGCCCCCACCAGCAGAATGGGCAGGCCGGAGGATTTCTGCCGGTTCGTGGACAGCTGCCACGCACAGGGAATAGGAGTCATACTCGACTGGCCACCGGCCCACTTCCCCGCCGACGCCTGGGCGCTGGCCCGTTTCGACGGCACATGCCTCTACGAACACGAGGATCCCAGGAAGGGCTACCACCCCGACTGGAACACCCTGATCTTCAACTACGGCAGGAACGAGGTGCGCAACTTCCTTTTCGCAAGCGCATTCCAGTGGCTGGACACATACCACGCTGACGGCATAAGGATGGACGCGGTGGCGTCCATGCTCTACCTGGACTACTCCCGCAAAGAGGGCGAATGGCTGCCCAATCAGCATGGCGGCAGGGAGAACATCGACGCGGTGGAGTTCATAAAGGAGCTGAATCATTATGTGGGCACCGAGTATCCCGGCGCTGTGATGATCGCCGAGGAGAGCACCGACTGGCCGGGAGTTACCAGACCTCCATCCTCAGGCGGCCTTGGATTCCATTTCAAGTGGAACATGGGCTGGATGAACGACACCCTGGAGTTCTTCAAGGCCGACCCCGTTTACAGGAAGCACATGCTTGACAGGATCACATTCAGCGCCGTGTACGCCTGGAGCGAGAACTACATCCTTCCCCTCTCCCACGACGAAGTGGTACACGGCAAGGGTTCCCTCCTGGGCAGGATGCCCGGCGACAGAGGTCGGCAGCTCAGGACCCTTCTGGCCCTTCAGTGGTTCTTCCCGGGAAAGCAGCTTCTTTTCATGGGAGGTGAAAGGGCCCTGGAGAACGAATGGGACTTCCGTGCGCCCCTCCCCGAAGGCGACCCGCACATGAAGCGGTATGTTGCCTCGCTGAACCGTTTCACAAGGGAAATGCCCCAGTTCCACAGGAAGGACTGCTCGCCGGACGGCTTCCGCTGGGTGGACTTCTCCGACAGGGACTCAACGGTAATTTCCTTCCTCCGCTTCGCCGACGGCCTCCCCCCTGTACTGTGCGTGTTCAACATGACCCCTGTGGAGCGCCGGGGCTACAGGGTCGGGATTCCCCATGGGGGAAAATGGAGGACCGCCTTCCACAGCGAAGCGCCTGTAAGCGGAGAGATGGAAGCTTCGAAGCAGTCTTTCCACGGCCTTTCCCACTCGCTGGTGCTGGACCTTCAGCCCCTTTCCTGCACAGTGCTGTCACCCCTATAGGGGTTTGCGTATACTTCTTCCACGAAGGAGGCGCTTATGAGATCGCACACGAAATACCTGTGGTTCGACACCCCCTCCAGGGTGGATTTCATCAATATCACCGATCAGGTGGAAGAAGAACTGCTCGCCAGTGGTATACAGGAAGGGCTGTGCCTGGTGAACGCCATGCACATCACCGCCAGCGTGTTCATCAACGATGACGAGCCCGGCCTGCACAGCGACTACAGGAGGTGGCTGGAGGAGCTTGCTCCCCACGACCCCGGCAGGTACAGGCACAACCTCACCGGAGAGGACAACGGAGATGCCCACCACAAGAGGCAGATAATGGGAAGGGAAGTGGTAGTGGCGGTAACAGGCGGAAAGCTGGACATGGGCCCATGGGAACAGATCTTCTACGGCGAGTTCGACGGAAGAAGACGGAAAAGGGTACTTGTAAAACTTATCGGAGAGTGAGGAGAGAGATGAGAACGATTGCTGCAGCGGCAGTGCTTCTGGTCCTGACCCTTGGCTGCGACGGCGGAGCCGGCGGAGCCGCGTCATCACAGTATCAGCCCTATCCCCCGTCCATCAGTGTTACCGGAGTGGGCACCGCAACGGGAATAGCCGACATGGCGGTTATAAACTTCAGCATCAATGTTTCCGACGAGGATCCCGGCGACGCGGTGAGGGAAGCCACCGAAATGGCCGAGTCCGCCATAGAGGCCGCGGTGGACCTGGGCATAAGCGAGGACGACATCGAGACCGTTGGCTACAGCATCTACATGGAGGACGTGTACGACTACAACACCTACGAGTACACCGGTGAGAAGGTCTACAACCTCACCCACTCCTTCGTTGTCAATGTTCGCGACATTGAAACGGCGGGAGAGGTACTCGCCGCGCTGGTGGACGGCGGCGCCACCACCGTGGGAGGCATTCAGTTCACCGTGAGCAACCGTGACGAGCTGGTGGCGGAGGCCAGGACCCTGGCCCTGGAGAACGCCAGGACCACCGCGGAGCAGCTGGCGGAAGGGCTTGGAATAGACCTGGGCGACCCGGTGAGCGTAAGCGAATGGACCGATTATTACGGTTCCTACGACCCCTACGGATACGGCTACTACGGCAACGGGGAATACTATTACGACGCTCCCCCGATCTCCCCGGGGAACACCGGCGTGACCATGAACGTTTCGGTCTCCTTCGCCATAGACTAGAGCATGCTCCTTCTCAGCCTTCTGGCGGGGTTTCCCTTAGTGGAAGCCCCGCCTGCTGACCTGGACTCCTCCCTGGCCCTGATAGAATCGCTCATGGAGGCGGCTGAACCGGCTCAGCTGGGAATGTTCTTCGCTGAGATAGGTCTCGAGGCCTCCCCAGACGAAGTTCTTCTGTGGGGTCCCCGGGACTTCTACGACATGGTGGTGGACTTCTCCCCGGCTGCCCCGGACTCCGGAACCCCCGACTCGCTGATGCCCCTTGTGAGATCACTGCCTCTCGAGCTCCTTGAAAAAACGGAGGAGGCGGAGGTAACTATGAAGCATGGAAGCAACGCTTTTTCTATGTGCCATGCTGTTCACAGGCTCCCTCTCCATTTCAGAGGTCTGCTCCAACCCTCCTGACGAAACCTCCGGGGAATTCGTGGAGCTTCACAACGGCTCCGCCGACACCATCGACGTATCAGGCTTCACCATTACCGACGGCGACGCTCTGGATGACCTTTCGGGCTGGTCGGGCTCCTTCCCCCACAGCGGTGTGGTCCTCGAATCCACGCACATTCCCCCGGGCGGCTATGCCGTGCTCCTGGAAGAGGGGTACGTTAATGACCCCTGGCTGGAGTTCGCCCCTGGAACGGTGATCCTCACCACAGGCGACAACGCCGTCTGCAACGGTCTCGCCGCCTCATCGGATCCCCTCACCCTGTTCCTCTCCGGTGGAACCGGTCCGGAACATGTCGCTTCCACATTCGGCACCCCTGTGGATGCCGAGAACTGGGAAGACCGCGACGACGACGGCCTCGACTCCATCCCCTTCGACCCGGGAGAGGGGAATACCCTTTTCAGGTACCCGCTGGAAGCCCCGGACGGTGAGGGCTTCTGGTTCCAGGGCGCCCCCACCCCCGGGGCGCCCCCCGACCAGCCGCCGGACACCTTCGTGATCTCCATCGATTCACTTTACGTAAGCCACACCGATCCCATCCCAGGCACCGGGGTCACCTTCGGCGCCGTGGTGAGCTGCTGGGGCACCGCATCCCCGGATTCAGGGGATGTCATCCTCTACCTCGACTGCAACGGAGACTCCTCGGCACAGGCCGGGGAGGTGCTCCTGGCAACCCCCGCCCAGCAGCTCCAGCCCGGTTCCAGCGACACCATCCAGGTGCTGTTCGCGGCTCCGGAACAGGGCTGGTATCCGGCGGTCTGCATAGCTCCCGGGGTGCAGGAACGCCTGCATTTTTCCACCGGCGGAGGTGTGAACCCTGTGATCACCGAGGTAATGGCCAACCCCCTGAATGAAGACACCGAAGAGTTCATAGAGGTGCTCTATACGGGCCCCGGGGCCTTTCCCCTGGCGGGGTGCTCCTTCACCGACGGCGACGCAGTGGATCAGATACTGCCATTCCAGAACGGCGGTTATCTCCTTCAGAACACCCCGGGGCTCATAATCGACCCTGAATACCAGGGCAGCCTGGCCATTCCCCCTGGAACTCCCCTTTTCACCCCAGGGAACACCACCCTGGGCAACGGCCTCACCGCCGACGACCCCGTTCTCCTGTACGGCCACGGCGGAACATCCCTGGAGCATCTTCTCAGCACCGCTGGAACCCCCATTCTCAACGACGACCCCCTCCTCTGCGACGACGACGGCCTCGACGGAATACCCTTCGATCCGGGGAACGGCCATTCCATCCAGCGCATAATCCCCCTGGGTCCCGATGCCGAGTACAACTGGCAGGCTTCACCCCCCGGGGGCACCCCTGGCACCGTGGAAGAAAACCCCGGCTGGGCCGACCTGGCCACCGACACCGTGTACATCGCCGCCGGCAGCATAACGGGGTGCTTCTCCAACTGCGGGGTCTTCCAGGCCCAGGGAGAGGTCATCTTCTACTCCGACCTCAACGGAAACACCAACCCCGATGTCGGTGAAGTGCTGCATCAGCAGTCAGTCACCCTCTCCCCGGAAGAGAGCCAGGCCGTCCAGATACCTTCAGCCCTTCCAGACAGCGGCATCTTCATCGTTGCGGCAACCGTCAGCTGCCCGGAAGACACCATGGAATCCAACGACACAAGGTGGGTTCAGTTCCTCCCTGAGTACCCGGCGTGGCCGGTGATTACCGAAGTGCTCTGCAACCCCACCAATGAGGATTGCGACGAGTTCGTCGAGGTCTTCTTTCCGGGCCCCGGGCAGGCGGACCTCACCCGGTTCACACTTTCCGACGGCGATTCGGAAGACGATATCCTGGCGATCTCTTCGCCATTCCTCACCCCGGGCACCTATGCGGTAATACTCGACCCCGAGTACGAGAGCGGTGGTCAGCCATACTCCCTGCCCCCTGGAACTCCTGTCTTCCACCCGGGCAACACCACCATAGGCGACGGCCTCTCTGGAACCGACCCCCTGATGCTCCTCCATGACTCAACCGCCGTTTCCCAGTACGGAACCCCGGAAGACCCGGGCGACGGCATCCCCTTCGACCCGGGAACCGATCTCAGCGTGGAGAGGCTTTCCCCCGCCCTCCCCGACCTCCAGTCGAGCTGGTACTCCTCTCCCTGGGGCCCCACCCCGGGAGGTCCTCCCGAGAACATCACCCAGGGGGTCGACTACGCTGCGGTACCCATATGCTTCCACCCTCCCATGGGGCCCGATGGAACGAACACATCCATCACCGCTGGAATGGTATCCCAGGGAACCGACTCCGTCTCCCAGGGTCAGCTCACCATCACAATTGCCGCGGGTGAGGAAACCCTGGGAACCTTCAGCCCGGTACCGCCCGGGCTGCAGGACACCGTGCTGGTATCCCTCCAGTGGCAGTCCCAGGGAGAGGATCTTCCGGTAACCGCCTCCATCTCCTGCGCCCAGGACCAGAACGGCTCCAACGATTACGCCGTGGCTGAATGGAACCCGGAGCCCACGGTTTACATCAACGAGCTTTTCCACAGCGAACCCGAGTGGGTGGAACTTCACAACGGCACCGCCCATGCGGTGGAGCTGTCCTCACTCACCCTCTCCGACCCTTCTACCGAAGCTCTGCTTCCCCAGGGCATCATCGAGCCCGGGGGCTACGCGGTGCTCACGGAAGACCTGAACGATTTCGCCGCCATGTGGGGTCAGCTCCAGTGTCCGGTGCTGGAGCCGGAGAGCTGGCCCACGCTGAACAACGGAGGAGACAGCCTCTTCCTCGCTTCCCAGGGAACGGCGCTGGATATGGTGCCCTACCTCTCAGCCTGGGGCGGCGGCCCCGGAGAGAGCCTGGAAAGAAGGTCCGGAGAAGCCCCGGGTTACCTCCGGAGCAACTGGGGAACCTGCATACAGGGAGGCACCCCGGGAGCCGCCAACAGCATAGGCGAAACACAGTCCACCCGTTTCCTCACCCTCACCCCGGCTATCTTCAACCCTCCGGACACTCCCCTCACGGTGGAGATAGGCCTCCCCATGCAGGCCTGCAATGTTACCGTAAAGGTATACGACACCAGGGGTATGGAGCTGGAGACCCTGTTCCACGGCATATACCCCGGGGAGCACCTGGTCCTCACATGGCAGGGCAGCGGTTATCCCGTTGGCAGATATATCGTTTACGCCGAAGCCAACTGCTCAGGCCAGGTACTTTCCGATGCAGGGGTCGTTGTGCTGGCAAGGCCGCTGGAGTAATATTCCCCTGAAAAGGTACGAAATCCCCGCCCACGAATCGAAAGGCAGATCATGATAACTGCCCTCTTTGCGATACTTGCCCTTGTCTCCTCAGGCACCGACCTTCTGCTGGTGGAGGGCGACCTTCGGGACACTGACATCCCTGAGGACGCCTCCGTTTACCACGTTTCGGAGAACTGGTTCATGCTGGCCGGTGAGCAGGCTCAGATCAATGGTGAAACCACCGTTCTGGATTCCGGAGAGTGGAGCCTCGACGACTACGCCCTGGTCCACCTGAGAACACCTGGAGACGAAACTTCAGCGGCATCGGTGGGAGAGGTTGTCTTCATAAGGGGCAATACCGCCCTGGTGAGGACCACCGGCATCCAGGGCGAGATAAGGGCCTATCCCGGGGTGCACCTCGTACAGCCCCTGAGGGAATACAGGGAAACCGCGCCTGCAGCAGGCCTTCCAGCCCCCCTGAGCAACCCCCTCGTCACCGACATCGTACAACAGGTGAACCAGGATTCCCTGATAGCCACCATACAGCACTACGAGGACTACCAGACCAGGCTCTGCGTCACCGATCAGTTCTATAATTCATGCACATGGACCAGGGACAAGCTGATCTCCTACGGACTCACCGCACAGGTGGAGGAGTTCGACTTCACCTTCTACGGAAACCCCTACACCAGCTGGAACGTAATTGCCGAGCAGCCCGGGCTCATCGATCCCGATGTGATCGTGATCATCTGCGGCCACCTGGACTCCATCACCATGTCTAACCCCTATGAGACCGCCCCGGGAGCCGACGACAACGGCAGCGGTTCCGCCACCGTGGTTGAGGCTGCCAGGATCCTCTCCGACCACAACTTCCGCTACACCATAAGATACCTGTGCTTCGGAGCCGAGGAACTGGGGCTCATCGGAAGCGACTTCTATGCCCAGGAAGCCGCCGCCAACGGAGACTCTATCATCGCGGTGATGAACCTCGACATGATCCTCTACGCCCCAGATTCCCTCAGGCAGCTCTTCGTGCCCTACAACACCCTCTCCCAGGAACTGGCCATGAACATGGAGACCATAACCGCGACCTATGTGCCGGAACTGGAACTGAACGTTCAGTATTCTCCGGGCACAACCTACAGTGACCACGCCTCCTTCTGGCAGCAGGGCTACCCCGCCCTCCTGGGCATCGAGCAGGGGGTGGATGAGAACCCATGGTATCACCAGGAGACCGATCTGCTTGCCAACTACATGGAGTTCTTCCCCTTCGGCACCGAATGCGCGAAGGCGGCCATCGCAACGGTGGCGGTTTACGCCGACCCCCTGGGAGAGGGCATCGAGGCCGGTGATACCACCGGCGCCGTGTTCAGCTCACTGGGGCCCGTGCCTGCCTCATCGGTACTCAATGTGATTCTGGCGGGTACCGGCGCAGCTGAGATAACCCTCTATGACGCAGCCGGGAGAACCGCAGAAAGGGTAATTGCGGAACCGGGGCAGGGAGAGGTCACCATGGACCTTACGGCCCTTCCCGCAGGCGTCTACCTCCTCAGCGGCAGGGCCGGGGATCAGAGCGATTCCAGGCTGGTGGTCATAACGAATTAGACCGATCCTGAAACAGTATCCCCGGCACTGGAAATCGGTGCCGGGTTCTCTTTTAAACTGCAGTGGCGGGCATCATTTATAGAAACCGGCACATCCTCAACTCAGCTAATCAGCAGGGATAAGTCCGATAACGCTGAAGCAGGCACCGCACTCACCTGACTGCTCTTCGTCTGAAGTGGAGATGTATTCGTCAAGAATGACAGTGTTACCTTCCAGGGTGAGAATGTGTTCGCTGGCAGACCATCCATGTGGCAGATCACTTACGTGAATAAGCAGCATTCCGTTTTCTGGAAACAGATTAGATAAGAAGTCCGCGTTTGGGCGTACATACACGAATACACTGTCAATCATCTCCGGTGATTCGACCAGATAGAAATCGTCATCCGAGTACTCGAACCATTCTAACCACATGACATCGTCACCGTAAAAACCCTCATCAGATATCTGGGCCGGCATGAATGGAAGCGTCTTCGTATACCTGGCTGTGGAGTGATCTGTTTTGTCTGAATCAAACACACAACCACTTAACAGCAAACTAAGAACGATAATATACGTACTAAATTTCATTCTGATACCTCTTCCAGCTGTCTCATCCGAGTATGCACCGAATCTAATCTATGCTTTTCATTGACTGATCATTCATATGACAGTGTCGCGATGAATGTCAACATTACTTGAGAAACTAATATTGCTTGAGAAGCAGTATATGAATCGAAGAAAGAATCCGAGTAAGGACCACCTGGTAAGACAATCGCCATGATGTACCTATGAACTCCTTCACATTCCGAATCCAGTCTGCAGCAGAGATCATCCGGTTCCGTGTTCAGCTCCGTGGGACCGGTGCCGGCGTCATCAGCACTCACCATAGTGCTGTCGGCTTCAGGGGAAACGGAACTGACCCTCTGCGACGCAGCCGGGAGAACAGTGGAACGGGCAATCGCAGAGCCTGGGCAGGGAGAGGTCACCATGGACCTTACGGCCCTTCCGGCAGGCGTCTACCTCCTCAGCGGCAGGGCCGGGGATCAGAGCGATTCCAGGCTGGTGGTCATAACGAAATAGACCGCTCCAGTATCAGTATCCCCGGCACCGGAGATCGGTGAGAACTACAGGAGAACTATTACAGGCACTCCACAGTTTCACAGTTTACGAACTGGAATGTAGCAGGTACAGCGTTCCGTTGAACAGTATTGGATGCTTTCAAACTCCTACTCGGTAGCAATGAAACGACGAGTGCCTGAGAACCCACCTGATGTCATCCTGCAAATGTAGAGTCCAGGAGGAAGTTCGCGCAAGATAATGTTACCATATCCAGCTGGATATCCAGAAGCATTTGCTCTATCAACAACACGGCCGGAAATGCTGAAAACTGTGAGTTCAACATCGTTAGGTTCGACCAGAGAAAAGCGCGCAACAGGCCGACCGTTTACTGGATTCGGAGAGAATGGCAAGAACTCAATTGATCTTATAAAAGGAAATTCCTGATCCTCTACTCCATTTTCATTCCATGACAGGGTTATATCATAAAGAACTGGTGTTAAGGACGGATCAGAAGTATCCATGACCACTCTGTACTGAACATAGTGATAGTCATCGGGAAGGATCCCCTCCAGACTGCAGGGATTCCAGAGAGTGTCAGACCATTCGGGCATTGGGGATTCCCAGCCGGTTTCAGTTGCTCTAACCTGGAATCCCAGCTCCGTACCTGCTTGACAATCGCTGTTCCAGCTGATCTCACTCCAGCAAAGTGCCGAACCAGCCTGTATTTCCAGCAGACTGGACTCAAGAGCACCATTAGATTCATAGGAGTTCAAATCCCACCAGGTGACGTCAGCATAGTTACCTCCAAGCAAATCAACATCACCATCACCGTCTATGTCTATGGCGAACACAGATGTGGCGTAAACGGCTTCATCTATCATATGCTCTGACCAGCTATACCCCGATCCATCCACATTCTCCCACCAGGAGATTATACCTGAACCAGCATGTTCAGATCCAAGCACATCTATATCGCCATCACCGTCTATGTCTACAGAAAACGCAGACTTGGCTCCGTCAAAGTCTCCGTCTATCAAACACTCAGACCAGTTAATCCCCAAGCCATCTACATTCTCCCACCAGACAATCTTATCTCCGACACTCGCGGTTCCAAGCACATCAATATCGCCATCAGAGTCGATGTCCGCGGCGAACAGAGACTCGGCTCCATCGAAGTCTCCGTCTATCAAATGCTCTGACCAGGTATCTCCCGAACCGGAACCGTTCACATTCTCCCACCAGGTAACTTCATCTGCGCTAGAAGCAGCTCCAAGCACATCCATATCACCATCAGAGTCTATGTCTGCAGCGAACAGAGAACTGGCTCCATTATAGTCTCCGTCTATCAAACGCCCTGACCAGATACTTCCCGACCCGTCTACATTCTCCCACCAAGTGACGTCATCTGCGGTATAAGATGCTCCAAGCACGTCATTATCACCATCACCGTCGATGTCCGCGGCGAACACAAAAGTGACTGTTTTAAAGTCTTCGTCAATCAAATGCTCTGACCAGCTATCCCCAGAACCGTCGGTATTCTCCCACCAGGTTATTTCGCCATCCCAGAATGCACCTGCAAGCACATCTTTGTCTCCATCACCATCGATGTCTGCAGCGAATAGAGAATAAGCTCCATTAAAGTCTCCGTCTATCAAATGCTCTGACCAGCTATCCCCAAAACCGTCAACATTCTCCCACCAGATGATTTCACTAGTGGAATATGATGCTCCAAGCAGATCGATATCACCATCATCGTCGATATCCGCAGCGAATAGAGAATTGGCTCCAGCAGATCCTGCGTTGACTTTATTCTCCTCCGGCCCCAGTAGAAGAGAACCCTCATAGAAGGACCAATCGACCCCAGTGTCCAGAAGAAAGTCGCTACCAAGATCAATCACCGGCCCCAAATTCCCCGACCCCCCTGACCAGTCGGTTTGTGTTGCTGTATCGGCGAAAGCATACATCGCAAAGGCAAGGAAAACAGACGGGAATATTCTCAAGACAAACCTCCTGAATAATCATGATATAGTACTTGATTTACGTCAACAGTTGATAGCGGGAGAACATCTTTGACAGAGCAATTGAGATCGGATGGTGAGTATGAAGGTCATCTTGGCGAGGAATCCAGTACTGGATATTTCGCGAAACAACTGTGATCAGTTAGATAATACTGCTGGGAGTACCACCGAAAGGCAATAGAACCAATCGTAAGTGCATTTCGATGGAAGCGTAGTGGTGAGGCCTATCAGGTGGAACACTGCTGGATGGCTTCTGTGATCTTCTTCCTGTAGACCTCCAGGTTCAGGTTCAGGGCTATCTTCTCCGCCCTCCTGTATGCGTTGATGGCCTTATCCGAAAGATCGTTCTCCTGGTAGATCGCCGCAACGGCGATGAGGCTCTCCATGGTGTTGTAGGTTCCCCCCAGTTCCCTTGAGAGCTCTTCGACCATCTCCATCGTATGAAGGCTCTCTCCGGTACCCATGGCCTGCTGAACCCTGCCCAGGATGGTGTATGCCGTCTGAAGCCCCCAGCTCGAATCAAGCCCGTCGAAGATCTCTATGCTTCGGTTCACATGAGCCAGGGCTTCATGGTAATGCCCCAGGATAAGCCTTGCCCCGGCGGCGGAGAGCTCTGCCAGCCCGGCGTACAAGTCTTCTCCTGAAACGCCGGCGAGCACCAGGGACTTCCCTGCGTACTCCAGGGCTTCCTCTCCCCTGCCCACGTTGAACATCACGTTCGAGAGGGTGATGTAACCGGAGAGGAGGTTTCCCCGGTCGCCGGCTTTCAGGCAGGCCTCAATGGACTGCCGTATGAAGTACTCTGCGCCGGATGGATCGTGAAGGTGATTGTAGATGTCGCCGAGACCGCCCAGCGCCATTATCTCCAGCCTGGGTTCACCGGATGACCTGGCAAGGTCCAGTGCCCTGGTCATATGATCCCTTGCCCTTCCCAGGTTGGCGGTCCTCATGTAGACCACTCCAAGCTCGTAGTGAACCAGGGCCCTGATGCTGGCCTTATCCGCTTGAAGCGCCTCCTCCAGCACAGGAACGGCCCTGTCGTAGCAGCCGCTCCTCGAGAGAACGGCGCCCTGGTTAACAAGACAGAGGTGGTGGATCTCAGGCTCCCTGCCCCTGTAGAGGCCTGCGGCCCTCTGGAACAGTTCGGCGCCGGCCTCCAGCAAGCCCCATCTTACCAGGTATCTCTTCATGGGATTCAGCAGGGAGCGAAGGGACGTGACATCCCCTTTTTCCATGAGCCGGTGCACCCCGGCCACCACATCCGGCGGTGAGGGCGACCCTCCCCTCTCCCTGTGGTCGGTACCTTCATCCATTTCGTTCAGGAATCCGGCGATCCACATCGCATGGGCGTCGGCCACCTGTTCCTGCAGGCCGTAGGACTCACTGAGCATCCTCTTCCCGAACTCCCTGAGCAGCGGATGGAGGGAAAGAACGCCGCTATCCTCCCGGTCGAGGATGGACTTCCTGCAAAGACCGTTGAGCGTACCCGGCGACGCCCCGGCTACCTCGCCTGCGGCCCCGGCGGAAAACGCTCCCCTGAACACGGATACCCCTGCGAATGCCCTTCTCTCGTCAGGATCCAGATGCTGCCAGCTGTAGGAGAACACGGTGCGCAGGTTCCTGTGACGCCGCTGATCGTGATCTCCATCCACATCCAGCAGCGCTCCTCCGCTTCGCAGCAGCTCCAGTATCTCCACGGGTTCCTTCTCCTGGGTCATGCTCGCCGCAAGCTTAATGCCAAGGGGAATCCCCTGGAGCTCCCCGCATATGGCGGAGATGGTCTCATAGTCGTCGTACCGGGTGCCTGCTGCGGAGAGGAAGAGCCTTACCCCGGGGGAGCGGTCAAGCTCATCAGGTCGCGACGGGCTGCTGAAGCCGCGGAGGCGGATCTCCCTTTCTCCCGGAATGCCAAGTCGGGTCCTGGAGGTTACCAGTATCCTGGATTCCCCCGCAGCGGCCAGCCTGTCGATAACCGAAGCGGCGCTGATGATGTGCTCGAAATTGTCCAGGACAAGCAGGATTCTTCTGCGGTGAAGTGCGTTGAAGAGCTGTTTTTCGCCTATGCCGGTTCCCCGGGACAATCCCATTGAAGAAAGGACCGCCGGGACAAGTTGTCCCGAGTGCTCCAGTTCCTCCAGGGGAACGAAAACGCCGCCGCCTGGAAACTCACAGGAAAGAAGGTCCATGATCCTGGCCGCCAGGGTGGTCTTGCCCATTCCGCCGATGCCTGTGATGGTAACCACTGAAACACCAGGTGACCTCAGCAGCCTCCTGAGTTCCCTGATCTCCTCTTCCCTTCCGAAGAAGTTCGAGGCGGGGTTCATCCTTCCCTCGTTTCCTGCTGACCTCAGCCTGCGGGGACAGGCTTTCTAAAGTCTCTGCCGGAGCTTCTCTATCATGTCCTTCGTCATGGAGGCCAGGTCCCAGTCCGGGCTCCAACCCCATTCCTCCCGGGCTGCGGAGTCATCGATGGAAGCGGGCCAGGTATCAGCGATACCCTGCCTGAAGTCGGGCTCATAACTCACCTTGAACCCCGGGATGTGCTTCCTGATCTCAGCGGCAAGCTCCCCTGCGGTGAATGACAGCGCTCCCAGGTTGTACTCGCAGCTGTGTACCAGACCATCCTTTTCCGCTTCGGCAAGGTCTATGGTGGCCTTGATGCAGTCGGGCATGTACATCATGGGAAGCATGGTGTCTTCCTTCACGAAGCATGTATACTCGCCCTTCTCCACAGCCTGGTAGAAGATGTCCACCGCATAGTCGGTGGTGCCCCCGCCTGGAGGGGTTTCACTGGAGATGATGCCCGGGTAGCGGAGACCCCTGATGTCCGCGCCGAGCTTCTTTACGTAGTAGTCTCCCAGGAGTTCGCCGCATACCTTCGTGACACCGTACATGGTCTTGGGTTTCAGGACAGTTTCCTGGGGCGTGTCGAACCTGGGGGTCTCGGGTCCGAAGGCGGCGATCGAGCTTGGTATGACCACGGTTCCCAGCTTGAGCTGAACCGCTGCGTCCATGATGTTGATGGAGCCGTTCATGTTTACGTTCCAGCACAGGGCCGGTTTTTTTTCCCCGGTGGCACTGAGGATCGCCGCCAGGTGATAGACCGTGTTGATGCCGTGCTCGCTGATGTAGCTGAAGACGGCTGTCCTGTCCGTAACGTCCAGGACTCCGCAGGGACCAGTCTCCTTCAGCTTGCCACCGGGCTCCCTCAGGTCGGTGGCCAGTACATTGTCGCTGCCGTATCTTCTTCTCAGTTCAAGGGTAAGCTCAGAGCCTATCTGTCCCATGGCTCCGGTAACGAGTACTTTTCTGGTCATTGCTTCTCCGGTAGTGTTGTTTCTGTTTGGGAACTAGTGTGCCGTACCGGCCAATTCATAAGCGTTTGCCGGGGTTATTTCAAGTATTCTGGTGCCTGTTTCGATCATGTCCGCCATTGAGGCGTCCACCAGCCTTCCGAAGGCGGTATAGCGGCAGTCCAGCCTCCTGTGGTCGTCCAGCATTATGAAGAACTGGCTGCCTCCTGTGCCCGGTCCGGAATCCGCCATTCCCACGGCTCCCCTGGTGAAGGGTTCTGTGTTGTGCTCGGCGGGCAGCACGTATCCCGGCCCTCCGAACCCGTTGCCCTGTGGGCAGCCGGCCTGGGCCACGAACCCGGGGATCACCCTGTGAAAGTAGATGCCGTCGTAGAAACCGCTTTCAGCAAGGTGCCAGAAGCTGCGGCACGCCGTGGGGGCCGCATCCTTCAGAAGCTCCATCTGGAAATCCCCTTCGGTGGTGGAGATCACCACAGCGTCGGGAACCTCGCCGATGGGAGGCAGATCCTCCGGAGGGCCCTCCGCCGGCATGGCGAAATCCCTTCCAGAAGCGTCCGCGGCTATTGCCCTCACCATCAGGTAGTCGTCGGTGAGGAGGTAGTCGAGCCTCTCGTCGGGTATGGTCCATCCAAGGTCGAGCAGCGCCAGGAGCGCCGCCGCCCTTACCGCCGGGTCCTGATCGCGGTAGAGGAACTCCTCCAGGATGGGTACCTGTCCTATACCGGAAAGGGCTTTCTGCCCGATGGGGCCAGGAATGAACGCCATCTCCAGCAGAAGATCGGATCTTCCCGCGGTGAGCGCAGCCTGAAGCCTCACGGCGGGTGACTGGTCGTCCAGCATCCTGAAGGCTGTGTTGGGGCTTACCGTGATCACAGCCGTTCGCACGTACCAGCAAGGATCGTTCATGAAATCCTCGGCTTCGTCGGGAGGAAGGGTAAGCACAAGGTAATACCTCTGCAGAGCGGTCAGACGGCCGGGGTCCACATCCGGAGGCGGTGTTCCCGACTCCGATGCGTACCTGAGCAGGGAAGTAAGGTTCGCCGGGGACGGTACATCCCCGGGCACTGTAAGCCCGGCCCTTCCGGCGAGCTGCCGCCAGAGGTTGCGGGTTCCGGTATCCAGCTGGTCCCATTCTGTGTTAACGGCTTCCGAGAGTTCCAGAATACCGTCGGGCTGCATTCCGAAGGCCATGAGGTGGAGCTGCCTCAGGATCGCTTCGTCGAAAAGCTCCGGGCTTTCGGGCAGCAGGAAGGGATCTCCGAACTCCATTGCCACAGGTTCCTGGGCTGATGGAACCGGATCACCCAGAACCATTTCCGCCAGGGTTTCCAACGGGGATAACCCTGCAAGGATGCTGAGAACCGTAGCTGACAGCATGAAAACCTCCCTGAGAATGCGTTCACCTGAAAAGTAAACTATAATTCATGACCGGCGTAAACGCCGGTTGCTGCGAAAGGAAAGGCTCATATGTCAGAAACGACCATCGAAAAGGCCAGAAGAGGCCGAACCTCGGATACCCTTGAAGCCGCCCTCGAGAACGAACACCTCTCCACAGCTGAAGCCCTCGAGCTGATAGCTTCAGGAAGGGCCGTGATACCAGTCAACCGCACCAGGAACATCCCCAGACCCTGCATGATAGGCGGCGGCAGCAGAATAAAGGTAAACGCGAACATAGGAAGCTCCATGGACCACGAATCCATGGAGGAAGAGATAGAGAAGCTCAAGACCGCCGTGGCACACGGAGCGGATACCGTTATGGACCTGTCAACCGGAAAGGCATGGAAGAACATCCTGCACAGGATAACCGGCCAGAGCCCGGTCCCTGTGGGAACGGTGCCTGTCTACCAGGTGTTCGGCATTGCCATGGAGGAGGGCCGGGAGGTGGCCCAGGTGTCTCCTGAGGAGATATTCTCCGCGGTTGAGGACCACTGCCGTGCCGGTGTCGACTACCTTACACTGCACTGCGGTGTGACCCGCAGGTCGGTGGACCTGCTCCGGAAGCAGGGCAGACGGATGGGAATGGTCTCCAGGGGCGGATCCCTCATGGCCGAGTGGATGGAGAAGCGCGGCGAAGAGAACCCCCTGTACGCCAGGTTCGATCAGCTCACTGAGATACTAAGGGAGTACGATGTAACCTACTCCCTGGGAGACGGCCTTAGACCCGGCTGCATCGACGACGCAGGGGACCGGGGGCAGATAGAGGAACTCATCTCACTGGGAGAACTGCAGAAAAGGGCCCTGGCTGCGGGGGTCCAGACCATGATAGAGGGTCCCGGTCATGTTCCCATGGACAGGATAGCCGAGAACATGAGGATACAGAAAAGCCTCTGCGGAGATGCCCCGTTCTATGTGCTGGGGCCCATCGTCACCGACATAGCCCCAGGATACGACCACATTACCAGCGCAATCGGAGGGGCCATTGCCGCATGGCACGGAGCGGACTTCCTCTGCTATGTGACCCCGGCGGAGCATCTCCGGCTGCCCAATGTGGACGATGTCAGGACAGGGGTTGTAACCGCCAGGATAGCCGCCCACGCGGCGGACCTTGCCAGGGGAATCCCCGGGGCGGCTGAAAAGGACAGGGCCATGGCGGACGCCAGGGCATCCTTCGACTGGGAGGCCCAGTACCGCTGCGCCATAGATCCTGTCACTGCCAGGAAATACAGGGATGAAGCCCTCCCGGAGGACGGGGACGTGTGCTCCATGTGCGGGCACCTCTGCGCCATAAAGACCAGCAGAAGGGCCATGGAAACCGACTAGTCCGGCTACCTCACGATGTCGTCGGTGTAGTAGAGCGAAGAGGGCAGTACAGGGAACTCCACTCTGGTCCTGTACACCACGAACTCGTCAGGGTCCCACCTGAGGCACTGGAAGACATCCGAGAGCATCTCGGAGTATGCCGGTATGAGGGGTGTGTAGGCACATCCTATCCCAGAGCCTATCATGAGGGGCTTTATGTCCATGGGCACAGTGTCCCTCTCGGAACGGTACACAAGGGCCCCGCCCCTTGTGTAGTAGTCGAAGAGCATACGGGCCTTGGGGTTGCCTGCCATGGTCTCCGCCATTGTCTCGTGAAAGAACAGGTCGAGCACCAGGTTCTGCACCGGTGTGTATATCTTCACCGAAATTTCGTGATGGGTCTCATTTTCATGGGGCTTCACAGGGAAAATGCCCCTGGAAACCGTTCCGGTTACTGTATCTATCAGGTTGGTGTTCCCCACCGGCCCTTCCGCCAGTTCGTAAACAGGGCCGCAGCTATGGGATGTTACGGCCTTCAGTTCTGGCAGGGGGTCGCTGCAGTACTTCTCGAGGAAGGGGACTCTCTCCATGAGGTTGCAGGCCGGGCCTGACCCTCCGCTGATAGTTTCCGTGAAGAACTGCTCGTCATGGGCGTTGCCGGTGAAGAAGCACGGAGTATCTATGACCCACTTCACGCCCGGGCGGTTCCTTCTTATGTCGAAAAGTCCCTTGACCTCCGCCACATCGAGCATTCCATCGGTGGCGGAGGGCCCGAAGAACCAGGCATCCATCTGGGTCTCGGCCTGAAGTCCGAGAAGATGGCTCTGGGCGTACCATGCCTGCTTCCTGAGGGTATTGAACGCCTGATCCCGTCCGTCCCTGGAACTGGCCATGAGCATCATGTCCATCGACTGCCTGTCGCCGGAGTGCTTGTCGATTATCTCGTAGAACTCCTCAACCGCGGTGAGGGCGTCTTCCAGGTATTTCTTCTCTACCCCCTTGCCCCTGCAGCTTTTGATGAACCTGCCGAAGGAGTGTTTTCCGGGAACGAACTGAGCAGCGAAGAACAGGTCGTCCTCGTGTATGATCTTGTAGATCCGCCACCCGAGCTTCTTGTCGAGACCCAGGACCTGATAAACGTCGTGGGGGCTGTCTATCCTCTCTGGAAGTCTGCTCACCACTATCCCTATGGCTTTCCGAAGCCCGAGGATGGTCCGGGTTACATCCTCCTGAAAAAGCGTCATGCTGTCAGCCATGATCCTCCAAACTCATAAAAAATGCATTTTATGGAATATCTGCATAAAACCGCCGGTGAACAAGGTTATTCGCCTCAGAACAGCCCTGCGAACAGATCGTCTCCCGGTGATGAAAGCACAGCAAGCTCCCGCTCACCCCCGGCGAGGAACACCCGCTGTGAGGCGAGTATCTCACGGATCTTCCCCTCCCCAGCGGATATCCTTCTCTTGAGCTCAGCAGGGGAAACAACGGTGAGGTGCAGTTTCCTGGCGGCCTCCTCGGTGAACTCAATCGTGCACTGCCTCACGGCGTCCATGGTGGTATCCCCCACCACCATAAGGTCCACAGGAGAATCCTCCCTGGCCGTCCCCTTCGCGTAGTCGCCGTATATGAAGGCCATGCCAACGGGATCCCCGCAGGACTCAAGGCAGTGACTGAGAAGGTCAACGAGACCAGTGGTCTTGGAGAAAATGGATCGTATCTCCCGGTAGATGAGGTTTCCGGTATCAGCCCTGAAATGGACCTGATTGCCCTGCCTCTCACGGATGAGTATTCCAGCCTTCGCCAGTCTGGAGACCTCCCGCTGCACCGCTCCCCTGCCGCAGTCGAGCAGCCTTATGAGTTCCAGCAGATAGAACGAACGCTGCGGATTGAGAACGAAAGTGGAAAGAACCTTCCTTCTCACCTTCCCGAAGAGCACCTCGCCGATAAGCTCATTTTGATTATTACTCATATTGGGTACATTAGTACTTTTTTAGGGTATGTCAATACCGGCGCTTCAGTTAACTGAGTCTCGAACTCAGTCTATGATCCCATTGATCCGCCCGACTTCTGTGAAGGCCGCTATGGCCCTGTCAAGCTGCTCCATGGTGTGAGCGGCGCTGAGCTGAACCCTTATTCTGGACTGGCCCACGGCAACCACCGGGTAAAAGAACCCTATGGCGTAGACTCCGTGATCCAGAAGGTCGTCGGCGAACTTCTGGGCCAGGACGGCGTCGTTCTCGTAGTCGCCGAACATTATGGGCACTATGGCGGTGTCACCCTCCAGAATCCTGAAGCCGGCATCCTTGATCCCCTTCCTGAAGTAAGCCGCATTGCGGTGTACCCTGTCGCGGAGGTGGGTGTTCTCCTCTATGATGTCCAGCACCTTGAGCGTTGCACCCACCACCGCAGGAGCAACGGTGTTGGAAAAAAGATAGGGCCGGGACATCTGCCTGAGCCATTCGATCAGTTCACGCCTTCCCGAGGCGCAGCCGCCGCTCGCCCCGCCAAGGGCCTTACCGAATGTGGTGGTGATAAGGTCGACCCTGCCGAGGACATCGTGGAGTTCATGGGTGCCCCTCCCGGTCCTTCCGATGTAGCCGGTGCCGTGGCTGTCGTCCACCATGAGAATGGCGTCATACCTTTCGCAGAGATCCACTATCTCAGCCAGGGGGGCTATGTCGCCGTTCATGCTGAAAACCCCGTCGGTTGCCACCATCCTGTACCTGGCTGCCCTGACCTCGTCGCTGCTGAGAATGGCCTCCAGACCGGGAAGGTCCTTCCCGTCGAAGCTGTAGGTACCGGTTCCGGTGCGGTTGTGGCTGTATATGTATCTTTTCGCCTTGCATAGCCTCACGCCGGAAATGATCGAGGCGTGGTTGAGCTGGTCGGCGATTATGGCGCTGTCTTCGTCCAGGAACGGCTCGAAGACCCCGGCATTGGCGTCGTAGCAAGCAGCGTAGAGTATGGTGTCGTCGGTGCCAAGGAACTCGGACATCCGTCGTTCCAGTTCCAGGTGTATGTCCTGGGTGCCGCATATGAATCTTACGCTGGAGAGTCCGTATCCTCTGTTCTCGAGGGTTTCCTCAGCGGCCTTCAGCACCTCAGGGTGGGAAGCCAGACCCAGATAGTTGTTGGAGCAGAAGTTAAGCACCCTCCCTCGCTTCACGGTGGTGATCTCCGCACCCTGGGGGGATGTTATTATTCTTTCAGTCTTATAAAGACCCTGAGTCTTCCTTTTCTCTATTAGTTCGGTCAGGTCTCCGTAAAGCCTGCGTGACATATCGTTCCCTTCGTGGATGTTGCATTTCGGGCCGTGGAGGACCGCATCACGGCAGGGCGATTATAACAGGGGTGAAAACCCGGGGTCAAAAAACACCGGTGTCAGAGGTATTCAGGCCAGATGTGCTTGTATATCAGATAATTATGGCTTACTATCTCCACGTACTTCTTCGTTTCATTGTACGTGATCCTGCTGAAGAACTCCTCGGTGGAGTCAACCCCCCATCCCCATCTCAGAGCGTTGTGGGGCCCCCCGTTGTATCCCGCCAGGGTGCCGGGAACATCCCACCGGAAATCCCTGCCGTATGAGGAGATGCATGCTGCGCCATACATGATGGATGTTCCGGGATCATAGAGGATGTCCGGGGAGTAGGCATCACTCCATCCGTTGTCCCGGGCTATGTATTCAGAGGTGCTGGGTATCATCTGTATCAGCCCCCTGGCTCCGGCGGTGGAGTAGCAGGATGGCTGGAAAGCGCTTTCCTGCTTCATTATCGACCAGAGGAGGAGGGGATCCATGCCTGAACGCTGCGATTCCCTGAGCACCTCGTCAGGCCATGCCGCCGGGTACCTGAGACGCCATAGGTCAAGGGGGCGAACACTTCCCTCCAGGCTCCACATCCTGTAGGCGGCCCACGGGCCCCTTTCCCATACGTCGTTGGCAAGATAGAACGGAGCGAGCCTGTGTGCGTCGCCAGCCTCTTCCTCCGCTGCCCGGAAGAGGTCGAGGGCCCATTTCCTGCAGCCGGCCTCCATGAGGAAAACGCCGTCCCAGGCGCTCTGGGAAGGTTCCGCCTCGGGACGACCGTTCCTGGCCATCCACGCTCCCAGGGGTTCGCTGGTGTACTCCGGAGCCCAAGGAGGAAGCCCGAGGTAATCCCTGGCGAATGCCGCCGGAAGACTTTCCGGCTTGTCGTTGATGAGTCTCTGAAGCACTCCCCTGCCGGTGGAGTCTCCCATCTGAAGCAGGAGCACTCCGTACCAGTATCTCGAGGAAGGTCTGTAGACGCTCTGGGTCCACCGTGCATTGAAGTTCCCGAAGGCTTCAGCGGCCTCGGCCGTCCTTCCTGTTTTCATCAGGGCAAGGCAGATGTAGAACTGGGCGTCGTCGGCGGTGGTATTCCCGGGGTATCTTGTGATGGTCTCGGTGAACCAGGGGATGGACTCGGCCCACCGGCCGTTCTCCGCCAGGAGGCTGCCTGCGTACCAGGGAAAGTTGCTTATCCTGCCGTGGTTCGGCCAGGTGTCCCTGTAGAAGGAAAGGGTTTCCATTCCCTCTTCAACGAGGCCCATGGCTCCCAGGCTCCTGGCCAGATTGATGGCCGCGTCCGGGGCGTCTTCTCCCCCGGGCCATGTGTCCAGGTATCTCCTGAGAAGATCAGCGCTTTCCTGAAAGAACCCGAGCCTGTCCCTGGTGCGCCCGGCCAGGTAAACGACCCTGGGAGGAGGATCCGCGGAGTTCAGGGCGATGTCGTAAACCTCGTTCCAGAGACCTCCTGAATAGAATGGATCCGCGACCGCGGCGGCCAGGACCGCATCCGTGAGAATGGTGTCCCTGAGAAAAGCGTAGGCCGCGGCGTGCATATCCCCCGCGGGCCAGAGCTGGAAGGACCTGAGAAGGTCCGGTATGCCCTGTTCGCCCAGGGCCATGCCCCTGTGGTGGAAGAAACGGGCCATGAGTTCGTCGGAATCCAGGGCCTGGGCGGCTCTCCAGCTTTCCTCCTGACCCTGGATGTCACCTGTGCCCAATGCGGCCCTGTACCTGCACAGCAGAAGATCCTCGCCGGCGGAACCGGGCAGGTCGCCGGAGAAGGAGAGGAGAGTTTCCGCCATTACGGGGTCCAGGGTTACTATGGATTCGGCGGCCATCAGGGCGAGGTGTCCCGGAAGTCGGTAAGCCCCGGTATGAAAGCCGGGGAGAAGATCGCTGCAAAGCGCGCTCCCGCCTTCCCTGAGGGCCCTGTATGGTGCGTGGGGGTCCGATCCCGCAGACTCCAGCAGAACCCTGGCCGCCGCCGGGAAAGCACCGTCAGAGGCCTCCAGGGCCCTTTCAGCCAGATTTATCCTCTCAGGGGTGCCCGGGGAAAGGAGCAGGGCCGCCGAAAGGTAAAGCTGTGCCGCATCCTCCCGCTGCCCTTCGGACAGGAGTGAATCCGCCACCCTTGCTCTGTCCAGTGAGGTTTCAGCTGCGGACGGGGCCTCCACCACCTCCCTCGAGCAGGAAAGCAGCAGGAGCGAGAGGAGAAGGATGTATCTGAACATCAGGTTCTAATCTTCCTCACAGCCGTATTCAGCAAGCTCCGCCTTTATCTCAGGGTTGTCAGGAGCTCCCTTCAGAGCGGTCTCCAGGAGCTCAACGGCTTCGTCATGCCTTTCCAGGGCCACAAGGGCCCTGGCGTAAGCAATGGTGGTCCTCACCGAAGGCTCGCCGCTGAGGATGGTGCTCTTGAGGAACTGAATGGTCTCCTCCGCCCTGGCGGTCCTGACCATGATCATCCCCAGACCGGAGAGGGCAGGCTCCAGCTCAGGGGACTCTCCAAGGGCTTTCCTGAAAAGCTTCTCCGCCCCCTCGAGGTCATCCATCGCCGCAAGCACATTGGCGGAGTTGCAGAGGAGATCCGGGTTGTCGGGCTGCTGCTCCAGGGCTTCGTCGAACAGAGCCTTGGCCTCTTTGTACTCTCCGTTGTTAAAGTGCTCCACAGCCCGGGAATTAAGATCGGTGATAAGGTCCTCCTGGGCCCTGTCGGCAAACCTGGAGGTAAGTTCAACCATCTGGCCGGTCATGTCCGTATTGAGTTTCAGCCCCTTCTGAAGCTCGTTCTTCACATCTTCCAGGGAGCCCTCGGTCTTCTCCAGGGATTCCTCGGCCTTCTCCAGTATCTCCCGGGTCCTGGTCTGAAGCTCCTCCATGGAACCGGCGATCCTCTCCCCCATGGCGTCAAGCTTACCGGGGATCTCGCCGATGGCGGCCACGGTATCCTTGCCGGAGGCTTCCAGACCCTCCCTCACCTTTTCAAGAGAACCTCCCAGCTCCTGGGCGAACGTTCTGTCCTCGGCGGCTTTTTTCACTTCGTCGAGTGTGTCGGCGACCTTCTGGAACTTCTCCTCGATACCTTCCAGCGAAGGAAGGGGAATGTCCTTCACGGCATTGGACAGTTCCTGGAGATCCTTCTTGAGTTCTTCGGGGTAGGAGCCTTTTTCCAGGGCCGTCCTTATCTCTTCCAGCCTTTCGGTGACCGGGGTCATGTCCACCTGGGAAGCAGCTGCGGCCTCTCCTTTGCCCGAAGCGGCTCCAAGGGTTTCCCGGATCTCCTCCATCTTTTCCAGGACCGGCTGGAGGTCGACCTGAACGGCAGCCTCTGCGCCTCCGCCTGAGGTATCCCTCTCCCCTGAGAGGGCGCCGTGGATGAGGTCGAGCTTCTCCAGTATCGGCTGCAGGTCCAGGGCAGCCGACGCACCGGTCTCAGCCGGCGGGGCGGTTGAGAGGGTCTCGTGAATGGCGTCGAGTTTGCTGCCAAGGGCGTCGATCTTGGTGCCCAGACCCATTACGACCCTGCCAAGCTCTATCAGCAGCTGTTCAGTGGTCAATTCTTTCGGCTTGTCTGCCATTTTTCCCTCCAACTTTCGATTACTTGATGCAATATGATATCAATGCAAGTTTTTTGCCTTTTGCTCCTGGTTCACCGCTCCTGAAAAGAACATCAGGGTGCTTCTCCGCAAGCAGCCTTGCCGTTGT
>Ga0209408_1000344_pt1 | contig 37735 bp, 37 predicted proteins | sample AD_UKC107_MetaG_FD_184422 | JGI IMG/M metagenome (GOLD analysis project Ga0209408, IMG submission 184422) | Active sludge microbial communities of municipal wastewater-treating anaerobic digesters from Hong Kong - AD_UKC107_MetaG (SPAdes)... | ecosystem: Engineered > Bioreactor > Anaerobic >... | reverse complement strand
AGCGTGCTAATCGGAGGCTCCCTTTTAAAATTTTCAATTTGCGATAAGTAGCTCTTAGCGAACCCTGTCCTTTCGGATAAGGCCGCAAGGCTTATGTTCCTTATTTGCCTTAAGTGCTTAATTCTTATGGCAATTTCCTCGCCTATTTTTTTCCCTTCTTTTTCTATCTTTTCCATGGCTTATTTTATATACGCTAAGAGCTAACGATGTCAACAAAAAAATTTTTTTTTAATGAACGCTCCCCGCAGCAAGCTGCGGGGTATCACGTCATATGTGCAACTCAGATTCGATGAAAAGGATTGCAGCTGCGCCTTGACAGTCATGTAGACAAAGAAAGATTAGAGAGCGAAATTGGAAAACTAAGGGGCCTAAAGGCTGAATTGGACGTAATAGCGGAGACTCGCGGACGCGACATTGAAGCTTTAGAACAAAAAATTGAGGAACTTAAAGGAGGTGTCGACACCGCCTTAAAAGATGCAAGGAATAATTGATCAACGTCAATTAAAAATTCCCCTCAACGACAATTAAAATTCCCGGTGCCAATTAAACTGTTTTCTTTTCTTTTGCCTTTTCCATTCTATAGCTGGATATGTTCAACTCCAGTATAACACTGTGATGAACAAGCCTATCTATGGCAGCAGCGGTCACCATCGGATCTTTAAATATCTGCTCCCATTTTGAGAAAGGGAGGTTACTGGTAATCATAACACTTCTCCTTTCGAGGTCCTACAGGCCCCCTTATCATTCTCTTACCAAGGATGTACACCAAAAGGAGATAACGAATCATTACCACGGGCTGAGGGGACGTCCTTAAAAAATAAAATAAATTGACATCTAGTGCACTTTCTGGTATGCATGAGACCATGCCTAGGACAGCGAGATTAGATACTCCCGGCCTCTTGCACCATGTTATGATTAGAGGAATAGAGCGCCGTAAGATATTCAGTGACGATAAAGACCGCGAAAACCTCATTGAACGGTTATCTGTTCTCTTGCCTGAAACGAAGACCAAATGTTATGCATGGTCATTTTTATCCAATCACGCCCATTTTTTATTTCGAAGCGGCCCCCAAGGTATTGCCGGCCTGATGAGACGTCTTCTCACCGGCTATGCGGTATCTTATAACAAACGGCACCGGCGCCATGGTCAGCTTTTCCAGAACAGATATAAATCCGTCATATGCCAGGAAGATATCTATTTACAGGAATTAGTCAGATATATTCATTTGAATCCTTTAAGGGCAAAGGCAGTAAGTAATTTGAAGGATCTGAATAGCTATCCCTATTGCGGGCATAGTGCATTGACGGGAAAGAAAATAAGAGAGTGGCAGGATATTGAATACGTCCTTGGGTTTTTTGGAAGGAGGATAGGTGAAGCTCGAAAGGTATATTTGTCGTATGTTGAAAAGGGCATTGCCATGGGAAGGCGTCCTGAGCTGGTAGGCGGCGGCTTGATCAGGAGCCTTGGGGGATGGGATGAAGTCAAAAAGATGAAGCTTTCCGGCCAGGATCGTATCAAGAGTGACCAGCGAATATTGGGAGATAGCGATTTCGTAATGGATGTGCTATCGGAATCAGAAGAGAGATTTTCCCGCAAATACCGGCTGAAAAGCCGGGGCTATAATTTTGAGAAGGTTGCTGAGAGGGTTTCTTCACTATTCGATCTGGAAAAGGATTACATAATCGGAAGGGGAAGGCAAAGGGACAGGGTCAGGCCCAGGGATATACTCTGTTACTGGTGTGCGATTGAGCTTGGGATTCCGATGGCGGATTTGGCAAAAAGGCTTTATATGACGCTTGCGGCGGTGAGCTACGCAGTAAAAAGGGGAGAGAAGGCAGCGAAAGAAGCAGGTTATTATCTGGACGATTGAGTTATTTTACTATTTAAGGACGTCCCTCAACTGCACTATAAAAAACAACTGCTAAATGCTGATCGAGGGGAAGTCATTATGGATCCACTATTCTGGATAGTTCTCATAGCTTTTTTAGGTCCGGTCATAGGTTCAGCAATAGGCATCATAAAGATGCCTTCCTTCGGTCATATCTGCAATATGCTCTGTTTTGCCGCCGGGGTCATGCTGAGCATCTCTTTCCTGGAACTCATACCCGAAAGTCTGGCAATATCATCTCCCCTCATATCGGTTCTGGGTGTGATTCTGGGTTCAGCCGTCATGTACGGCCTCGACAGGCTCATCCCCCACATACATCCGAGGCTGTGCTCCCAGGAGCAGGGATGTAATCTGGAAAGGACATCGGTATACCTTATACTGGGTATGTTTCTTCACAACTTCCCCGAGGGCATGGCCATCGCCACCGGTGTGGTTACCGAAACCAGGGTCTCCTTAACCGTGGCCATCGCCATAGCCATCCATAACATCCCGGAGGGCATCTGCACCTCAGCCCCCTACTATCATTCCACGGGCAGGAGAATAAGGGCATTTCTCCTTTCTTCGGCCACGGCAATACCTGTCCTCCTGGGTTATATCAGTGGGCGGTATATTTTCCAGCAATTATCGCCACAGATGGTCGCTATCATGATCAGTGCAACGGCTGGTCTTATGATCTACATCACAGTGGATGAACTCATCCCTAATTCATGTGTGGGGACCGATCACAAGACCATCTTTTCACTGATTTTGGGTGTAATTCTCGTGATATTTCTTACAGCCATCTGATGAAAAGAAAGGCATACATGACGCAAAAGCAGGAAAAAAAGTCCATAAATGAACCATCCTCGGGTCATGACGAAACCAGGCAGATTCATCTGGTTGCGGCCTACGCCTTTCTGTTGAACCTCGCCCTGGCCGTCATGAAAATCCTCCTTGCCTTTATTTCCGGGAGTCTTTCCATAACCGCAGGAGCCATTGACTCCGGAACCGATGCGGTAGCCTCCCTTCTAATATATGCAGGCGTCAAGCTTTCCCATAAAAAAACCCGGTCCTTTCCCCTGGGTCTTTACAAGCTTGAAAATGTTGCTTCCGTTGTGATTGCCCTTTTTATCTTAATAGCCGGATACGAAATCATCAGGGAAGTCCTTTTCCAGCCGGAACATCGGCCCAAAATTTCCCTTCTCTTTATCATACTGCTTCTCGCGGGCACCCTGGCTACTTTCCTGTTTGGACAGTTTGCCATGCATACAGGCCGAAAAACAGAATCTCCCACATTGATTGCCGAGGGCCGGCATCGTCAGGTCGATGTTCTCTCATCGCTTCTCGTGGTTGCGGCGGCTACCCTCAGCTACCTGGATATTCCCGTTTCCTTTATGGGGATAACCATCGATAAGATAGGCGCGGTACTGGTCCTTTTTTTTATTGCCCACGCGGGCTGGGAACTTCTCTCTGACGGCATGAGAGTACTCCTTGATGCATCCATTGATTTCAACACACTGGATAGAATTCGGGAAATAATCAGAAAGGAACCGGTAGTCAGTGATATCAAATCTGTCCTGGGTAGAAACGCTGGACGATTCCGGTTTGTCCAGGCAACAATAACGCTTAAAACCAAAGACCTGGACAGGGCACATCAAATCAGTGAAGAGATTGAGAAAAAAATCAGGCAGGAAATTACACACCTGGAAATGATAACCATACACTATGAACCGCAAAATAGGCACCATGAACGGATTGCACTGCCTGTCGATGACAGATCAGGACGTCTCAGCGCCCACCTCGGCGAAGCACCTTTTTTCATGATCCTCAACATACGAAAAAAAGACAGGAAAATTATACAACAGGAAACCCTTGAAAATCCTCATCAGTCGGAAAAGACGGCCAAAGGCATCCGGGTTGCGGAATGGCTTGTTGCACAGGGAATAGACTATTTGGGTATTAGAGAGGATGTATCCAAAAAAGGGCCTGGTTATGTGCTTTCAAATGCCGGTGTAAAATTGCATATCATCTCCTCTTCTGCCCGGAACATTTCTCAGGCCATTGATGAGATACTTACAGACTGATATCTTCTCTGTTTACCAAAGATCTATTTCTTCGTATTTATTACCCTATTCAATGGGTTTCTAACGGACCAAACAAAAAGAGGATAAAATTTACGTTTAACTTTTAAATTCTTTTTTGATAGAGAGACGTTATGCAAAGACATTACACATTTCACCCGCTGATTTTTTGGATAAAGATAAAAAGTGAATCGCTGGAACATTCCGGAATGGCTTCAAAAAGAAGTAAAGGCACGAAACAATTTTTGTCTATATTGTGGGATTGAAATGGTTGATCAAATGCCTCCAGGTGGTTCTCGGAAATCAGTTGCGACACAGGAGCATATCATTTTAATCAAAGGTAAACAGGGAACCTTAAAGCTTAACCAGAGTCTAAAAAGGCTATCATCAAATGACTTAAATCCGTATTTGGATATAAGGAGTAATTTATGGAATCCATAATAAATTTTTTAGGACTCTTTATTCTGATTGCTGGTTTTATTGTTGGCCTTGGAGCAGTTACGGTCATAGACTTGCATGGTTTTTTGGGAAGGAAATCAAGCTATTGGACTGAAGCTACAACACGCACACACAAGGTAACAAAACCTATGATTTGGTTCGGAATAATGATGGCAGTAATCGGGGGATCGATATTTTTTAGAAACGAACCATTTTTCGGTATCCCTGTCTATTTAATCATCATAGCATCTATTCTTGTATTAAATGGCATATTTCTTTCGTTTAGAGTTAGCCCATATATTTTACAGCGGGAAAAGGAAGGGAAGGCAAAAGAACTTTTACCAGCATCATGGCAAAATAAGATTACGGCCAGTTTTATTGTTTCTTTTACAGGATGGTGGGGGGCATTGCTGCTTATAACATGGCACATAACCCAATCATAAATAAAGGTTAAGTCAAAATGAAAACAGAGGTGTAAAGCCCGATACAATTTGCCTAATTACGTTCGGTATTTTTTTTAAGCTGAGTAACATATTAATAAAATCCAAGGTAAAGTCGATACTCGACATAGATCTCAAGCAGAGAAATTCAAGCCTTCTCGACTACATTGTGGAAAAAAACATCGCAAAGAACTTCGGCCTTTTTATTAAAAGCCAAATGCTTATTTTTTCAAGGAACCGATCATGAAAAAAGCAATTTTGAAAAATATGGCCCATATGACTTACGGGATTTACGTCCTTACCACGCGGTTTGAAAACAGTATCAACGGCATGATCGCATCCTGGGTCAGCCAGGTCTCATACGATCCGCCACTGTTCATGGTGGCTGTTCACCCTAACCGGTATACTCACGATTTATTGGCAAAGAGTGGACATTTTACCCTGCACATCCTTTCCAGGGATCAAAAAGATCTTTTAGGCCGTTTTAAAGGACCGGATGCCAGTGAAAAATTTGCATCAATCGCCTGGGAAGACGGTGTAACCGGATGCCCTGTCCTGGCAGACTGCATCGGCTGCATGGAGTGCCGTATCATCCAAACCCTGGCGCCTGGCAACCATACCCTGTTCATCGGGGAGCTGGTCAACGCCGTTTTCAATGAAGAAAAAATACCGCTTTGTACGCTTGATTATGAGAGATGCTACCTTGGTAAGGAATAATTGCATGAAAAAACAAACCCGGATCGAGAACCCTGAGCGATAAGACTATGCCTCATTTTTTTAACAGTCTATTCAGGCAACAAATTGATACATGAATAGAGAAGAATATTTAAGTCTGCGAAACAAGTACCTTCCTGCCGTCCTGAAGAATATTTTTGTATTGGAATCACCGCCGGTTTCCGGCAGATTTTTTTATTGTGAGAAAGGAAGCGTTAAAGAGTCGCTTTTTAAAGCGATGATGGATTTGCTTGGCGTGAGCCCAAAAACAAAGAAAGAAGGCTTGCGGGTATTTCAAAAAATGGGTAATTTCCTGGTTGACGCTACATATACCCCGGTTAATAAGATGACAGATAAAAATCGTAGGAATACGATATTGTCAGACTATGAGAACTTGATTGAAGATTTACGTCTACTTTGCGGATCCAGCTATATCCCTATTATTCTCGTAAAAACAAATATATGCAGATTACTTGAATCAAAGTTGAGTTCGGATGGATTCAATGTGAGAAACAAGGGTCTGGTAATTCCATTTCCCTCACATGGGCAACAGAATAACTTTGCCAGGGAAATCAGAAAAATATATTGCTCCGGGCAAAACCCCTGAACCTGCATTACTACTAAGGCACACCCTTTGATTTTATGGCAAATATTGCCCGGTCTATCTTTTGAGGGGCATCAGTCGATTGCTTCTCAAGTCCCTCTATCGCTTCTTTAACAAGCTGGCTCAGTCTGGAATCAAATCTCCCCCATCCCTCAACAATGGCGAGATAACCGTCATACAGATATTTTTTCAGTCTTAACCCTGCACGTTCCAGCGGAGACAATGCCTTGTATTCTGCAATCCTTGCAAGAATATCCCCTCTAATCTCTGATAATCTGCCCTTTATATTGAAAAGGGTATTAGTCATCTGGAGCGTTTCAATAATGCAGTCAAACTTCAGGCCCTTAATGAGCATTTCTATTTCATCAATCATCTGGTCTTCAGAAGCGGGTTCAAATTCACCACTTTCCCATTTCGAATAAAGCGGAGAATTCTCCTGAACAGCCAGGCTCCTTACCCTGATCTCATTTGGGCGCACGGCATTCAAGACCTCAATTGTTTCAAGAATGTGTCTTTTTCCAAGTTCCGCGTCGCTCCCTGCCAGACCGGGCATCACAAAGGCAGCCATATCGATTCCGGCTCCCCGTATGTTTTTACCGCCATCAATGTGTTCCCCTGCCTTAACTCCCTTTTGCATATTGCTCAGGATATCGTCGCAGCCGGATTCTATTCCGACAAATACCCATGAAAGCCCTGCCTCGTGCAGGGCCTGGAGCTCTTTTAAAGATCTCCGTGCACATGTCTTTGACCTTGCATAGCTTGTAATTGTCTGCACCGTCGGAAAAATCTCCCTGATATACCTCAATACCTCTACTAATTCATCGGGTCTCATGATCAAGGCGTTGGCATCCTGCAGGAACACCCTTCCGGCACCGCACAACAGCCAGTTGGCAACATTGTTGAGGGTCGATAATGCGAGCGCATTCTCCTGTGCTGGATGAAACAAATCCTTCCCATAGATCTGCGGAAATCTCCTTGCTGTTTCTATCATGATTTCCCTGTTTATTCTTCCCTGAAAACCAATGTCCCAGGAAGCATTTTCTATGAGGTTAACGATCTTTCTTATAACATCGATATCCCTCTTGATCTCCGAAACATTCCGGTAGCCGAATTTTTTTCCCTTGTAAACATGGCAAAACAGGCATCTGTTCCATGGGCAGTTGTGATTTACCCTCAATATCAGGGCTTCTCCCTCGCCGATCGGTCCCATGGGACCCATATCAATCACATAATCCTGGATTTCATCAGCGCTCATGGCATTGACCTCTGAACATAAAATATTATAACCTTAAAGGAAAATTCACATCCTCGTCAAGGGGTTGGCGGGTTATGCCTCAAGAATCCTTAGCACCTTAAACAGGTTTAAGCGTATAAAAAACCTTAAAAAGATAATCCACAACTTCAAAAAGGTTTAATAGGAATATGTATACATTTTTAAGGGTATCGGCCTGCATATTTGATAAAAAAAGCAACATGCTTTTCAAAATATAGGCCTGCCTATGATTTATTTCAAAATCTACATGATTTTTGAGATGAAAGGATCAACGGGTTATTTTGAATAATATGGGAAAATTTTCTGAAGGATTGCTAAATAACAAAATAATAATAATAAATTTAAATATTTCACCTGGCCAGACAATTCTTGATGCCGGCTGTGGAAACGGGTATATGGCAAAAAAATTCTCAAAATTAGTGGGAAATACCGGGAAAATTTATGCTCTTGACCCTGATAATAGATTAATTGCCAGCCTTAAAAAAGAAATTGGAAAGGAATCCAATATCATTGCCTTTGTCGGCGATATTACGAAAAGGACCGAGCTTAAAGACTCTTCAGTAGATCTGGTCTATCTTTCAACTGTATTCCATATTTTTTCTGACATTCAAATTGCGGGTTTTGAGAATGAAGTAAATAGAATTCTTAAGCATGAAGCTCAATTAGCTATAATCAATATTAATAAAGAAGACACCCCTTTTGGACCTCCTGTGGAAATGCGTTCTTCCCCTGAAGAATTAAGAAATAGACTTTCCTTTGTTCCAAAGAAACTTATTGAAGTTGGAGAACATTTTTATATGCAGCTCTTTACAAAGATATAGATTATGCAATCCTAACCTAAAAGGCTAATTCAAACATATAAAGGTGCTTGTCTTATTAGCAGAGTCAGCCGGAAAATCGACAGCAGCCTCGATTTACGCCAAATACGGTGAATCAGCAGATAGAATTCGTGTTTTTCTCACATTTATTCAGCATAAAAGGGGTTCATTCGGTTAATGAATACTCTATGATCTTCTAAGGGCTACGAAGAGTGGATTAAGTGTGAATTATATTGACATGAATTTCGGCTTTCGAGGTTGTGTCGTATTTGAATAAAAGGCCATCAAAGCCGTCATATTGGCCCGGCCAAAGGCTAATAAACCAGCCAAAAAAAACAGACCGGCAAGTCCGCCACAAAAACTGACGGATAGACTCCATCTGTTATTCAGTGTTTTCACCAAATATTCTATTCCGTGTTCCCGAATAAAATCAGGTGAAGGCTTTGTTTAACGACTACCGTCGTTAGCCTGTAGCTCGCATAAATGTAAAGCCATGGGAATCAATAGTGGCGGTTACAAGACAGATAATTCACCACATAATCACGGACGCTGTCTTCCAGAGGCTTGAATGATACGGGGCAACCATGCTCCAGGAGTTTATCCGTCTTTGCTTCTGTGTAATTCTGGTACTGGGCTTGCAGTTTCTCGGGCATGTTGATGTATTCGATACGCGGTTCACGTTCAAGTGCTGAAAAAACTGCCCTGACCAGTTCGTTCCAGGTCCGTGAGCGTCCAGTTCCCAGATTGAATATCCCATTGACATCTTCGTGTTCCATGAGCCACCACAACACCTCCGCACAGTCCTTAACATAAACAAAGTCCCTTCTCTGTCCGCCATCAGGATACTCCGCGGAATAGGACTTAAATAGCCGCACGCAACCTGTTTCCAGGATCTGATTATACGCCTTGTACACAACGCTTGTCATATCGCCTTTGTGATATTCGTTAGGCCCGAAGACATTAAAAAACTTGATCCCCGCGACCTTTTTCAGAATACCGTTTCGCAGACACCACTGATCGAATAGCTGTTTGGAATAGCCGTACATATTGACGGGCCTGAGGTCCTTGATCAGGATTTCGTCATCATTAAATCCTTTGGAGCCGTCGCCGTAAGTTGCTGCAGAACTGGCGTATATTAATCGGACTTCATGCTTCAATGCCCACTCGGCTATACGGCATGAATAATGAAAATTGTTCTTCATGAGGTAATCGGCATCCGGCTCAGTCGTTGAAGAACATGCTCCCATATGGACAAGTGCCTCAACAGGAAACCTCACATTGTCTTCGAGCACCATCTGAAGAAATGAATCTTTGTGCAAATAATCGCTGTACTGGAGATTGACGAGGTTTTTCCATTTCTCTGAACATCCAAGATGGTCGACAATGACAATATCATCAATACCTTCGTTGTTTAATTTCTCCACAAAGTTACTGCCGATAAAACCGGCTCCTCCGGTTACAACTATCATTTTTAAGCCTCCTGAATTCACTGTAACTTTAATCTCGATTGTTTCAATCTGCCAGCCAGCCAGAGGCTGGTAAAAGGCAGACAAGATCTGCCAGCCAGCCAGCCAACAAGCCAAAGGCTGGTAAAAGGCAGAAAAGCCCGCCATAAACACGGCGAACGTATCCCCGAAGCCCGCTTCGTCCTTTCATCCCGGACTTGATAAAGCCTGCTCCGGACCTCGTTTCGGGGGAACCCAGTCAAGCAAGTTTATGGTTTCCGGTTTTTTCTGAAATGACGTCTGATACCGTCTGGATTGCTGCGGGGCAGTTCATATGGTGTCTTACTGCCTTACAAAGACGAGCCTGTGATCCACCAGCTTCATTTCTTTGATTTTAGCTTTAATAATCTTCTGCTCCCCAAAGATATTTATCAACCGGAATTGTCCGTCCTCCTCCGGCTGTACTATATCCACACTCTCAAGGAACAGCTCTTCCTGGCCATCCCTGAAGAAAAATGCATTTGCTTCACACATTTTTTGTCTCCTGATTCAAGTTTTCTATCCAAAAAGTTTGCTCTCACCAAAAATGCCTGACTGCCCATAATTTATCGAACAACACCGTTTTTGGCAAGACTGATTTCAACACGCAGGGTGCTGGTTATTGGTTATCAGTTGTTGGTTATTAGTTATCAGTTATTGGTTATTAGTTATTAGTTATTGGTTATTAGTTATTGGTTATTAGTTATTAGTTATTGGTTATTAGTTATTGGTTCAGCCCGGCATCATTGCGGGATAAACCCACCACAAACACTGGCGGGTAAACTTTGAGCTTTGACCTTTCACCTTTCAGCTTTGAACTTTCAGCTTTAACCTTTGAGCTTTTTTGCTTTTTCTTACCTTCTTTCCATGTCTTCAAAACAGGGTATGCAAAGGACCATCCCCCCAAAACGCCGCGTTCGCGTCTCCATAACCTCCTCACCGCATGATTCGCATACGAGGCTCGATAGAAACCTGGCCTTCTCCGGAACATGGCCTGGTGCCGGCTTTATATCAAACAGAGCAGTCAGGTCAGATTCCATGATACGTCTTGAAGAGGCTGCCCTTGCCTCCTGCCTGGACTTTTCTTCTTCTGCGGATAATCCGTGCTCCCGCATCTTTTTATGCAGCTTTTCCATGGTCATCCTTTCTTTGGTTGAAGATACAGGTTTCAACACCAGCCGTGCTGACTTCCCATCACGCCGCCGGTAAAAGGTAAAGGCATTTTTTCCATAGTCCCTGTGAATCAGATTTCCCTTTCCAAATGTGCACCCGGTCAGATATTGAATTGCATCGATAGCACACATATCGGTTTCGACAACAGCAACTATTTCTTCATCCTGCGCCCTGCCCAATTCCTGCAGTACCCATTCAGAAGCACGTATTCCTATGGCAAGCCCCGGGCACCAGTGACCGTGGAAGCTGGCTGTCTCTCTAATAAGATCTTCGGTTATTATTGTATTATTCATGGTCTTCTCCGAGTTTTTTCAGAATATCATCATACCGTTTAAGTTTCAAATCCATTCAGGGAAGGCACCTTATCAAGTTTATCAGAATAATCCTCTATCTGCGGCCGAAAACACAAAGCCCTGTGATATCCACCGTCAAGACATACCTGCGGCGGCAATTCAGAAAAACAGTTTGATTCAGCAAGACTGCAACGCCTGGCAAAAGGACAGCAGCCAGAACTGGATTCATCAGGTATTTGAAAAGCGCTGTCAACATGGCCTGCCGCGCTTTTGGTTAATAAACCGGTATAAGGATGTAACGGGTTGCAAAGTACCTGTGAGGACGGTCCGACCTCCACTATCCTGCCGGCAAGCATGACGCCGATCCTGTCTGATATTTTTCGAGCCAGCCCGATATCATGGGTTACAAAGAGCATGGTCAGGCCCTTCTCGGTCTGCAGGTCCATGAGAAGTTTGAGAACCTTGGCCTGGACGCTCGGGTCCAGGAAACTGGTCGGCTCATCCGCTACGAGCAGTGAGGGCTCCAGTATCAGTGCCCGCGCAATACAGACCCGCTGAATGGCCCCCATGTTGAGTTCATGTGGATATCGCGTGATAAACCCGGGTTCCGAGGAAAGACGGACATCTTTCAGGGCGCGTTTCACACGCTCATCGATTTCCCCCTTATCATGTCCTTTACCTTGAATCCTGAGCGGTTCGGCCACGATATCAAAAACTGACAGCCGGTGACTGACCGCCTCTGCAGGATTCTGATAAATCACACCTATTCTGCCGGCAAGAGATTTGCTGCCCCTGACCGGCCATCTGTCCATATCCATATTTTCAAAAATACGTCTCCCCTTGTCCGGCATAAGTACTCCGGCTGCAATCATGGCAAGAGTGCTCTTGCCTGATCCTGTTTCACCGACAATACTGAAGACCTCTCCTGCGCGCAGTTCCAGATTCGCATGGGAAAGCGCCGTGACCTTTCCATATTTTCTGCTCACGTCCTTCAGCTCCATACGGTTTACTATGCCTCCTCTGAGACAGCGGACAGAGTGACCTCCCAGATTCATAACAGGCACATCATTCTTAAGACACCCTTCTTCAGACTGAGTGCACCGCGGCTGAAAAAGGCAGCCCCCGGGCGCAGCATGCCGGTCTTCATGAAAGGCCTCCGGACCAAGCACATGGGTATGAGGTCTCTCCTCTTCATCCATCTGAAGGTGACTGTGGCTTATGCGGTAAAAGGCATCCCCGCGTATGCCTCCGAGATCACGCAGGGCCTTCATCCCCGGATAGGAACGGACCAGTGCCAGGGTATAGGGATGCAAAGGATTGAGCAGAAGCTCTTTTGCCGGCATTATCTCCATGACACTGCCCAGGTATAGTACAACAAGTTCATCACCCAGCCTTCGCGCCAGATCAAGGTCATGGGTGATAAGCAGAACAGATGTACCATTTTTTTTCACACCACAAATTACATCAGCCACAAATGCCTTGGTCATGGCATCCAGGGCCGAGGTAGGTTCGTCCAGAATAAGCAGTTCAGGCTCCATAATCAGTGCCATGGCCAGCATGGCCCTCTGTATCTCTCCACCGCTCAATTCATGAGGAAAACGGACGGCCTGATCCCTGAGGAGACCCATGCGCTCAAGCGCCTCACCTGCACATCCTCTTGCAGCGCTTACATTAATCCGCCTGTGCTGAATCAAAGGCTCTGCCACCTGATCTACGATGCGGTGAGCAGGGTTGAGGTTTGCAGCCTGGTTCTGGAACACCATGGCGACCTTTGACCATCGGATCTGGTTCATGGCCGCTTCATTCAGACCAATTATATCTCTCTCATCCAGTTTAACGCATCCCGATATCCCGGCATTATCCGGCAGAAGTCCCATAATCGTCTTACCCAGCGTTGTCTTGCCCGAACCTGATTCACCGACCAGCGCCGTGACATGACCTGTCTCCATTGTGAGATCAACCTTGTCAAGCGCCAGAATGGCTCGACCATTGTTATGGTAAGCAACTGTCAGATTGTCAATTTCCAGTTTCAAATCACTTCCTTTAATCTTGTTGGTCTCGTAAAAAGTCAAATTCCGAGCGGATTTGTAAAAAGCGCCAAGTTCAAGGCGGACAAATTTCGTGTCACGAGGCGTACTTACAGTACGTCGCAGTGGCAACGAGATGAAGCCCAACGAAGAAATTGGACTTTTTACGAAGCCGTCAATCTTGGATCAAACACCTTTTCAAGGCTGACAGCCAGAAAGGTGACAGCCATTGTCAGGAGAGTCAGAACAATCACCGGCGGAAGAAGCCAGTTCCACCATATATCCATGTAATAGTATTTGATTGCATAACTTATCATTATCCCCAGTGATTTCCGGCTCGGATCGAACAGCCCCAGAAAGGCCAGGGAGGCCTCCATGAACATGGCCATTCGAGCCTTGGCGGCAAAGCCTATTACATATAGAGGAAAAAGTTCCGGCAGCAGATGCCTGGCTATAATATAAGCGCCGGAAGCCCCTGCCTGCCGTGCTGCTTGAATATGCAGGCGGTTTTTTACCACCAGGGCGTGCGACCGGATTACCTTTGCGGTTGTGGGCCACGACATGAACGAAAATATAAGGGCAAGCATAAACGGCGATGGCCGGAACAGGGCAGCCGTCATAATCAGAATCATCACCGAAGGAACAGCCAGAATTACATCTGCAAGACGCATGGCGATCTGGTCCGGTAATCCGCTGAACCACGCAGCGATCAATCCCACTGACACACCTATAAAAAGGGCAAAGACTCCGGCCAACAGGCCGAAGCCAGCCGTGTTGCGCATACCGTAGAGCAATTCAGACAGAATATCCATCCCCCCGTCATTAATACCCAGCCAGTGCTCTTCTGATGGAGGGCTGAGGGGGCTGAAAGATATATCGTCGGGGTCATAAGATGTTAAATACGGCCCAAGCACTATCAGAAAGAATAAAATACAGGCAAGCACTATACCTGTAATAAACCAGGGATCCCTTCCCAGTTCATGGCGAAAGCTAATGTGCATATCTCACCCTCGGATCGATCATGCCGTATAAAAACTCCATGGCCAGATTAACGAAAAGGACAGCCAGGGAAGAAAAAAGGACAATCCCCTGGATCAGAGGCAAATCCCGAACCCCGATAGCCTTGAAGAGAAGTGTTCCCATGCCCGGGTAGGAATAGATGGTTTCTACTACGAGAACTCCGGTAACCATAAAGGCGATTCGCAGTCCGAATCGTGTAAACATGGGTAAAAGGGCATTGCGCGCTGCATGGGCATAGCGGACGCGGGCAGGAGGGAGACCCTTTGCCCGTGCGGTTTGCACGAACTGTTCTTTAAGCACCATGACCATGCTGCCGCGGGTCAGCAGAAAGTTGCCCGGGAAATATGCCAGTACAAGTGTGACGAGCGGCAGGACGAGGTGATGCCCCACGTCCAGAATACGATTTACCGTTGACTGAACAGCATAGGCGGTCTCTCCACCTGATGCAGGGAACCATCCCAGGAAAAGGGCAAAAATAATGAGAAGCACCACCCCTGTGCAGATTTCCGGCACGCCTTCAATTATGGTCATACATCCCACAGATATTTTTTCCACCCAGCCGCCTCTTCTCCAGGCCGCCTCAACCCCGAAGATAAATCCAAGCAACATGGAAGCAGCATGGGCACCTCCAAATAGCAGCAGTGTCCATGGAAGAGCTTCCAGGATCAGATCTGAGACAGGTGTCAATAATGCATATGAATAACCCCATTTCAGGCTCAGGAGATTAATCAAATAGCGACTTAAACCTTCCTTCCCTGTGCAGCATGCCCTGATCTGCGCTTCCTGCTCCACAGTCAATGTCACGTTGGAATCGGAGTACATGGCTGTTACGAAATCTCCAGGAAGCCATTTCGGGAGGATGTAGCTTGCATAGATCATGACCAGGCCGGCGAAAAAATAGACTGCCGTGAGCTTTATGTAATGACCATCTTTCATATCATTTTATAAGAGACATCTTATTCTGAGGAATTGGTATTCCCTTGCTTATTCCTCCTTTTGTATAAAACCAGCATATTCCCCTGGCTGGATTGTAAGCGGCCATGGAATCCGGATAGTAAAGCGATATCGCCGGTAAATCAACAGCATACAGTTCCTGGATTCTATAGACTATTTTCTTCCGCTTCTGCTGATCCATTTCCAGCATCTGGGCTTCCATCAGTCTGTTAAGTTCAGGGTTGATATCGTAACGGGCACTGTTGACCGAACCTGCGCCGTATCGTGAAGAAATCATTTCGTTAAGTATCCTTGGGTCGCCTGATATGCCTCCGTGCCCTGATATTGCAATATCAAACTCCCAGTTTTTTACACGGCTGTCAGTCGTAGCCTGCTCCATGTTGACCAGATTCATACTTATGCCTATGTGCTCAAGCTGTTTTTTTATGACCTCTCCGTCCCTGTCCGCCACTCTCTCGCCTGCCACAGTAATATCTGATGACAGAAGTTCAACAGTGAGGGGACGACCATCTTTTTCAAAATACCCATCGTCACCTCTCGTATATCCCAGTGATTCAATTATTTTTACGGCCTTTCTCGCATCGTGCGGATATGACGGTGTCTCCGGATTGTACATTTCATGATCAATGCTTAGCAGGCCACATGAGGCTGGTGTGCCGAAACCCAGATGGGATTTGTCGATGATTTCCTGCCGGTTTATTGCATATGCCATTGCATGGCGAAAATTTCTGTTATTAAACGGGGGTTTCTTATGGTTTATCATAAGCTTTTTATTCCAGCCCCGCTCATCCTTAATGACAATCATTCCCTTTTCCTTCAGAGAGGCAGCCATATTGGGTTTTATATTTGCAATGGCCACCTCTCCTGTTTGAAGTGAAATCATGGGCTTTCCTGAACGGATATATATGAGTCGGTCGGCCTTTGGACGTCCCTGGTAATAATCAGTGAAGGCCTCATACAGATAGATACCCTTTGCCTTGTTAAAATCCCGGAATACATAAGGGCCGCTGCCAGTGAATGCCTTGGGGTCATTATATGTCTCAGGGGTTTCAACTGATTCCCATATATGTTTCGGAATGATGGGCATTGTCCCCCCAATATCGGGAATAAATGCGGAATAAGGTTTCGAAAGATATATCCTTACAGAGTAAAGCCCTTCAGCAGATGCCCTATCAATATGATCAATGGTTATCCAGCGATACGGGTGCTTTTTAAAATATTCAATAGTAAAGACCACATCCTCCGATGTAAGAGGCGTGTTGTCATGCCACCTGGCTTCCTGATTAAGTTTGAAAATGAAGCACAGGCTTTCCTCATCAAAAGACCAGGACTGAGCCAGAGCAGGTATGTATCCATTTTGATCCTTCCAGATCAGGGTGTCGAAGACCCAGCTCATCCTGATATAACCGGGACCGCGGGGATAATGGCGGAAAGGATTCGGGTATCCCCAGTCTCCTCTGCTGTCCCCAATGCGAATTTCCCTGATTTGAGATGAGGCCGGTGTAATCGAAATAAAGATTATTAAACAGGCTGACAGGACATACAACAATATAGGTTTCAATCGTCTCATTATACACACCTCAATAAAAAGCCATGAAAGCACTCCCCTTCATGGAGAGATTGCCTTCATGGCTTATGTCTTTTCAATTACTTTATTATTGAAGGACTTCGTGCCCCTGTTAAAATTATTCTTAATATGGTGATCACTCCATGTCAACATAAAGTTGACCTGAGTTGGTCGCAAATACCCATCGGATTTTTCTATAAAAGTAAATTTTAATATCGTAATTTCCTGTTTGACATATAATATTCCCCTATAATATATACTGCTGAAACATGAAGGATGTTCAATTCTGGCCAAGGACGAGGACAGAAATTGAACTTTTCCCAAAGCCGTCAAAAATTAAATCTTCCAAGAGGACCTGTATGATAGACGATTTTGGCTTTACCTGAGGATTTTGTTCATCTAACCGGGCTTGTTAGACGAAGCCGTATGCCAGAATCGTATCTAACCTGTCACTCCCAATTAATCTTTATTCAGATCATTTCTGTTGTCTCAGGTATAGACCTGGCCTAACTCTCGCTGACTAATCAGGATTAAAAAAACACACGAGCAATTTATATCTCCCATCCGGATTGATGTCGAACCGGGCATATGGGAAAGCTACTGAAAGGAGAAAATAATGAGTGAGGAATACCGTTCAATGTGGACAGATCTTGGCCTTGATCTTGATGCCCATGACGCACTCCTGGGCATCCTTGGAAATGCCTATAACGATATTTATTTATCACAAAAAAACCGACCGGAAGGTATGAATTATTTTGACTTCGTCATGAGCGAAGTGCACGGCCTTCGCATAAAGGAATTAATGAATGAAAAAGAAACCGGACGGAAAATTATCGGTTCTTTCTGTGTCTTTGTGCCTGAAGAAATTGTTCTGGCTGCCAACGCCACTCTTGTAGGGCTGTGCTCAGGAGCTGATTTTGCCATGGAGGAAGTGGAAAAGCTTCTGCCACGCAACACCTGTGCACTAATCAAATCAGCCTTCGGGTTCAAGCTCGGAAGGGTCTGTCCATATCTTGAAAGTGCAGACATGATTGTCGGTGAGAACACCTGTGACGGCAAAAAAAAATCTTATGAATCCTTAAACAACCTTGTGGAAAATCTCTATGTGATGGACCTTCCTCAGGTAAAATCAGAACATGGCAAAGCACTCCTTAGAGCTGAGTATAATCGTTTCAGGTCTGCGGCTGAAATTCTCACAGGTGTAACCATAACACCTGAATCCCTGAAGCAGGCGATCAATACGGTGAATGCCAAACGCACTGCCCTTCACCGGATCTCATCACTGCGCAAGGCTGACCCTGCACCCATATCCGGCCTGGATGCGCTCCTGGCCAACCAGGTCTTCTTTTACGACAACCCTGCCCGGTTTACGGATTCAGTGAACAAGATCTGTGATGAACTTGAAATCCGGATTGAAGAGAAAAAAGGTGCTTTTCCGGAGAAGACTCCCCGCATTCTCTTATCCGGCTGTCCTCAGGCAGTGCCCAACTGGAAACTGCCCTTCATCGTGGAAACATCCGGTGCCGTGATCGTGGGCGAGGAATCCTGTGTGGGTGAACGCGGTACACGCAACCTCACGGATGATTCCGGAAACACGGTCGATGAAATGATGGAAGCCATCGTGGATCGCTATTTTCAGGTGGATTGTGCAATCTTCACACCAAATCCGGAACGCCTGGAACATATTCAGGAATTAGCCGCCTCCTGCAGGGCTGACGGAGTAATTCATTATGGTTTACAGTTCTGCCAGCCCTATCTTATGGAATCAATACCGGTTGAAAATGTCCTTGAAAATAACAATATCCCCTGCCTGCGAATCGAAACCGATTACAGTATTGAGGATATGGGCCAATTGAAAACAAGAATCGAAGCCTTTATTGAGCAGCTCAAATAGATTTAATGAGGTTAATGTGAGCACCCATTTTGCAGGAATCGACATTGGCTCGCGCACTATTGAGCTTGTGATTGTGAACGAAACAGGAGATATCGTTTTTAGTACCCAGTCAGATACCGGGTTTGATCCTATGGCCGAAGCCAGGAAAATGATCAATGGCGTAAGTTATGACCGTATCATGGCCACGGGCTATGGTCGTAACCTGTTTGAGATGTCATTTGATGCGCCAACGGTTACCGAAATCAAGGCTCATGCCAGGGGCGCACGTGCATTTTTCCCCGCCGCGCTTACCGTCCTTGATATCGGAGGACAGGACAGCAAAGCCATTGCACTGACAGCAAACGGCAAGGTGAAAAAATTCGAAATGAATGACCGCTGCGCCGCCGGTACCGGAAAATTCCTCGAGATCATGGCTAAAACCCTGGGCTTTAGTATTGAAGGTTTCGGTTTGGAGGCTTTGCCGGCTCAAAGGGAACTCAATATTTCCAGCATGTGCACGGTATTCGCTGAATCTGAAGTCACATCCCTGATTGCCAAGGGACAGAATCGCAGGGAAATCGCCAGGGGATTGCACGCCAGCGTCATTCGCAGAGCTGCCGGCATGATCAGTCGCGTGTCAGCAGAGGGTGATATTGTTTTCACAGGCGGTGTGGCCAATAACCCGTGCATGCGGTTACTCCTTGAGGAAAAACTGGGACGCAAGGTGCTTTGCCCGAATGATCCGCAGATGGTCGGTGCTCTGGGAGCTGCATTACTGGCAGGTGAAATAAAATAAATAACCAAAAAGCAAAAATAATTAGAAAGGTTCTTAGAAATGGAAACGAATGTACGTCCAGTTATTGCTGTCAGTAATAAAGCATTCCCTTGTGTTCAGCAATTGATTGATTATTGCATGGAACATAATCTGAGCGGCATAGACTATACATTGAGTCCCGATGCAAAAAATGCCTCAGATCTACAAAAGGAAACGGCGAATATCGAAAAAATCTCCAGGGAGGGTTTTGAAATAAGATATCATCTCCAGTTCTTTTCGATGGAGATAGCACATACTGATATAAAAAAGGCAAAAAATTCATTTGAATTTCATAAAGACTGTGTTGAATTCATCAACAGCCATAATGGTGAATACGCAACGGTTCATATCGGGCTGGGGATGAAATCGATGGATGAACTTAGATATGAAACAGCCCTGGCCCATTTATCAGATCTTGTCTCCTACGGCAAAGAACAAAAGATAACCGTCTGCCTGGAAAATCTTACTAAAGGATGGGCAAACAATCCCCACGAGTTTCTTGAGATAATTGAGGGATCCAGTGCTGGTGTAACATTTGACATAGGTCATGCAAATGCATGCCCATGGGTATTGAATAATCATGGCACGAGCATTGATTTCTTAAGAACCTTTTCATCTTATATTGTCAACGCTCACATATACGAAATAGAAAAAATCGATGAAAAAACGCTGGAACCATATCATGTGGCTCCGAAGGGATTGGATTTAATCCGACCGTTGTTGTCGGAATTACTCGGCACAAAATGCGACTGGTGGCTGATTGAACTTAACGAAAAACAAGAGGTAAACCATACGCGTTCGCTATTACAGTCTTTCCTGGAAGAAAAAATGCAAAAAAACAATTGAGTTCAGGAAGGAATATTTAGAATACAGACGAAAAGGGTACTCGCTCATCTGCAGGCAAAACGTGAAGAGGGAAAAAAGAAAGCGGGGATTTATTGTGCTTAAGCCCCACATAAACTGATCAGAGCCATGGATATAAGGGAGGATGCGGAGGACCTTGTAAGAGCTCTTGCCGAATACTATCTCAAAACACCCTGTTCCTGCATGACGTCGAACATGAACAGAAGCTTTACAGGAGTTTTGTTAAGAAATGGATTGTATATATTTTGATAATGCTGCTACATCATGGCCTAAACCTGAAGTAATGATAAAGGCAATGGCGGAATTCAATGCCAATGTGGGGGCAAATCCGGGACGTTCAGGTCACAGGCTTTCCCTCGAGGCATCACGCATCATCTTTAATGCCCGCGAGACTATAGCTTCTCTGCTTGGTGCAGAAGACCCTCATACTGTCATCTTTACGCGTAATGCCACGGAAGGGATAAATACCATTGTGCGCGGACTCCTGAGACCCGGAGACAACGTCATCACATCCAGCATGGAACACAATTCCGTCATGAGGCCCCTGCGGGCTCTTGAAGCGGAAGGGATTGAATTAAGCGTTGTGCAATGCTCCTGCAAAGGAGATATCTCCCCCGATGATATTATTGCCACGATCAAAAAGAATACCAGGATGATAATCATTACGCATGCATCCAACGTCACCGGCACAATCATGCCCATTGCCGAGATTGCAGAAAGGGCACGAACAAGAGATGTGCTTGTCTGCGTGGATGCCGCTCAGAGCGCAGGAAACCTGCCCATCAATGTATTAAAGGACAATATAGATTTTCTGGTTTTCACCGGGCATAAATCCCTGAACGGTCCTCAGGGAACAGGCGGATTTTACATCCGCAAGGGATTGGAGACGCTTATTAATCCGCTTGAACGCGGAGGCACGGGCAGCCGGTCTGAATTTGAAGAGCATCCGGAATTTATGCCGGACCGATTTGAATCGGGAACGCCGAACACAATTGGAATAGCCGGTCTCGGCGCGGGCGCCTCTCATGTAGCTGCTGTCGGGATTGAAAACATACGGAAACATGAAATTGCCGTTACAGAATTATTCCTGGACGGCATCTCTTCGATAAAGGGAGTAAAGGTATACGGGGATATAAATCCCCAAATGCGTACCGCGCTGGTCTCTTTCACGATTGAAGGATTGAGCCCGTCGGAGATATCCTTTGAGCTTGACGAGCGCTTCAATATCATGTCCAGACCCGGACTTCACTGTGCTCCGTCCGCGCACCGCACAATCGGAACATTCCCTGATGGAACAGTTCGTTTCAGTTTCGGTATGTTCACCACTAAAGAAGAGATCAGGACCGCTATTAATGCAATTGAAATACTTTCCCGGGAGCATAAAAAATAAAAACAGACAGATTTATGAAGGAGATTGTTATGCCTGAAATAGTCAATGCGAAAGGACTTGCCTGTCCCCAGCCGGTTATTCTTACAAAAAATGCACTGGAGTCTTACAGCGACGTTGTAGTGATTGTGGACAATGCAATATCAGTGGAGAACGTCAAACGATTTGCCACCAGCGCAGGATGCTCTGTTGAGGTTACTGACGAATCGGAGGGGATTTTTAAGTTAAAAATAAAAAAAGAGGCTGCAACGGAAATAAACAATCAGGACTCGGAAAAGCCCTTACCTGCCGAAATTCCTTCTGCTTCTGCCGGTCCCACTGTTTTTTCTATTATCTCAGATACTATGGGTAAAGGAAGCGATGAGCTCGGTACCATCCTCATGAAGGCCTTTATTCATACTGTAATAGACCTCGAAGCCGGGCCAGATGTGATGATATTCTACAACGCAGGTGTGAAGCTGGCAATTGAAGGTTCTGATGTGCTTGATGACTTACAAAAACTTGAGGAAAAAGGAATTAAAATACTCGTTTGCGGCACTTGCGCCAATTATTTTGGTATCACCGAAAAAGTTGCTGTCGGCATTGTCTCAAATATGTATGACATAGCCGATACCCTATCCCGTGCAGGACACATAGTTCAGCCATGACAGAAACATCAGAAAAATATCTCGTAGCTCTTTTTCAATCGGTGAGCCACGTAATAAAGGCAGAGCGAATTTTAAAAGAGGCCCAGGTACCCCACAAAGTCATACCGGTACCGAGGAAAATAAGTTCTGACTGCGGAGTCTGTATCAGATTTCTCCCTGAACACCTGCAACTGATTGAAAATACACTTACGGAAAAGTGTGAAACCTTCAGTATTCAGTCTTTATAAGGATATAAGAAATTCAAAGAAATTTTAGACTTATGATGGAAATCGCATGTCCTTCAATAAATCGTAAAACAATTCAAGGAGTATGGCGAAATGGCAAAAGGTATGGGACAAACAGAAGAGATGAAATTTGTTTTTGTTTGCCCGACCCATAACAAGGTCTTTGAAAGTTCTAATTTCAGCCTCCGGGATAACAGGGGTATCATTACAGATGAGGCTGGAAACAGAACTCTTGATGCAAAGGTGGTGCTCAACGAACCCTGTCCGTTTTGCGGAGACAAGCATGTGTATCATGCGAGTTTATTGTCATGCCCGTTTGAATGATGAGTGATGTTTTCATGAACCTTAAAAAACGTAACTGGATTGCGTGAAAAATCAGGAAAAAAGACAACTAAGAACAGGTAGGCATTTAATTTTTGTCTCGGATATGATAATCAATTATTTCATATCAACTAACTTATCAAATATTAAGGAGACCGTTAAATGCTTATCTGGCCTGACTGCATTCACTGCACACTGAGAATGGCGGTTAATATTGCCCGTATTGCTTCAAAAGACCAGGCTCAACTTAAAAAATTTACCAAAGAAATCCTGAAATTAGATTACTACAACGGGAACAGATGGGATGTCACATCTCCGGAAATAATTAGAGATGTCTGGCTTATCATGGAAGATATGCTGGGTGTGAATGATCCCTTAAAAAAAATGAAGGAGCAGCAGAATGAAGCTGGTTTAACGATTTATCCTTTTGCAAAGGAAATTGTTTCAAAGAGCCATGACCCCTTTCTGGAATCATTGAAATTCGCCATATCCGGGAATGCCATAGACATAATGACCGGTTCAAAGAAAAAGCCTACAAAGAATGTTATAAATACCCTTAAAAAAGGTTCAATCAGCCTTAAAAATGTTGAGGGATTTAAAGAAAGGCTGACCAGAGCCAAAACAGTTGTATATTTGGGAGATAACTGCGGAGAGATATTCTTTGACAGACTGTTTATTGAAACCCTCCGGTCTTATTATGATCCGGATATTACTTTCATAACAAGGACGATCCCGGCGCTGAATGATGCGATAAAGGAAGACGCCCTCCATGCTGGATTGGATAAGGTTGCAGAGGTTGTTGAAAACGGCATCAATGAACCTGTCCCGGGAACAATACTGGAAAAAGTATCCTCGCAGGTAAAATCACTTATAAGCGAAGCAGATCTCGTTATCTCCAAGGGAGGGGGGAATTATGATTCACTTTCCGAAGAAAAAAGCCTTATGGGAAAATGCACCTTCCTCATACAGTGCAAATGCGAACCATATTCAATGATTCATAATATGCCTCTCGGCGACCTTATTGTAAGCAATTTTTAACAAAAAATGAGGGGGTGTCATTTTCCCTGGACGCATACCCTGAACTTCTATGGCATATAGTAATGATATCATTATATCCGCTGAACCTTAAGTTGCAGATTTATTCCAATGGTCTATGCAGATTAAATCGCAGGAAAGTCTATTGCATGTGTGCTTTCTTGCCCTTCTTTCCAACCACTTCCCATTTAAAAGGCTCTTCCTGAAACGCCTGAACAGCTAATATGGGTTTTCCGCCCCATAACCTGGGCCTAAGCCACCCATTTGTCTTCAACAGATCAGCTGGCCCCGGCACTATTGCATTTCGGTCAATAGACACCACCTGAATGCCTTTTTCCTCAAGTTCGCCTACCGTTACGCTGTCGGCAAAGTCCCTGAGCCTTCCGAATTCAATAAACCGGCCGCTCCATCCATACATGGTAAGGCCCACGGCTGCGGCAGCTCCGATAATACCGTCATTCGTTCCGCCATGTCCGGACAGATGCACGTCCCGGGCGGCCTCCATCGCCTCTTTCTGGGTCACTATCCTGAAACAGCATTCTTTCCCGAAGTTGATAAGTCCGTTCATGGGATGATTGTTCTCAGCTACCACACAAAGTCCCGGATCACTGCCTTCCAGGAAATATTCCTGAATATGTTCTGCAGCCAGTGTGGTAAGTGTGTCAGCAAATGACGGATCATCTGCCTCCACCACTACACATGCAGAACTGTTGTGTGAGGTAAAAGGTATACCTTCGAGTACCGGCAATTGCTGTCTAATTACGCCCCATTGCCTGGTACCTGTGGGCAGTTTATTTTCAAACCAGCGTGAGAGTTTTCCGGTTCCACGGTCACTCAAAGCCGTATCAGTATCATCAAATCCAATATAAATCCTCATAATTACTCCAAATCACGATAATTAAACTACAATTAATAATCAATTACCCCATAGGCCTTTAACCTCCGGATCACAGGAGGTATAAAAAAACTTCCGGCTATGCCAAAAAGAATTGCTGCGCCGCTCTCAATAAGGGCATGTTGAAATATGATACTCTTTTCCATTCCTATCATCGTATCCACAATATATGTACTCAGAAACTTTGATGAAGATGCCACGGCTCCAGCCAGAGCGCAAAGCACATAGCTCCTGAACATTGATGGAATACAAAAGGCCCCCATATCAATTATGAGCCCCGGCAGAACAAATCTCAGCAGAAGAAGAGGCCCCCCCTTTCCCAGCCCCAGTATTATTGCCATGCAACCAGCCAGCAGACCGGTAAGAGAAGCTGCCAGCCTGAATGATATACAGCCCCTTGCAAGGAGAAGGAAAAAGATGCTGAATAACATGGAATGCCCTGTAATATTCAGGTGCAATCTAAATGCAGCCCTGAAGATGAGAATAAATACCGCACAAAAGCCCAGGAACAGGGCATCCTTCAAATGTATATTAAAAAATCCCGCTTTTTCTCTTCCTTTTCGTTCTTTCATAATCAATATAAATTAGATCCTAATCACCCGGCCAATAGGTGCGATTGTTGTTCTTCCCAAAGTCTCTGGCTTTGGCGGCCAGTGCAATCTGGTTAGCCACTGCCATGCTCTGAACAATACCAGGGACTATAAGGCAGTGGACAAGATCCGGCCAGTTCCATGGCTTCCATATGTCTTTTAAAAGGATTCTTCCTCCCTTCAGGGCCTGGGCCTCATATATACCCCTTATCTCCTCCAGCAGAAGTCCCATGAATTGCATACTCGTGGACAGGACAAACGCCATTTTCCAGGGCATGATCCTGGACAGGGTCCTGGCCACCTGGGACCTCGGGGTTGTCTGAATAAACATGACCCCCGGCACAAATGCCAGAAACAGCTGCCATGAAGTCAGAAATCCCGGCAGAAGCCCGTGATCAAATCCGAAGCGGAGACTGTAAAGGCCCATAATAATAAGGCTCTGCCAGATAAATACCCTTATCTCCTTTTTAAAGAAGGAGATACCCAGCCTGAATGCAAGGACAATTAGAAGATTGATCAAGCTCAGGACAATAAGCGCCCAGACCGGTCTAGCTGCAAATGCACAGATAGAAAGCAGTGTGCAGCACAATAATTTAAGTCCGGCAGGGATATTCATCCCCTGCTGATCAGGATATCTGCTCATCACTTCATTGCAGAGTAATCCGCCCTCCCTGCGCATTCAGGATGATATCCGCCCAGTTAGAAACCTGCGAAGGATTGTGTACTGTCCATAATACCGATGTCCCCTGCTCCTGGCTGAGAGTGACCAGCAATTCAGATATCCTGCTGCAGTATGCAGTATCAAGACCGGCAAAGGGATCATCCAGGATCAGCAGTTCTGGCTCAGGTGCTAATATCGAAGCAAGGGCCACAAGATGTTTCTGTCCATAACTGAGCTTATGGGGAGAGGCCAGCACCAGATCTTCTATCCCGCACAGCTCAAGCACGTTCTGAATCCTTTTCTCCAATAGCCTCTCTTCCGTTCGCAAGCGCTTCAGCGGAAAGGCGATCTCTTCAAAAACAGTTGTTTCAAAGATCTGTTTCTGAGGGTTCTGGAAAAGGCATCCCAATCTCCCCCGCAAGACTTTTGGTTCAGGCCTTCTTCCAAACATTTCCACCGTACCGGAAGCAGGTTTTAAAAAACCGGTAAGACAGCGTAGCAAAGTAGTCTTACCTGCGCCGTTCGGGCCCCAAACGGCCATACGCCGTCCCGCTCCCAGATCAAAAGAGACATCAGACCATATCGGATATCCTTTCTGACCCTCAACAAGAAGATCTTTCGCATGTATCAAGGGCAGGCAATTATCGGGTTCAGGCAATTTTTTCGTTTCGGAGACCCTGAAAGAAAGAGCGGCATTTCGGGGAGACGACCTGCTGATACTCCCTTCTTTATCCAGTTCCCAGAATGTATCAATTGCCTTATAAAATGGTTCAGGATTATGCTCGCAGATGATAAACGCCATACCCGAGGACTTCAGGCGAAGAACCAGCTCAAGAAGATGTGAAAGGCCTTCCGGATCCAACTGAGCTGCCGGTTCATCAATAAGCAGCAGCTCAGGCTTCATTACAAAGAGTGAGGCCAGAATCAGTCGATATTTCTGGCCCATTGAAAGCCTTCTGACATTGAAATCCAGAGGTTTTTCCAAGCCAACAGCCGAGAGAGCAGCCTCCACACGTTCTGTCATAAGGCCGGGATCTACACATTGGTTTTCAAGCCCGAATGCAACATCCGATCCCACAGTGGAACCCAGCAACTGGGTCTCAGGGTCTTGCAGCACAATTCCTGCTGACGGAGATCCATCCTCCTTTATCCCTTCACATACGATCTTTCCCTGCTGCTGTCCGGAAGGCAGAATCCCCTTTATTGCCATAAGCAGTGTTGTTTTTCCTGATCCGGTCGGTCCTGTTAGGCAGTGGCACTCACCGGGGCCGATTTCCATATCAACATCTCTTAAGATATATCTTTCGGCCCCTGGATATGCATAGGAAAAATTTTCAATACGCAGTATATCCCTCATTTTCAGGCATTAAAAAGAAAATTCGATACCTCCGTATATGACTCTTCCAGGCTGGGGATAGCCATAAGACTGCTCATAGTTCTTATCAAATAGATTATCCGCACCTGCAAACAGGTTGAATTTTCCGTTCATAAGCTCTTTGTCGAATTTGATGTTAACAAGTGTATAGTTCTGCAGTTTAGCCTTTGTGATCGGTTCTTTCCTTGAATAATAATACTGCTCTGCATTATATATTATATCCATGTATGCGGAAAAGCCGCAGGCAAAGGTATATTTAGCCTCCAGCGTGACCTTGTGTTTGGGTCTGTACTGGAGTTCATCCTTGGCGGTTCCCTCCGATTTATCCTTGCTGTCAATAAGTGTATATCCAAGCCTCAGAAGGAGATTATCAATAAACCTCGTCTGGGCAGTGACTTCGATTCCTCTGAACCGATATTTCTCATTGTTTTCATATACGTCATCAATATTTTTTTCGATATAATCCTTCAGATCTGAATAAAAACCTGTAACGGTCAAAAGTGAATTACCCGGCAGGCTTTGTTCCACACCAACCTCGTAGGTGTAAGATGTCTCTGTGGTCAGTTTCGAGTTTCCGGTACCCTCTTCATAGAGCTGTCGGATGGAGGGAAATCTTATGTTCCTTGAAAAAGACCCCTTTATCCGGGTATCCTCACTGATGTCATAGTTCGCTCCTGCAAGGAAGCTTCCTTCATCATCATCCTCATCTGCTTCTTTTTTGAACCAGCTGTGGCTATAACCGAGTACAAGGCCCAGATTGTCAACAGGTGACACCTCGTATTCCATCGCCGCAGTGTATGTTGTGACATGATGAACCGATGAAAAGGCACGGAAATCGTATTTTTTCTTCTTCACCTCATTGTCCCTGACCTCACCGTTTGCATCAAATTCCTGACGATCGGCCATCAATCCCAGAGTTATCATTCCGGCTGACTGGAGGTCATACTGAGTCTGGATTGAACCGCCCTTGATATTGGTCTTGTCCTTTTCCCATCCGGTTCCTTTAATACTCGTATCATCCATGGAATTATATTGATTATTATCGTATCTCTTGGTCTCTTCCCTAAGCTTGCTTGCATAAACCGAGCCTCTTACTGTGACCGGTCCCGGGATATCCAGCTCTGTCGAGAGCTGCCCTGAAAAACCGCTGTAATTATCCATGCGCTCATATTTTGGTGACTGGGCATATGGATCGGATTTATCGTTTATTGTGATGGGAGGAATGCCGTATTCTCCATTGAGATAGTTCATTACCACCCCTATCTTCCACACATCGGTAGGGGCATAACCGATATTGGCAAACAGGTTCTCTGCCTTTTTGTCACTGTTGTCCCTGTCGCCGCTCTTCTGTTCGGATGTGGCATCGAATTTATGGGACAAAGGGAAGCAGTCCCTGTCCAGTGCACTGCCGCTGATAAAGAAGTCTGCTGATCCTTTTCCTCCTGACAGATTGAACTTCCCCATCGTAAGGTCGCCTTCGCCCATCTGGCCGTGGAGCTTACCGTGTACCTCTTTTGTACCTTTCTTTGTAATAATATCGATTACACCGCCAAGACCACCAGGACCGTACAGCACTGAATGGTTATTGTACGAAACTTTTATCCTGGCTATGTTTTCGACCGGTATAATAGAAGGATCAAACTGGCCGTCAAAGCTTGAATTAAAAGGAATGCCGTTTAAGAGCAGTATTACATGCCTTGAGCGGAATCCCCTTATATCAACACGGGGAACACCCTGTGCCCCGTAACGGATATCAACTCCGGGCAGCAGATCAAGGGCCTCACTCAAATTTCTGGCCCCCTGATTCTGAATTTCTTCCGCAGTTATCTCCCTGAAAGTTGATATTGTCTCAACTCCCTCTGCCCTGCCGCTTACTACCACCTCTCCAAGGGTGTAGACATCCGAGCTGTCCTTAACAGCATTCTGTTTATCTTCTGACCTTACAGTGTTCGGTATGATTATAAACAGGGCAATAATTACCATTATTACCCTTGAAATTCCCCATCTTCCTTTTAACATTTATTTCCTCCTAGTAAATTCTCCTGCTTACTTTACTTGACAAGATCTAAATTATGACTAAGCTACATACCTTTTGAGTTTTCAATTGTCAATATTAATGATTTCATTATCAATTTTTGGCATTAAAAGACAGGGTATCCAAAATATAACAAAGCAGGAGTCACCCTTATTTATCTGTTAAGGTCTATTCTCCCGCGCATCTTAATTCCTGCTAAGAGATCATGCCTCAAAAAAAGATATCCTGAGATAAACATACTGTCCTAAACATCCCGCTGGCAGATCCTAACTTACAACTGACAGCCATTTTAAATTCTATTTGACAAGCTCTTTTAATAGTTGTTTAAACTCATTTTGCAGGTTTTTCCAGCTTCATATATCTTCATTCATAAATTAGTTGTTCTACTCTAATAAGGTATGATTAGCACTTAATTACAGTCAAATATAAGAGCATTTGATTTGTTTCAAGAATGTTAATGACTGCTAAAATTAAAAGGAGATCAGATGTTGCCTCAAATGCAAAGACAAAAGTACGAAGAATTTTTCGAGTCAACAGTTAAGAATGGAATTTTAGATATAAAAACAACAGTTATGATCCAGTTGGCAGCCTCATTATCTATTGGTTGTTATCCATGAATGGATTATTTCTTTGGAGTTGCCAAAGAAAACGGGATTAGTGACGAAGAGATTGGAGCTGTTCAGTCTATAGCTATGGGAGTATCGGCAGGAAGAATTAGAGCGCAGTTCAACCAGGTGAGAGAAAACATGGGCATAGATGTAAAATAGTGATGCGGTCAAAAGGGAACTCCCCCCACCTAAGGAAATTCTCATCTTCTCCTGGACGACATTCAACAGCAAATTTGAGACCATTACCATCGGGAAGATATTCTGCGGGTCGACAGACTGGTCCGCAATCAATACGGCAGCTGGAGTAGTGGAACAGGGGAAGATAAATATATACCCGCTCTGTAGATATAGATGGAAACGTTAATGAGAGTGGCATTCAGCCATTAAAAGGCCACCTCATCTATTCAAACACAAATAATTTGGAAATAGCTGTCATGGGATTTGGCTTGTGCTGGGATATGACCGGGCATAACGAAGTAGGCGGCTACATAGACCCTGTCTATCAACTCCACTGGGCAGAATCATCCTCATGCAGTCCCAACTAAGATTTACGTTGCTGGATGCCGATGATTATTAATTAAGGACAGGTTGGGTAAAACTCAAAAAGACATGGAGCTAATATTGACACATTTATAAAAATGCTATAATATTTTTAGAATCATCTATATATCGAACAATAATATTGTAACGGTAAAGTCTATTTAAATGAATAAATTCCCAAAATTATCAGAAAATATTGAAATTAACTTGGTTGAGGATGGGTACATTATTTACCAAAGTGAAAAGGAAAAAGTTCATTATCTTAATAATACAGCCGTACTTATTTTAGAAGCCTGTACTGGAAAAAACTCAATCGAGAAAATTGAAAGCATTGTCCAGGAAGCATTCAAATTAGGTGAAACACCTAAAGAAGAAATCGACGACTGTATTAACAGATTATTCGAGGAAGGCCTAATTGAATGATGCTTCATTATAAAGGATTTAAAAAGGAGGAAAATTATAATGAAGAGTGAGGAAGAAGATTATCTTGATCTGGTTAATCCCGAAAGACGAGAGTTCTTAAAAAAAATGATAACTATCGCCTTTGCAATTCCTGTTGTTGTATCTGTTTCGATGCTTGACCAAAAATTTGATTTATCAAGTGCTAGTGCTGTAGTTGGTCCCAATGGCCCCAATGGTCCCAATTCTTATCCTGGCATAAACCCCGCCATAAACCTGTTGCTTTTAAATGACAATTAATATTTTCAATTATGTAAAGGACCAACTGACTTCTTCTAACAAATGTAAATTGAAAGAAATTATTTTTGATTAAAAGTATCTCATTAACAGCTTCAATGATTGTGCGTAATGAAGAGCGGTTTCTTTTCGACTGTCTGGAATCCATTAAGCTCATAGCAGATGAAATTGTTATTGTAGACACAGGATCTACCGATAATAGCAAATCTATTGCCCGCTCATTTAATGCCAGAATCTATGATTTCCCCTGGTGTGATGATTTCGCTACAGCCAGGAATGAAGCATTGCGGCATTGCCACGGAGAATGGATTCTGTACATTGATGCAGATGAACGACTTCGCCCTATAGAAAAATATAAATTAAACCGATTGCTTTTTGACAAGAGGAAGGTTGCCTACAAAGTACAGTTTTACCCCAATCAAAATTCAACAGCCTATCTGGAATACCGCATCTTTAGAAATGATCCCCGAATCCGATTCAATGGTTTTATCCACGAGACAGTGGTGCCTTCAATTCATGCGGTCGCAAATGAAAACGGCATGGAAATTGGAATATGTGATTTAACCATAGACCATGTCGGCTATGATGGAGACCAGAAAAATAAGCATGCGAGGAATTTACCTTTGCTTAGGCGTCAGCTTGCTAGAGACCCCAACCGGATTTACTGCTGGTGGCATCTAGGGGCCATATTACAGGAAATGGGAGATGAAAAGGGTGCTGAAGAAGCATGGTTGAGTGCTATTAAGATTATCCGCAGTCGACATATCTTTGACATGAATGACAGTCTTCCTTATGCATACTTGATACGTCTTTATTATAGTAAAGATAAAAATGTTGATAAATTGATTGAAGAAGCAATCAATTTGTTTCCAGATCACTATTATATAATATGGATAAAGGCCATGATCCTCATGTCAGAACATAATTTTAAAGAAGCCATTCCATTATTGAAACGTCTGGTATCGGTCGATATCCATAACATGGATGCAGGACAGCTTTCCTATGATGAAAAAATGTTCAATGTGTTTTCCTATGGCCCCCTGGCAACCTGTTATTATCAGATTGGAATGTATAAGGATAGCGCTGTTTATTATGCACTTGCCGAGCAGTTTGAACCGGACAACATCGAGTATAAAATTAAAAGGCAGTTCGTTTCCACGCGAATAAAAAACTAAACTTATAACGAATCGTAGATATTGATAAAAAATTCCGCAACGACCTGAATTCAGCTTCAAGTATTATAAAGTCAAAATATAAAAATGCCGGATAATCCTACCATATCTTGTTTATGTGTAACACGGAACAGAGTTCCATTGTTAAAAAGATCAATAAAGTCATTTCTGGACCAGACATATAGAAACAAGGAACTCATCATTGTTTATGACGATGATGATATTTCTACCAGGGATTTTCTTAATAAGAATACAGATAATACAATAAAGAAAATCGAAGTAAAGAACTCGAACGGTCTGACACTTGGAGGACGGAGGAATTTATCCGTCCAGATATGCGGGGGTGAATACTTCTGCCAATGGGATGATGACGACTGGTCGCACAATAACAGGCTTGAGTTTCAAATGAATGTTATCAGGGAAAGCAACATGCCGGCGTGCGTTATGATTCACTGGCTGATATACGATTCAATAGGGAATCAGGCATACGTATCAAACAGAAGGCCCTGGGAAGGAAGCCTTTTATGCAAAAAATCCTTAATTAACGATGATCTGAAATATAATGATACAGCTAAAGGTGAAGACACAATTATCATTAAAGAGCTTTTTTCAAAGAATCTGATTTTTCCGGTAATAATGCCGAAATTATATATATACGTATATCACGGTAAAAATGTTTGGGAGCAGGAACATTTTGAAGAAATATTCAGGTCAAGCAAAAAACTATCATCCAAATCAACTGAGATAATAAAAGATATCCTGGACGGCAAATATACTGGAGAAAATGCATCCGCCCTGCTTGACCGGATGTCTGAATAACCGCTTTCCAACCGAGTCCTACTTGAATGACGATTCCAAAAATAATTCACCAGACACATAAAACAAAAAATATTCTGCAACATTACAAGACCTTTCAACAGAATCTTGTTGATCTGCATCCCAACTGGGAGTACCGGTTCTATGACGATCAGGATTGCAGAAAATTTGTACGCCAACACTTTCCTTCTTTTATACCTTTATATTCAAGTTATTCAGAGAATATTCAGAGCATCGATCTTTTTCGAATACTCGTTGTATACAAAGAAGGAGGATTTTATATTGACATGGATATTGATTGTTTTAACAATTTAGATGATCTCTGTGAGTTCAATTGCGTTTTGGGGGAAGAAAAGAGGCTGACACAAGAGGGTGCTAAAAAATTAAATCATAAACATACTGTTAGAGTGGCAAACTATATGTTTGGAAGCAGCCCGAATCATCCTTTTTTATTACGTATCCTGCATGCAATGATGATTGAGTCACAAAGGGCAATAAAAACAGAGAACGATGTCCTGGAATCAACCGGCCCAGGGCTGATAACTAAATTATATTTCAACTGGAAAGATACTTACAGGGATGTTGTTCTGCTGCCAAATAAGGACAGGATCTGCACAAAGGATCCATATCATGGAGTGTCATGCCATTTTGGCAATTATGCAAGGCATTTTCACGACAGTTCCTGGAGGTGGGAAGGCAATTGCGCAGGTGAAAAAAATGTTCCCCGGGAGAAAAAAAAGGCAAACCAAAAACAAATAATCAGATTGAATGAAGAGATCGAATCTTCGATTAAACAAATGTCAACCCCTGAAAATGTTAACATTTTAAAAACGTACAATGAAATATCTTATAACGGCCTTAGTTCTGTTTTTCATAGAACGAGAAAAATCGGTATGCTTGAAAATGATACGCGTCACCTAAAAAAACAAAAGATGCTTGTCTGCGGCATCCCGGGTTACTATTCAGATAAGTTGTCATCTCAAAACATTAATGTGATTTATACTTTTTTCGAAGGATCAAAACTTCCGGATTCCTGGATAGAGGCTATTAATACACGGTATCATCATTGTATCGTTCCGCATAAACATATTAAGGATACTTTTAAAAATTCAGGCATCGACATTCCGATTAAGGTGATACATCCGGGGTTTACAAGATATAAAAGAATGCGCAGAAACATGAATATTGAACAGGTGTTTCGTATTGGTTTTTCGGGCGGATCGTTTAGAAGGAAAAGCCTTGACAAGTTGTTCAAGGCGTGTCTGAGTTTACTGCAGAAAATACCAACTCTTAAACTGGCCATTCATGTATCTAAATACAAAAATGGCGCGGACGAATACGATATGAAAGGTTTAAAATCCGCTCCCTTTGTAGAATGGTCAGAAGGTTGCCTGAACGAAGATGAAATGGCAAAGTGGTATCATAGTCTGTCCTGTCTTGTTGTTTCTTCCGGCGGTACAGGCTGGTCTTTTACACCCCGAGAAAGCCTCTATTTAGGCATACCGACAATAATAACGGATCTTCCCGTTCACCGCGAACTGGCCGAGTCAGGATATTACAAAATCATTCCAACAAGCGATAAACAGGAGACCGAATGTGGTGACATGTTTGAGAAATGGCGCAAAATCAAGACAAAAGATATAGAAAATTCAATATTAAATGCGTATCAAAATTATGGTAACTTCCAAATACAGTCTTTAATAGGTAGCAAATGGATTGAAAACAAATGGTCAAATGAAAGTTCACAGCAGCGTATCCTTAATTTTTTAAGGAGTATTTAAACTTTCTGATAATCGGATTTTTATCCCTGTTCCATATTTTGAACAATGAATATTCCAAAAATCATCCATCAAACATGGAAGGAGCCGGAGGCTCCTGATCATCTTAGAGTATTTGCCGATTCCTGGAAATTGCATCACCCTTCGTGGGAATACAGGTTGTGGAGCGATGATGATAACAGGAGGTTTATTGAAGCATCGTTTTCATGGTTTTTGCCGTTTTATGACAATTATTCTCTTGATATTCAAAGAGCGGATGCTGTCCGGTATTTTATTCTTTACAAATACGGGGGAATTTATGTTGACCTTGATGTTGAGTGCTTCAGGCCTATCGAGAGCCTTTTAGAAGAAAATGAATGTGTATTCGGCCTGGAGCCGCCCATGCACTGCGTATTTCACGGCAAGGATAAAATTATAAGCAACGCATTCATGGCAGTCGTACCAGGGCATCCGTTTTTTTATGAGATCAGCAAAGAACTGGTAACGTATGTATCAAAAAGTAACGTGTTGACAGACTTTGTTTTAGATACGACAGGTCCATTTATGATTAATAGAGTTTACAATAAATTTAAAGATAAAGACGGTATTACACTTTTACCATCAAATTATCTATTCCCTCTGGATTACCGTGAGGCAGAAGAATATTTAAATCAAACGAAAAGTAATGTGATCAGAGATAAATTAAAAAAGGCATACGGTGCACATTATCATTTGGGAACCTGGTGGAAGGGGAAATAACTGGATATGCTGTTTCAAGACTAAGAACTCATATAATAGGGCTTAAACCTGTCAGGACAGGCGTATAAATACTTTCTTTTAAAAGCGATAACTCTGTTTAGATTTCAAAAGGAGATTTCTCGGGGAAATATGTATACATAAATTGATAAAACGAAAGATCAGTCATCGGATCTGCGGCTTCTGTTATATCGTCATTGATACAAAATAAATGGGGCTTTATGCTTAAGATATAATAAAAATAGTACTTGTTTAATTGATTGTCATCGGTAAGTGGAGCAAATGCAGCCGTCAGATGGTTTGAGAGTATCATTTTCCCTTGGTTTAAAGCAGTGTAAAAGGCAAGGCCCACAGGCGCGATGTTGTTACTGGCACGGAACCGGCTCTCAGAGGTCGCCGCATAAGATGACGCGAAAAGGCGTCGGCATTCCTGTAGAACGGATTTGCTCAGGATACGAGCCTGATGGAGAGGAAAGAATCTTTTTTTAACGCCGAACACACAATCGAGCGCTGAGCTGTTATTTTTCCATGCAGCCACATAACTCCCGTCACTTTCCTGGAAGACACCCTTTGGAGTTTCTCTCAGCGGTATTTCCAACCCCCCGAGCATCACGCCACTTGGCAGAAGAAAATCCATTGGATCAAGGGGCCTGCCGATGAACATATCATCATTTATCGATATGAAGTACTCGGACAGACCGTCGATTTGGTCAAGATGGCATTCAATTGCCTGAGAATTGAATGTGGGAAGATTCTTTTTTTCCGGAAATAAGGAAATATCAGGAACCAGTGTTATCCTCGGGTGATCCTTGAGCCAATCCGGGCGTTGCTTAAAGCTGGTAATGATATAAATATGATTAATCCAGGGGGCAAATTGAGTTAGTGAACGAAGTGAAAATTTCAGCTCGTTCCGATCTCTAACCCTGGATTCGACTGCCGAATCTTTACAAATAGCAGATCGGGATTCCTGGTTGAGATATAAAGACCTGCTGTGCTGATATACTTCATCTGCACCGTTAATCCAGGTATAGACCGCATCAATGGGAGGATATGGTTTCTGAAAGCCCTTGAATTTATTTGTATCAATACACTCAGCGACTTTGGAAAATTTATACATTATTTAATTTTTATAGTTATTTTAATGCGTTTTGAAATTACTACAAAAGATATAGCTAAAAGCTTTTAAGACGTCAACGAGAAATGGTTCATAGGTGTATAGGAGTCACATGATAGGCCCCCTATTGTCTTTAATTGTTATCCAGGAAATTAACATAGTTGATCTAACAGCAGGAACAAGGATGCCAGGATGACGGTGGAAAAGGATGACTCGTAAGCACCAATATCGGATCTGCCGCGCTGCGGTCCGGGTTCCCTACACTTTAAAAAATTAATAGTGGACTTAGGCATTATAGTAACAAAGTAAATAATTCTTTTTGAATGAACTCCTCCGCCGCAAGCAGCGGGGTATCTTAAAAAGCATTGAAAGCCCCAAGGAGCGGAGACTTGTCCGCCGTGTTTATGGCGGGCTTGTCCGCCGTGTTTATGGCGGGCTTGTCCGCCTCTGTTATTGCCATTTGCCATAAATATAGGCGGATTGAATTGCTTACTTTTTCTTCTGTTCCCTAAACTAAAATATATATAGTTACTGTTCCATACAGGGTCGCTAAGTCTCAAACCCCGGCAGGGCGATGCTCCTCTCCATTCGGCGAGCCACCAGGACAACAACCGAAACAAGAGTCAGATAGACCAGAGTGGCCGTCATATACGCCTTGAAGAAATGGAAGTTGGTAGCAGCTATTTCCTGCATCTGGGCAAAGAAATCATGATACTGAATCAGAAATGCCACCGAGGTATCCTTCAGATTCTGGATCACCTGGTTTGTTAAAGAAGGGACCGACAGGCGCATCACCTGCGG
>Ga0209408_1000335_pt1 | contig 38243 bp, 32 predicted proteins | sample AD_UKC107_MetaG_FD_184422 | JGI IMG/M metagenome (GOLD analysis project Ga0209408, IMG submission 184422) | Active sludge microbial communities of municipal wastewater-treating anaerobic digesters from Hong Kong - AD_UKC107_MetaG (SPAdes)... | ecosystem: Engineered > Bioreactor > Anaerobic >... | reverse complement strand
AATAAGTGAATTAACGAACCTGGCTAAAGAATTCAATATTGAAGGGGCATCAGGAATGCGCAAGCAGGACCTGACTTTTTCATTGCTGCAGGCCCACTCTGAACGAAATGGACTTATATATGGAGAAGGTGTCCTTGAAATTCTCCCTGACGGCTTTGGATTTCTAAGAGCCCCTGACGCCAATTATCTTCCAGGACCTGATGATATTTATATTTCTCCTTCACAGATCCGCCGTTTCAGCTTAAGAACTGGCGACACAATAGCAGGCCAAATTCGCCCTCCAAAAGATTCAGAAAGATATTTCGCCCTTTTAAAAGTAGAAATGGTTAATTACGAAAACCCGGAAATAGCAAGAGAAAAAATCCTTTTTGACAACCTGACCCCGTTATACCCGAATGATAAGATTGATCTTGAGACTACCTCAGATAATTATTCAGCAAGAGTAATGGATCTAATGACGCCGATTGGAAAAGGCCAGCGCGGGCTGATTGTAGCTCCTCCACGCACCGGAAAAACAATGCTGCTTCAAAATATTGCGAACAGCATAACTGCAAACAATAAAGACATTCATAAAATAGTCCTGCTTATTGATGAAAGGCCCGAAGAAGTAACGGATATGGCGCGATCAGTGGATGCTGAAGTGATCAGCTCAACCTTTGATGAATCACCTAACCGCCATGTTCAGGTTGCTGAAATGGTAATAGAAAAATCTAAAAGACTGGTAGAACATAACCACGATGTTGTCATACTTTTGGACAGTATTACCCGATTAGCCAGGGCCTATAATGCAGTAGTGCCGCCCAGCGGAAAAATCCTTTCCGGTGGCCTTGATTCAAATGCCCTCCAGAAACCTAAGCGTTTTTTCGGTGCTGCCCGGAATATTGAGGAAGGCGGCAGCTTGACTATAATTGCCACAGCGCTTATTGATACGGGGAGCAGAATGGACGAAGTAATCTTTGAGGAATTCAAAGGGACAGGGAATATGGAAATTCATCTTGATCGCAAATTAACTGACAGAAGAGTCTTTCCATCTATAGACATAAATCGTTCAGGGACGAGAAAAGAAGAGCTTTTGCTGGAAGAAGGAGATTTGAACCGTATCTGGATACTTCGCAAATTACTTGCTCCACTGACTCCGGTAGACAGCATGGAATTTTTACTTGAAAAAATTAAGGGAACAAAGGATAATAAAAGTTTTCTTGCATCTATGAGTGCATAAACAAAAACAGATTACCAGAGGAGATAAAATGAAAAAAGGAATCCATCCCGAATATCATGAAGCCACCGTGCACTGTGCATGTGGTAATACATTCCAAACAGGCTCCACAGTAAAAAGTATTAATGTCGAGATTTGTTCAAGTTGCCATCCTTTTTTTACAGGGAAGCAGAAGCTGATAGATTCAGCGGGTAGAGTGGAACGTTTCAGAAAAAAATATGCTAAATACAACGAGGAATCAACAAAGAACTGATTTTAAGGACGAATTATAGTTTTTATTTTTCACGGTCGTCATTTTTTTAAATTCTATCTTTTTGATTTTAATCTTTATAAAATATAATATACCTATTTCCTTTGCCGAATAAATATGCTTTCTGACATGAGTTTGTCTGTACTTCAGTTTGAATCCCAACCACTAGGGCAGGCCCCGAGTTAGGTACGGGTTTGTGGAATTCTCTATCCCATAATATTCTCTTTCTTCCATATTCATAGAAGTCGTGCGTTTTTATATAATCGCCACAAAGCAACGGGGTATCTTCAAAGGCAATGCAACACCTCAAGCTCCGGGGAATTAAGTACTTGTCCGCCCATGACGAATTGGAAATTTAGGATTACATGTTTCCATTTTTGGAAACAGACAGGATATAGCGATGTTTTCTAATATTAAGGAAATTGAAGAGCGTTATAATAACCTCGAAAATGAACTTGGTCGTCCGGAAGTTCTAAAAGACCATAAAACCTATCAAAGATATGTAAAGGAGCATCGTTTATTAAATCCAATTATAATGAGCTTTCGGAAATATCTGTCGATCCAGGAGGAAATCGAAAACAACCGGTCTCTGCTGGATGATCATGATCAGGAAATACGGAAACTGGCCAGGGATGAAATTGAAGCGCTGCGTTCAGACTTGAACAAAACAGAAAATGAACTCAAACAACTTCTCCTCCCTAAAGACCCTAACGATGAAAAGAATATACTCCTTGAAATAAGAGCTGGCACTGGTGGAGAAGAAGCTGCCCTTTTTGCCGCAGACCTTTTCAGAATGTACACTCGATATGCGGAATTAAGAGGCTGGAAAACTGAAATACTAACCCAAAACTCAACCGGAATTGGCGGTTTTAAGGAGGTTATTCTCCTTATTGAAGGAGATAATGTCTTCAGCAGGCTGAAATATGAGGGCGGAGTTCATCGCGTGCAGCGTGTTCCTGAAACAGAGACACAGGGCCGGATACATACCTCGGCCGTCACAGTGGCTGTGCTCCCTGAAGCTGAAGATATTGACATTGAAATAGACCCTGAAGATCTTCGTATTGATGTGTATAGATCCTCCGGCTGTGGAGGCCAGCATGTAAACACAACAGATTCAGCAGTACGCATAACACACCTTCCCTCCGGACTCGTCGTTACGTGCCAGGATGAAAAGTCCCAGCACAAGAACAAGGCCAAAGCCATGAAAGTACTTCGATCTCGACTGTTAGACCTGGAACACGAAGAGCAGCAATCAAAGATGTCTGAAGAAAGAAGGCATATGGTAGGATCAGGGGACAGAAGCGAGAGGATAAGAACCTATAACTTCCCCCAGGGAAGGGCTACTGATCACAGGATCGGCCTTACCTTATATAAACTTGAGAGTTTTCTTCAGGGAGACCTTGATATGATTATTGATCCCCTTATCACCCATTTCCAGGCTGAGGCGCTTAAGGCAGCTAATGTTAGCTGATCCCCATTCGAGAGTCTAATGAATACTCGTTTATGGACTATAAGAGAACTCTTGAAGGTAACAACAGACTATCTTTGTAAAAAAAATATTACTAGTCCTAGATTGAATGCAGAAATACTTCTGGCCCACCAACTCCAGATCGACCGCCTGAGACTATATCTCAATCTTGACGAGCCTCTGACCGAAAAGGAGATTTCCGGCTATCGGGCTCTTATCAGGCGGCGGGCCGAAAGATATCCCCTGCAATATTTAACAGGCACCCAGGAATTCTGGTCTCTGGATTTTACCGTAAACAGAAATGTTCTTATCCCCAGGCCTGAGACCGAGATATTAGTAGAGCAGGCTTTGGGAATTTTCAAAAAAGATTCTTTTAATACTGATCGACCAATGATCCTGGACCTGTGCACCGGAAGCGGGGTTATTGCGATCGTATTGGCAAAGGAGCTGCCTCAATCACGAATCTGGGCTGCGGATATATCATCGCAGGCTATTGAGGTCGCTAACCTGAATGCAGAAAGGCATAATGTGTCTGATCGTATTCAGTTCAGACAGGGGGATCTTCTGTCTTCTGTTGATGAACTGAGTTTTGATATGATTGTCTGCAATCCGCCTTATGTCGCTATAGAGGAATATCCACAGCTTCCAAAAGAAGTCCGTGATTATGAACCTCGTATCGCTCTCGATGGAAAAAAAGGAGGAATGTTTTTCATCGAAAAAATACTTCAACATGCAATGGATTATTTGGTTTCAGGAGGCTGGATCCTTATGGAGATGGCCCCTCTTCAAACACAACATGTAATTGAATATATAGCTTGTTTTAAGGAGTATACGAATTCGAGGAGAATAAAGGATTATGGTGGATATTACCGGGTTGTCACGGCTCAGGTCACTCATTAATTTGTAAAAAACGCCCTCAAAAGAGGGCGTTTTTTTAATCTTAAAAAGGAGAATCCCAAAAAGGCCTTCTCCTTTATTTTTTTATTCCAGATGTGTCTCGGAAATTCTCATTCCATAAAAGGAACGGTAAACAAAAATCAGGGCAATAATAAAGAATATCACTGCCAGCGTCAACTTAATGCCGCTGCTTTGTAAAGTTACTGCTATCTCAGTCGCAAGAAGACCAAATAGGGTTGTAAACTTTATTACGGGATTAAGCGATACGGAAGATGTATCCTTATAGGGATCACCTACTGTATCTCCTACGACCGCGGCCTCATGAAGAGGAGTGCCTTCTTCTTTAAGATCCACCTCAACTATCTTTTTCGCATTATCCCAGGCACCACCCGCATTGGCCATAAATATGGCCTGATAAAGTCCGAAAAGGGCAATGGCGATAAGATATCCGATAAAGAAATAGGGATTGAAGAATGAGAGGCTTAGGGCCATAAAGAAGATGACCACGAAGATATTGACCATACCTTTCTGGGCATAGATCGTACATATCTTTACGACCTCTTTACTGTCCTTTAATGAAGCGGCCTCTGACTTCAGGTCTATATTATCCTTAATAAAGACAACCGCCCTATATGAGCCTGTCACAACGGCCTGAATTGATGCACCCGTGAACCAGTAGATGACCGCTCCACCCATCATAAGTCCAAGTACTATCTCGGGCTGGACAAGGCTGAGTTTGGCGACAACATTGTGAGATACGTGCTCAAGAAGTATGATGATACCGAAAATCATGGTGGTAGCACCGACTACCGCTGTTCCGATAAGGACGGGCTTGGCTGTCGCCTTGAATGTATTTCCCGCGCCGTCGCAGGATTCAAGAGAGTGCTTTGCCTTATCCCACTGAGGTTTGAAACCGAAAGTCTTTTTTACATCGGCATCTATATTATCCAGTTTCTCGATCCTTGAGAGCTCATATATGGACTGGGCGTTATCAGCAACAGGACCAAAGCTGTCCACGGCGATGGTAACCGGACCCATACCAAGAAAACCGAATGCAACAAGTCCGAATGCGAATACCGGTGCTGCAAATGCAAACTCAGGAGGCATCAGCGCCACAATAGCGTCATTTTTTGAAACCGCATATGCGATGAACATCAAAATTAATATCGCCAGGCCTTCCCAGAAGGCTGAAAAATTACCGCAAACAAGGCCGGACAGGATATTCAGAGAAGATCCGCCCTGTCGGCTTGCGTTCATTACTTCCGTTACATGCCTTGCCTTTGTGCTTGTAAAAATCTTGGTCATCTCCGGAATTATCGCGCCTGCGATTGTTCCGCAGCTTACTATAATCGAAAGCGCCCACCAGAGCGAACCATATTGTTCGGGCAGTCCTGACAGTAAGATATAGCTTGCAATAAAGGTGATGATAATTGAGATTGCAGAAGTCAGCCATACCAGATGTGTGAGCGGTTCTTCAAAATCAAATTCATCTTTATCCCGGTAAAGTGAGTTGCTTATCTTTGAATTAATAAAATAAGAAATAAGAGATGTGAGGATCATCAAAATACGCATGGCAAAGATCCATATAATAAGCTGTCCGCAAAGCACTGGATTAAGTGCCATTGCAAGGGCCAGAAAGGCTATTAATGCAACACCAGTTACACCATAGGTCTCAAAACCGTCGGCTGTGGGCCCCACGCTGTCACCGGCATTATCACCTGTACAGTCCGCTATAACTCCGGGGTTTCTTGGGTCATCTTCAGGAAGCTTCATAAATATCTTCATAAGGTCTGAACCAAGGTCTGCAATTTTTGTAAAGATACCTCCGCATATACGCAATGCGCTCGCGCCCAGAGATTCTCCGATGGCGAACCCCACAAAAGAGGGACCTGCAAGCTCCTTGGGAAGGAAACTTAATATACAGATCATGAAAAAAAGCTCAACACTCACCAGAAGCAGTCCAACACTCATGCCGGATCTCAGCGGAATGGCTACCACCTCGAGGGGAATACCCTTTAAAGATGAAAATGCTGACCTTGAGTTTGCAACTGTATTTATGCGGATTCCGAACCAGGCAACCCCGTATGAACCCAGGATTCCGAAGATTGAGCAGATGAGAATAATAACTATATTTCCGAACGGAGAATCCTGGAGTCCCGCGAAATAGTATACAATACATATGGCGATAAGGATCCATAGAACAGTAAGGAATTTCCCCTGCTGTAAAAGATAGGTCTTGCATGTCTGCCAGATGGTCTCGGAGACATCGAGCATTGACTTGTGTGCCGGAAGGTTCTTTGTCTGTTTGTATTGAATAATGGCAAAGATCAATCCGATAATACAGATTAAAAGGCCCCAGTACATGAGCGTCAACCCGCCCACGGTACCGCCGAATACATTAAAAGTAGTGTTTTCCAGGTCAGGCAGATTAATATCGGCCTCTCCGGAAAATGCCATTGGCGCCGCAAGTAAAAGCATGGCGCTAATAACAGATAAATAAAACAGTAGCTTACGCTTAACCACACACATTACTCAAACCTCCTAAGTTGAATTTATCAGATAGTAACTAAAACTTAAACGTAGTAACCGAAAACCCGGATTAAAGAATCATCTATCCCGATAAATCGCGAAAGATGTATCCAATATGTACAGTAAACATATCTGTCACTGCACGTTCCTGTTTCGAACATACTTACAAAAAAAGGGGTTAAATACAAATACTTTTTTGTCTTAACCCCCTTAATTTCAACTCATATAAAATTAGGCAAAAGCTGAGGAAGATGAAATCAGCAATCCTACAATAAAAATAATTGCGCCCACCAGTCCAACGCCACTTGAAACAAACAGGGGAGCTATTCCCAATAATATAAAACCAACTAAAAACCTTCCCTCTGCAGAATCCATGATATCCTCCTGACGAATGTCATTTCTTTTTTATACTCACGGCAGATATTACCGGAGTATTTTTCCGGAATATATTTTTCATTACTACTCCGAGAACCTCAACCTTGTCTCCCACATTTACCTGAACCACAGGTGCAGTAAACATTATCACTCTTATGGCTTCTGTTTCATCACTCACTTGAAAATGGGGCCTGTTTAACCATTTAAAACTTATCTTGTTAACATTTCCTATTATCTTAACAGCCGTTCCTATCATATCGTTACTAATGTTCCTAACTTTATAAAGCCGTGATACTCTTTCATATTCTCTTGACGCCTGCAGGAAACTCCGCCTGCTCATCCATGACAAAAGAAAAGGTATTATAATCAACATCGCAAGAGATGGCAGGGCAAACAACAGAAAACGATCATCTCTCGATGTATGGTAATAAAAAGCAACGGCTAACGAACATATGGCAAAAGCTATCCACCCTAAGAGAGACAAATTTTAATCCTTATTCTGTGGGAAGATCTTTTCTGAACATCAGAAAATATGCGACTCCGATAAAAAGGAAACCGCCAAAAATATTTCCTACGGTAACAGGAAAAATATTCCAAAGCCATACATCCGACCAGCTAAGGCCATTATTGGCAGCAAGCATTCCACCTGTTTTTTCAATAACAGACGGGTACCAGTCAACCAGGAATTTCCCTGTTGGCAGAAAATACATATTCGCAACACAGTGTTCAAAGCCTGAAGCAACAAATGCCATAATAGGAAACCATATGCCAAAAAACTTCCCTATTATATCATCAGCCGTAATTGCTAACAGAATTGCAATGTTTACCAGAAAATTACATCCTATGGCCTTTAAGAAACATGACCATAAGCCAGCAGCTCCTACTGCCTTGTAACCCAGAATCTTGCCTGCCGCAATACCAATGGCTGACATACCGAATCCGTTAACTGCCATAGTCCCATCTGCCTGGCCTGAAACGAAAGGACCCGCAGCCATAATATAAGCATAGAAAAATGAACCGATAATATTTCCGATATATACCCAGAACCACACCTTGATCACCGAACCCCATGTGACCTTCTTCATCATTGCCGCCATAGGAACAATCATGCAGTCACCTGTAAAAAGCTCCATACCTGTAAGAACAATGGCAATCAAGCCTACGGGGAAGACTGCACCCCCAATGAGCTTAGCTATTCCAGCTCCAAGGTGAGCTCCCACTCCGGTCACGCAGACTGTACATAAGGCTCCTCCGATAGCAATATAAGCACCTGCCATAAAACCTCGAAGAAGCAATTGAAAAACATCAAGCTTTGATTTATTGACTCCAGCAACTCCAACAAGAGACACCATTTTAGCCGGGGCATTAAAAGCCATACATCCACCTCCATTTATTAAAAAATTAACAAAATAAAATGTCCTGCCTTGATCAATTGCCTACTTTCAAACAAATCATAAAACAATCATAATAGAAAACAGCTGACTTTTCGAGAAAACAATATTTAAAACACAACTATGTGTCAAGCTGAAAGTAATTCAAAATCCATTTGTTTGGCAATTAATATTGCATAACATTTCATTTCTTTTTATTTACTTTCATATTTCTCACTTATTTTATAACTTACAGTATAAATAGTCTCTCTAAACGTCATATTAATTTAGGCTTTTAAAAAAGATATAAGAGAAAGATTTGCGAATCTCGTGTCATATAGCATACTAATAGTTCGCCGCAGAAACATACTGAGAAAGCCCATGGCAAATCCTGTATGCTGCCTTTAGTGAAATTGGTCGCTTTACAAAGATGTCAGCATGGAAATAAGGGCATTAATATTCCGAAACACGTTGACACATTTAACACTTTCAGCTAACAGATTTTCTAATAATTTATATCTTCAAAAATGAGTCCGGAGTGGGGATTTTTTCTCATGCACTTCAAAATAACCATTTATGGTTTTTAAGCGGCTTGTTATAATCCATGGCATTCAAACACCTTGAAAAGCCATAAAATTTGTCGGGGATAAAATATGGGCAATATAGTTGTAGTAGGAACTCAGTGGGGTGATGAAGGGAAAGGTAAAATCGTTGACCTTTTGGCTCAGGATGTTGATATTATAGTAAGATTCCAGGGAGGCAACAATGCCGGGCATACTCTTGTCGTAGATGGAAAAAAGTATATTTTCCATCTGATCCCATCAGGAATACTCTATAAAAATAAAAAATGCGCAATTGGAAACGGTGTTGTTGTAGATCCTGAAATACTTTTGCAGGAAATCAAAAGCCTTAAAGAAGCTGGATTTGAAATAACACCGGAAAGACTCTCCCTGAGCGAAAAGGCACATTTAATAATGACATACCACAAGGCGATTGACCTTGCCAGAGAAGCTGCAAAGGGAAAAGATAAGCTGGGAACCACAGGTAGGGGTATTGGTCCCTGTTATGAGGACAAGGCTGCAAGAACAGGAGTAAGAGTAATTGATCTGACTGAACCGAAAGTCCTGGAAGAAAAAATAAGGTCTAATCTCAAGGAAAAAAACTTTTATCTCACCAAATTCTTTGGTTTTGAGGCCCTGGATGTAGGCCCTGTCCTGGATAATTATCTTCATATTGCTGAAGAAATCAATCCGTTTATTTCAAATATATCTCTTGAACTCGATCAGGCGCTAAAGGCTGAAAAACGCATCCTTTTTGAAGGTGCTCAGGCAACACACCTTGATATTGATCATGGAACATATCCTTTTGTCACCTCTTCAAATCCAGTAGCTGGTCAGGTTTGCGCCGGAGCAGGCATCGGCCCTAAACAGCTTCACAATATCTTTGGTATTGTCAAGGCATATACAACCAGAGTGGGATCCGGTCCTTTTGTATGTGAATTGAAGGATGAAACAGGAGACTATATTCAGGAAAAGGGAAGTGAATTCGGCGCCACAACCGGCCGGAAAAGACGCTGCGGCTGGCTTGATCTTGTAATGATAAGCGATTCAATACGACTTAATGGTCTTGACAGCCTTGTAATCACCAAACTGGATGTCCTCACAGGCCTGGAAAAAATAAAAGTCTGTATCGGGTATCAACTTGATGGAAAAATTATAAACTATGTGCCTGCAAGCCTCAGCAAACTGGATCGATGCATTCCCATTTACGAAGAAATGCCGGGCTGGAAAGAAGATATATCCCTGGCCAGGCATATGGAGGAACTGCCTCCGAATGCCAGGGCATATCTAAAGTCCATTGAAGAAATTACTGGAATACCAATTTCAATAATTTCTGTTGGACCCGGGAGGCAGGATACCATTGTTTTATCATAAGAAAACCAAATGACTACCTATGATAAAAAATATGATGTTATCGTAGTCGGCGCAGGTCATGCAGGCTGTGAGGCCGCTCTGGCAGCTGCGAGGATGGGCCATCCTGCGCTGCTGATAACAATAAACCTTGACCACATTGCTGTAATGAGCTGTAACCCTGCCATCGGCGGCCTGGCCAAAGGCCACCTTGTCAAGGAAATTGATGCCCTTGGCGGAGAGATGGCAAAGAACACAGACCAGACAGGGATACAGTTCCGCCGCCTGAATACCAGGAAGGGGCTTGCCGTGCAGGGATCAAGATCACAAAATGATATGGATCTCTACCGGAAACGCATGAAGTCGGTATTGGAAAATCAGCAGAATCTTGATATCCGGCAGGCAATGGTGGATAAAATACTCGTAAAAAATGGTAGAATTTATGGAGTTGAAACACAGATTCATGAAAAATTTTTATCAAAGACAGTCATCCTGACAACGGGGACATTTTTAAGAGGTTTAATTCATATAGGCCTTGATCACTTTCAGGCTGGCCGTATGGGAGATCCTCCCGCTGTAAGGCTATCACGGCAGCTTGAAAAACTTGGCTTTGAGATAGGCCGTCTTAAAACAGGCACAACTCCAAGACTCAATGGCAGGACAATTGATTACCAAGGCCTGACTGCACAGCATGGAGATGAAAAGCCCAGACCGTTTTCTTTTTCAACAACTGAAATACCTTTGCCTCAAGTCCCCTGTTATATAACCTACACTAATAAGAATTCACATGATGCAATCAGGAAAGGACTTGACAGATCTCCTCTTTATAGCGGAATCATAAAGGGAGTAGGCGCGCGGTACTGCCCATCCATTGAAGATAAGATAGTCCGGTTTGCTGACAAGGACCGGCACCAGATATTTCTTGAGCCGGAAGGTCTTGATACAATTGAGATTTATCCCAATGGGCTGGCCACCAGTCTGCCTGTTGACATACAGATCAAAATGGTAAGGTCAATTCCGGGCCTTGAAAATGCGGAAATACTTAGACCCGGATATGGAATAGAATACGACTATATCAATCCCCAGCAATTAAAACCGACTCAGGAAACCAAATTAATACATGGACTTTATCATGCAGGACAGATAAACGGAACATCCGGCTACGAAGAGGCCGCCGCACAGGGACTTTTGGCAGGGATTAATGCGGCCCTCAAAATTCGGGGGGAAGATCCTCTTATACTTAAAAGGTCGCAGGCCTATATCGGTGTATTGATTGATGATTTGATTACAAAAGGGACTAATGAACCATACCGTATGTTTACATCACGAGCGGAACATCGTCTTCTGCTAAGAGAGGATAATGCCGATTTCAGGCTGAGGGATATCGGTTATCGCCTTGGACTTGTCTCTGATGAAGAATATCAAAATTTCTGCACAAAAAGAGAAAATGTCAAAAAACTCATGAAGCGCTTGAATGGAACCAGGATAAAGCCAGGACCAGAGATTAATGATCATTTGAATAAAATTGGCTCTGCTCCTATTAAGCAGACAATAACATTGGCCCGGATATTAAAGAGAAGTGATATGTTTTTTGAAGATCTCAAGTCCTTTGACCAGGGGCTTTCTGATATTGATCCACAGGTTTCACTTGAGATAGAAACCAGAATTAAGTATGAGGGCTATATTGAGCGTCAGGAAAGAGAAGTTGAAAAATTTAGCCGGATGGAGGAATTGAAGCTTCCTGAAAGACTTGATTATAAATCAATCCATGGACTTACAACAGAGGTAAGAGAAAAACTCAGCAATGTAAGACCGATAAACCTGGGGCAGGCGTCCAGGATATCCGGCGTAACACCAGCAGCAATTATGGCCCTTCAGATCCATTTGAAAAGGGGCAATTTTATTAAAACACAGGCCTTGGAAAAAAAAGGAGCAACAAATGGCATATGACCCTTCAAAGGATAATATTCTGCACACATGGGAAAATGATGAAACAGGTCTTATGATTTCTATCTGCCGCTATGGAGATGGGGAAGAAAAACTTCAAATCGGACCCAGAAGATATACCAAGAAAGACGGTACAAAAACAACCACAAAACCCGGCCGTCTAGCCGTAGATGACGTACTCTGGCTAAATGAAATTATTGAGGATGTAGTAAACAAGATGAATGAATATTATTTGAAGGATTCATAAAAGCACTAAATCCCCCAATTCATATTGAACTATTGCCGCAAAAGCAACTGCTGCGGTTTCGGACCTCAATATCCTGTTTCCCAGCGAAACAGTTATAAAACCTGCATCCATTGCAGACTTAACCTCATCTTTTTCAAAACCGCCTTCCGGCCCTACAACACCCACGAATTTTTTTATTGTTTTAACAGACCTCAGGATTCCCTTAAGGTCTTTTGATCCCTCATCTTCCCAGAAAATAACCTTGCAGGCGTCTATTCCTTTCCATGTTTCCATCAATTCCTCAAAATCAAAAATCGAAGCTATTTTAGCCGGGATATGTCTGCCGGACTGTTTTGCCGAACTGCGGGCTATCTCACGCCAGTGCCTCACCCTGTTTTCAACTCTTTCAGCTTCAGGCCTTGAAACCGATCGAATCGATGAAAATGGTAAAATGCTTTCAACCCCCAGTTCCGATGCCTTCTGGATTATATAATCCATTGCTGCTGACTTTAAAAGGGCCTGGCACAAAATAATTTCAATTGGTGAAGTTGGAGGGTTTGGCAGGGATTTTTCAAGTTTTGCGATTACTTCTCTCGGATTTACTGAATCAATCACGGCCTGAAAGCGTCTACCATTGTTGTCCATAAGCACAAAATGATCGCCCGGCCGCATTCTCAATACTTTTGCAATATGCTTTGCCTCAGTACCTTTAATAGAGCATAAACCATTCTGATCTATTATTTCTTCAACGAAAAAACGCCTCAAACCCTGCACCTCAAAGCACTCTTTTTGAAGCCAGACATGCCCATTCTTCCTGATACAGCACCTCATAATCATAGAAATTGTATTTATCAAGCATATCCCTGAGGTCCTTTTCCTGATCTCTGAGGATACCGGACAGGACCAGCCATCCTCCCGGATTCAGAAGCCCTTGGAAAAGAGGAAAAAGACCGATTATTTCTTCAAAAAAAAGATTGGCAACTACAAAAGAAAAACTTCCTGCAATCTTATCAAGCCTTTGGGTAGAAAGCTCGATTTTGCCGGCCAGATCGTTTAATATAACGTTACGCTTTGCCCAGCGTACAGCCTCCGGATCTATATCAATGGCAAGGATCCTTGATGCCTTGAGTTTAGCAGCATAGATTGAAAGGATCCCGCTTCCGGTCCCCACATCAAGCATTGTCCATTGTTCAGGCTTCGACAGCTTCTCAATCATCCGGAGACACATTTGAGTTGTGGGGTGCTGTCCTGTTCCAAAGGCAGGGCCGGGATCGATTTTAAGAACAATCCCGTTCGTTTCGGGGGGACGAGGTTCCCAGGCAGGTACAATAATCAGATTTGCGGAAATGATTTCAGCGGAAAAAAAGCCACGCCAGTTTCGGTTCCAGCCATTATCTTTAACTTTAACTAATTCGAATAGTGCAGCTTGGACCTCAGGAAAGATTGCTTCCAGACCTTTGAGATATGAGTTTATGTTTGCCCTGATTTTCTCCAAATCATACGGCAAAGGAAGGTATGCCGTTAAAGAATGATCCTGAAAATCTTCAGTTACAATGCCTGTGCATCCTAAATCAAAAAGAAAAGCGCTTAAGGCCTCGTGGGTTATGGGGTGGGTGTTTATTGAAATCTTAAGCCATTCCCCATGATCGGATTTTATAGCGGACATGGCTGAGACCTTTCATGCAATCACTAAAAACCAAAAAAGGCCCCCGTCGGATTGACAGGGGCTCTTATAGTTTACTTCTACGCCTTTTTGAAAACGTAGTTTATTTGTCCGTTAGGCAGCGTGTTGGCTTCCACGGTCATCTCCATGCCAACCGCAACATCCTGATCTGAAAGCTCACTTGCGAGCCTCCCGAAAACCTTATAATCACCGAAATCCAATAAGGCTATTGAATACGGAAGATCATCTCCAAACCCAACCGGGCCATATTCCAGCTTGCTGTAACTGAGAAGCTTCCCTTTTCCTGTGACTTCCTGCCAGTCCATATTGCTTGTAAAGCAGTTGCAGCAATCGGCCCTTGGCGGGAAAAAAATCTGACCACAATCCTTACACTTCGTAGCCATAACCTTTCCCTTTTCCAGGTAGTCAACAAAATCATTGACCTTTGATATGGAGGTAAAGCTTACCGTTCCGAATTTCTTGAATCTATCATCTATTTCTTTCTTGGCCATATTATTTTACCTCCCTAAGATGGTAACATTTCCATACAGGCCCACACCACCAATATTATGGACCAGTCCTATTTGCGGATCCTTTACCTGCATCTCTCCTGCTTCATCTCTGAGCTGGAGTACAATTGTCCTGATCTGTGATCCGCCTGTAGCGCCGATGGGATGACCCTTGGAGAGCAACCCTCCATCCACATTTACAGGTATGCTTCCCTCTTTATAGGTCTCTTTGCTCTTAATGAGATCTTTTCCCTCACCCGGCTTTGCAAAGCCTAAATTTTCATAGGCCATCATTTCCGCGATAGTGAAACAGTCATGGACCTCGGCCACATCAACATCTTTCGGGCCGATACCTGCCATTTTATATGCCTCAGCGCCGGCCTGTTCGCCTACTGTAAGGCCTGTAAAGAGGTCTCGCCCCGCCATGTTTACAGCAGTTGATGCCGCACCAACTCCTAAAATCCACACAGGTTTTTTGCATAGAGCCTTGGCCTTTTCCTCATTTGCCACGATTACACAGGAGCTGCCGTCAGCATTTGCACAGCAATCTCCCACCCTGAGAGGGCTGGCCACAGGTGCGGACATCGCATTTTCAGGGTCAGAGAACATGTCAAAGGTGACTGCTTTACGATATACGGCCTTTTCATTTATCTGCCCGTATGTGGCAGCCTTTACTCGAATACGCGCCAGATCTTCAGAAGTTGTACCGTACTTTGCCATATGAGCCCTGGCATACATTGCATAATAGGCCGGCATCATAGTGCCGAAAGGGCTTTCCCACTGTATATCAGCACCGCGCCCCATTCTCTCCTGAGATTCTGCTGAGGTAATTTCCGACATTTTCTGGAAACCTACAACAGCCACAACATCATGAAGCCCTGCTTTTACCATTGAATAAGCCAGTTTCAGCCCTGTGCTGCTTGACGAACACAAAGTTTCCACATAAAAAGTTGGCTGAGGGGTAAGCCCGAAATACTCTGCAAGTGTGCCTGCCGGCGAACGCTGCTTATCATATTCCGGAGATGAACAAATAACAGAAGCATCAATATCCTTGGCAGAAATTTTTGCATCTGTCATAGCCTCTTTAAATCCCTCAAACGCCAGTTCCCTGATTGAGCCAGGGTATCCTCGAACAAAGGCGCTCTGGCCAACACCTATAATTCCTACTTTTCCCATAAGTATCCTCCAAAAAATTCACGGTAGATAGACCCTCAAAAAAAGTGAGGGACCAGCCTCAGCTCTATCTTAATACCCCGCATGGGCGCTTGATGCAGTGCAGGTAATCGCCAGGAACTGAGAGCATTATTTATGTTACGTTTAAAAAAGATAGAATATAAATAAAGATTATTAATTGGTCAAGAGGAAAAGATGGCAATCAGGTTGCCTCACATGAAATGTCGACAACCAATTCCCCTGATGACGCGATTCATCATACAGTATATCCATGCATTGTATTCATAATGGTCTGGGAAGAATTGCGTATGCTTTAGCATAAGGCAAAAGGAGACAGGGAGCTAATGGCTACCCCCTTTTAAAACATAAAAACGTCAAAGGCAATATAAAAACAAGGACATATCGAAACTTAAAAGAATGAATTCATGCATGTACTCTTGAACTTTGCAGAAAGACTATACTGAAACAGTCTCCCATTCTTTTAGAGGGCAGGCATCACAGGCAGGTTTTTTACTGCAAAATTCCTTTCCTGTCTGGACAATCAGGGCATGAAATTCATTAAATAACTGGGCATCCTCAGGGAGATTATCCATAAAAATTTCCTGCAGCTCATGATATGCTATCTGCTCGTCACACATGGAATGGCGCAATAGGATCCTGTATGTATATGCGTCAATGACGAAAACCGGTCGATTACCGGCATATAGCAGTATGCTGTCAGCAGTCTCAGGCCCTATCCCTTTAATCGACAGCAGTCTCTCCCTGAGGTTTTGTGTATCCTCTTCAAAAAGCAATGAAAGTTCACCCCGATAACACTCCACAATATAATTTAGTAGATTTTTCAGCCGCTTAGCCTTTATATTAAAGTATCCTGCAGATTGAATCTCCTGAGCCAGATCAGATTCCTTCAACGAATAAAGTGCATTTATGGAGAGCAGATCCCTGTTTTTTAAATTTTCAATGGCCTTTGCCGCATTCTTCCAGTTGGTATTCTGGGTTAAGACCGTACCAACCATTACCTCCAGGGTTGTCTCGCCCGGCCACCATCCCTGAGGTCCAAAGTGATTATACAAAAGACTGAACATCTCGTTCAGTTTGCGGCCTGTCAGACTATCAATAATCATATCCTGAAACATTTTATCCTCACCTTTAAACAGCATACATCCCTAATTTATGTATTGGCTTGACAGTTAGAGCAAGATACCTTAGATTTAACCTTCCTGTCAATTATACCTTAATAAGGTCTTGGACGAGTCAAAATGTTTCAAGTAGATTCTAATCAAAGCAGAAAACATACGAAAAAGGATATTTATATTATTTATTAAAGTCAGGTCTTTATGCCTCAAGTAAAAAAACTCTCAAAAACGCGCAATATCGGTATTATTGCACATATTGATGCCGGCAAGACTACTGTTACTGAACGTGTCCTTTTTTATACAGGTCGGGTTCACAGAATGGGTGAGGTCCATGATGGCGAAGCAACTATGGACTGGATGCTGGAAGAAAGGGAAAGAGGCATAACCATTACATCTGCGGTTACCGCCTGTCAGTGGAATGGTCATACCATTAACATTATAGACACACCCGGCCATGTTGACTTTACTATCGAAGTGGAACGATCTCTCAGGGTTCTTGATGGCGCCATAGGTGTTTTCTGTGCTGTTGGTGGTGTCGAACCTCAATCTGAAACAGTCTGGCATCAGGCTGACGGCTATAAAGTCCCGAAGATTGCCTTTATAAATAAACTGGATCGCGTTGGAGCTGATTTTTTCAGGGCCGTGGAGATGATCAGGGACCGTCTGGGAGCTAATACTCTCGCGCTTCAAATACCATTTGGAGTTGAGGATAATTTTCAGGGAGTAATTGATCTCATAAAAATGAAAGCCATTTTATGGGAAGATGAGATGCTTGGAGCCGAATATACAGAGGCCCCCATTCCATCTGAGATGATGGAAGATGCCTCTCATTACAGAGAAGTTCTCATTGAAACCCTGGCCGATAAAAACGATTTTATAATGGAAAAATACCTCTCTGAAGAGCCAATCCAGACCGAAGAAATCAATAATGCAATCCGTGCTGCCACAGTCAAACTTGAACTGGTGCCTATCTTCTGTGGGGCAGCCCTTCGGAATAAGGGCATACAGCCTCTCCTGGACGGGATTGTTAATTATCTTCCTTCACCTCTTGATGTACCGCCGATTGTCGGGCATATCCCTTCATCAGGCCTTGAGGCAACACGAAACGCAGACCCGAACGGGCCGTTCTCAGCCCTGGCTTTCAAGGTTATGATGGATGGCGGCAGAAAAATGACATACCTTCGGGTTTACTCGGGCACGGTTAAAACCGGGGATCTGGTCTATAACCCGGGAAAGAACATCAAAGAAAAGCTTTCCCGGCTCCTCAGGATGCACTCGAACAAAAGGGAACGTATTGATCAAGCCTCTGCAGGGGATATTGTTGCCGCCATGGGCCTTAAACTGACTACAACCGGTGATACGCTATGCCCTGAGGATAAACCGGTTCTGCTTGAGCCTATCCTCTTTGATGAACCTGTAATTAACATGGCCATAGAGCCCAAAAGCGTGAAGGATAGCGATAAACTTATTTTCTCTCTGGAAAAACTTACAGAAGAAGACCCGACCTTCAAATTTAAAGTCGATGAAGAAACAGGGCAGACCATTATTTCCGGAATGGGCGAATTACACCTCGAAATAATAGTTGGCAGGCTGAAACGCGAATTCCTCGTAGACACCAACAGGGGAAAGCCCCAGGTTGTATACAGGGAAACCATTACCAAAGAGGTTGAACACGAAGAAATCTTCCAGCGCGAGTTAGCTGGACAGCAACATTTTGCAGGATTGAAAATCCAGGTTTCACCTCTGCCAAGAGGAAGTCTGAATAAATTTTCTGATCGTTGTGATAATCCATACCTTACTGAAGAACTTTTAAACGCAATAAAACAGGGCATTTCAGAAGCCGAAGGCAGCGGCACACTGATGGGATATCCTGTAATTGATGTAGAGACATCGCTGCTGGATGTTCAGATAAAAGAAACGTCTGATGTTATGGCATTTAAGGTTGCCTCAACCATGGCATTTAAAAACGCCTGCCAGAATGCAGCGCCCCTGCTGCTCGAACCAATCATGAACGCTGAAATCCTGGTGCCGGAAGAATTTACCGGAGATGTAATCAGTGATCTTAATTCCAGACAGGGTAAAATTGAACAGATTGCCAAAAAAGGCCCTGTTCAGGCTATAACTGCTCATGTGCCTCTTTCAAAAATGTTCGGCTATTCGACTTCCCTTCGGTCAGTTTCACAGGGCAGGGGAACCTTCACCATGCAATTCAGCCACTATGACAAAGCATAAAGCCCGGCAGAATATATTCCAGCCCGTCGGGCTAACTCCTGATTCGCTTAACCCATAATCCTTAATTCAAATGCCGGATTCAGCCTTCCTCATGTCCAAATCCTGAATACTGGTCTCCTCTTCTCAAGAAACGCTGCTATACCTTCACATCCATCAGGGCTGTCCCCGCACATGGCCAGAAGTGCCCGCTCCTTTTCCAATTGAACCTCAAGTGGCGTGTTAAATGAGTCTGCAATCAATTTCTTTGATGCAGCAAAAGATGAAAGAGACATTTCTTTCATGCCCTCGATCAACTCAACAGCTCTCTTAACACTTTCACCATCCTTAACCACCTCTGTTACAAGGCCCCATTCATATGCCTTTTTTGAGTCAATTGGCTTGTCAAAGGCTGCAATTTCCAGGGCCCTGGCCATTCCAACAAGCCTTGGAAGAGTATGGGTGCCACCCCCGTCAATACTCAAACCGCTTGAGCTGTAGGCCTGTTTTAAGATTGCGGAAGCATCAATTATCCTGAAATCACAGGCAAGAGCCAGAGAGAACCCTCCTCCGGCAGTAACACCATTTATAGCTGCAATAACCGGCTTGGGCATATGACGTATCTCTAAAATGGCCTTATGGAAAATGCCTGCCAATTCATGAAATGCGGCCCCGTGGCTTCCGTCGAATTCGCTTATCCATTTCAAATCGCCCCCGGTACAAAAAGCCTTTCCTTCTCCTGAAATTACTACTCCTGCAACACTATCATCCATATACAAATCTGTGACTATATCAGAAAATAATTCCAGTAAATCCCTGTTGAATGAATTATATGATTTTGGACGGTTCAAATTAACTAAAGCAATGCCCTTGTTTTTCACTAATTTAACTGGTTTTTCCATAGTATTTTCTCCAATCTTTTTTCTATTTCACAGAATGTTTTCGACGTCTTCAGAATTATGCTTTCAGCCTTAAGAGCTCCACCGCATTCAAACCTTTGATCTGCATTATTGCACTGTCAGAAATCCCGGCTGATAACATCTCATTAAAATACCTTTGAGGTTTAATGAGGGGATAATCACTTCCAAACAGGATTTTTTCCGGGTCTGTAAATTCAACCGCTATCCTGTATACATCAGGAGTATAAAGGAAGGGTGAAGCTGCTGTATCAAACCACACATTTTTGAGAGCATCTTTCACCTCATTTTTCATGATGGTATAGAAAAATAGTCCTCCACCCCAATGGGCAAGAACGATTTTGTTAAAAGGATATGCCTTGATGAAGGCATATACCTGGCCTAAATCAACTGGCACCTTACCTGGATATTCATGCCCCACCGGTTCATTTATATGTAAAAGCAAGGGCACATCGAATTCACGACATATATTCATAACCTCCCCCAGGGCATTAAAACTCTCTGAGGAAATGCCTGTCCTGTATAATGCCAGTTCTCCCACGCCTGAAAGACCCGACCTCAGACATCTTTCAGACTCCCTTGCCCCGTCCTTTGAAAGGGGCGAAAAGCATGAAAAACCGATCAGGCGTTCAGGATAACGGGTTACTGCTTCTATTATATAATCGTTATGTCTTTTGAAATTTTCATAATTATCCCATGGGAATCCAAAAATTACCGACCTGTTGATTCCCTCATTATCCATGTTGTTTATTAACTGTCTGACCCCCACGAGCTTCGCCTTTGGTGAATTGTAAATCGACATAAAGCCCGGTTCACCGCTGAGAGGACCCTTCATGTCCCTGAAAAAAGAAGGAAAAACGTGGGTATGAAAATCAATAATCATTACAGAAGTCTCTTTAACGAATTTTCAAGCATGCCAGGACTGTAACCGATAATTTTATCTCTGATTATTCCCTTCTGATCAATAACAAACAGTGTGGGAATTGATACGCGTTCATTGCCGAAATAGTCCTGAAGAACCTTCATATCATATCTCAATATCCTGTAATTTATTTTCTGCTTTTCTATAAAGCTTTCAAGTTGTTTATTGCTGACCCGCCGTGCATCATCCAGAGAAATTCCGAGAATAACCATCTTCTCTTCGCTGTATTTTTCCCCCAGCTTAACCAATTCAGGAATGGACATCCTGCATGGCCCGCACCAGGTCGCCCAGAAATCCAGAAGGACAACACGGCCTCGATTTTCCTCCAGCGATATTGCCTGCCCTGACAGGTCTGAAAGTAAAAAGTCGGGCGCCAATATGCCACCGCCGTCCTCTTCCTTACATCCAGAGGTACAGATAAAGGTCAGAAAACTTACTGCTACAATCAATATTTTCAAATAAAAACGCATTATTACCCCCGATAAAAAAGCTCAATTCTTTTAGATATTCTATAAATACTTACATTAATCCAGTCATCATGTCATTTAATATTTCTCAATGCAAATCCACTTTTTTTCTCAAAAAAATATGAGATTACCAACAGGTCTTATATTTTAGAAAAGATACTTGGAATCCTTTAATCAACCCATCTGATAAGGATCCACATCAAGAATAAGCTTGACATCTGTCCCTCTCAGGATATCGTTTGAAAGTCCTTCAATTTTCGGTAAAAGTTGCTGCAACAACGAAACGCTCCGGCTTTTAATCAGCATCTGCAAGCGATGTTTTCCCTTCAGCCTGGATATTGATGCCTCGGCTGGGCCCAGAATACTTATCTTCTTCCCTCCCTCCGGCCATTTATCAAGGAGATGCCTAATACCATGATTAAGATTAACAGCCGCCTGTTCAGTCTTACCCTTGTTAACACCGTAGAGCATTAAACATGCCAGATAAGAAAAAGGAGGATATCCCAGTTGTTTTCTCAGTTTCCGTTCCTGAATGAAAAATGAATTGTAATTATGTGTCGTGGCACTGCTGATCGCATAATGATCAGGATTAAATGTCTGTATAATGACTTTCCCGGTTTGTTTTCCTCTCCCGGCCCTCCCCGCAATCTGAGATAAAATCTGATAAGTCCTCTCAGCAGCTCTGAAGTCAGGGAACCCAAGAGACAGGTCCGCTGCAATAACTCCCACCAGAGTAACCTCCGGAAAGTCATAACCCTTGGTAATCATCTGTGTTCCAACAAGGATATCGAAATCATGTTCACTGAAACTTTTTAAGATTTGCAGGGCTGTCCCTTTTTTCCGGGTGCTGTCGGTATCCAGTCTTGCAATGCGTGCAAAAGGAAAAAGGGCTTTCAAATCGTGCTCCAGTTTTTCTGTGCCAAACCCATATGCCCGTAACCCGTCTTTACCACAGGATGCACATCTCAATTTAGGGTTTGAGCTGAATCCGCAATAATGACAGGATAATCGATCTTCTCTCAAATGGTATATAAGTGCCACATCACAGTTGGGACAGCGTATTGATTGACCGCAAGACCTGCAGATAAGCAGACGGTGAAATCCTCTCCTGTTCAAAAAAATCAAAGTCTGGTTTTTTGCCTGCAGATTTTGATCAATTGCATCCCTGAGCTTTGGGCTTATCATCTCCGACCTTGCACGCGAATCATCTACCGGTCTCATATCAACAACTTCCACAACAGGTAAAGGACGCATCTCAATCCTGTTCGGCATCCTTAGAAGCTTATATCTGCCGCTAACGGTATTTTGAAAAGATTGTATGGACGGCGTACCGGAGCCGAGAATAACAAGTGCATCTTCCATTTTAGCCCTTACAACCGCAGCATCCCTTGCCTGGTACCGAGGATTTCCTTCCTGTTTATATGCCGAATCATGTTCTTCATCCACAATAATAAGACCCAGATCAGGCAGAGGCGCAAATAAAGCGGAACGTGCACCTATAACCAAATCCACTTCCCCCCTGACAATACGCATCCACTGGTCATACCGCTCACCCTGACTCAGGCTACTGTGATAAATTGCGATCCGATTTCCCATGCGTGACCTGAACATGCCTTCCAGATACACTGCAAGTGCTATTTCAGGGGCCATCAATATTGCCCGGCGGCCCAGATTCAATGTATATTTTATGGCCTGATAATATACCTCAGTTTTTCCACTGCCTGTCACACCAAAAAGAAGACAGGAAGAAAAGGACTTTTCTTCTAAGCACCCGCGAATATAGGACAGTGCCTGCAGCTGTTGCTCGTTGAGGTTTTGCGGCTCCGGCGGCGAACAGATAATCTCTCCAACCGGATTTCTATAAACCTCGCCTTCAAAACTTTCCAGCACACCCTTGTTAATCCATTTCTTGGCTAAATATGGCCCATTGGAAAATACATGTCTGACCTCATTCAAAAGGACAGCTTTGGATGCAAAAATCGTCTTAAGAAATTCAATCTCATTTTCAGCTTTCAGCAAATCCACATTTTCAGCAATTGTGGATTCGAAATCAAAACCTTCCTTAGGCCTTATAAATTTTTTTACGAGAGGGCCTGCCTGCGTCTTTTTCATGCGGTCCTTTATTGTCAACCATCCTTTCTTTTGCAGGATATAGACCTTTTTGATCGGCCAGGGAAGTGATTTTCCCTGATTATCATTCACCCAGGAAAGGATCTCCTTTTCTTCTGCTCGCAAATGCATTCTATTCAGAACTTCTAATCCGCTTTCTGTCAGAAAGGCAGCCTTGTAAGGCTTTATATTTATTCCTCCAGGCAGGGCAGACTGAATGAGCTGTCCTATGGGATATCTGTAGTAACTGGACAACCATTTGAATAAAGGAATTAATTGACTATTGAAAAGGGGCTCAGCATCAAGCACATCCAATATCAATTTTAGATTTTGGGCCTGATTAGAGATGTTTTTTTTCAGGACATAACCGGTTAACTTTCTATTTTTGAAGGGAACCAGAACCCGATGCCCTATATCGGTTATGTGCAGCAGATTTTTAGGAACTTCGTATAAAAAAGTCCCATTTACAGGGGCAGGTACAGCTACTTCTATACAGGAAATTTCTTCGGGATTGCCAGACTCCGATGCCTTGGAAATTATGTCTTCGAAATTTAAGGAGTATTCTGCCAATGTAATATTAATTACCTGTTAAAGATTCAAATTTATTGTGCATTAAATTCTGGAATTACCCGAATGTTAAGCTTTCCAATCAAAGGGTCCGAACTCATACGAGACAAGGCTTTCTTGCGCGGATGTCTATATTATTTTAACTGGGTGTATCACAGGCAGACACAAAAAAAGGCAAAACAGCAACCCCCGACCCTGTAAGGGAATGTATTTACTAAAAGTTCATCGGGATCTGCCTCTATGTATCTGATTCTGTATGGCTTTTTTGATCACCAATAGGGAGAATCCATCTCTTTTCTTAAAATGACCCTTGCATCTACAATTCTAAGTCCATTTTCATACACAATTACAGGATTTAGATCCATCTCCTGTATATCCGGATATGATCCCACAATCTCAGAGACTGAGAGCAACAATCTCCTTATGGCAATCTTGTCAATAGGCGGATTACCGCGAAAGCCGTTAAGAAGAGCAACTGACCTGATTTCTTCTATCATCAATCGGGCAGAACGTCCTGAAATCGGCAGGACTCGAAAAGATACATCCTTCAGTACTTCCACCATTATTCCACCAATACCGAACATTATTACCGGACCAAACTGATCATCAATTTTGGTTCCAGCAATTATTTCCAATCCCTTAGCTGCCATCGGTGAAACCAGAACACCTTTTATAATTGCCGATGAATTAAACTTTTTTGCATTATCAATAATTTCATTGTAAGCATTATGTATATCCACAGGGTCTCTGAGATTTAGTTTCACGCAATCGGCATCGCTTTTGTGCAGGATATCCGGTGAAACGATTTTCATGGCAACATCAGCGCCGACTTTCTCTGCTGCAATAACCGCCTCTTCAGCAGAACTTACTAAACGATCGAGACTGACAGGAACCCCATGGAGTGAAAGCAACTCCTTGGCCTCATTCTCCAGCAATACTCCACGTCCCTCGGCCTTAGCCTTCCAGAAAATTTCACGGCCTCGCACCTTGGCGTTTTTGCCCATACTAAACTCAAATTTTGCCTTAGCTTTATAACTGTGCAGATAATTGCCATATTCTGCAAGCGCACCGATGCACTTACATGCAGTTTCAAGCGAATCATGAACAGGGATCTTATAATATCTCAAGAGATCCAATGAATGAGGCCTGGCAAAATTATACAGGCTATGTAAAACTATTGGTTTATTGGCCTCCTTTACCAGCTTTCCCATTCGGTGAGCAGCGTCTTCCTCTGGAAATGCCAGATTTTCCGCAAAACGTATACTATATCCGCCAAAAAGACCCACTATAAGAAGGCCGCCTATGTTGCCGTCATGCAGCAGAATACTTGCGCAATCAGCAAAAATTTCCGGATTGTCATCAGTACCGCCTGCAACATCTACAGGATTACGAACTGAAGCTGCTGCAGGCAGTATTTTACGTAACCTGGCTTTTGTTCTGTCGCTTAGTTCAGGAATATTTACCCCTAATTTGGTAAGGTTATCGGCGGCAATTGTTGCATGACCGCCCCCATCAGCCAAAATGGCAATATTGTTGTTCCTTATATAAGGAAGATTAGCCAAAGCTTCGGCAGAGGGGAACAATTCATCGGAATTTTCTATTACAACTATTCCCGCACGTTTGAATGCGGTTATAGCAACCTCCGACATGCCTGCCAGAGCTCCTGTATGCGAACCGGCGGAGAGTTTGCCAGTAGCCGACCGTCCGCTCTTCAGCATAATAATCGGCTTTACACGCGTAGTCTGATAGGCCTGCTGTAAAAATTTGCGGGCATTCCGCATTCCTTCAACATACATAAGGATCGCCCTGGTATCCGGATCCTGCTGAAAGAATTCAAGATACTCATGGAATTTTATGTCTGCTTCATTTCCAACGCCCACATAGTAGGAAAATCCCTGCTGACTCTTGATCCCGGCTTCTGTGATAAGAGTGAGCGCCATGTTTCCGCTCTGAGTTAACAATGCTATATTTCCCCTGGGGGCATTTCGCAGTCCAACAAGATTCAAACGACTTTTCAGGTTCATCATCCCTGATGTGTTCGGACCGACTAATCGAATGTTACTTTTTCGAGCCAGATCTACTATCTGATCTTCCAGTGCTTTGCCCTCTTTACCGATCTCGCCGAATCCTCCGGCAATGATAACCGCTCCGGCAACTCCCTTTTTCCCGCAATCCTCTAAAACTGAAGGCAGCGTATGGCCAGGCGTTGTAATCAAAGCCAGGTCAACAGGTCCTTCTATATCGGAAACACTCTTATAACATTTCAGGCCCAGTATTCTTTCTTCTTTTGGATTAACGGGGTAGATAGCTCCTTCAAATTTTTCATCGAGAAGGACCTTTATGGCCTGAAATCCTCTTTTAGTATCAACTTTGGACGCACCTACTACTGCTATGGACTGTGCATTTAAAACCGAATTCAAACCCATTTTTCAGCTCCCTTCAAATTAAGGTTTGCATATTTACAGATATCCTATTTTAAACTTTTTAAATTCAACGATATTTCTCTTTTAATATCTCTATGGAATCGTTAAGATGCATTTCCTCTGATTCGTCCTGATAATTCCTGAATATCTGAAGAGAATACGCATCCAATTCAGGAATCCTTGAAAGGGATTTTTCAACCGGCTTATTGACTTTCAAATCAATGACCGAGCATCTTTTATGCATAACGCTGTCATCAATAGAATAGACAATCTCGAATGGGTACCATCCTTCCGGCAGGCGTCTGTAATCATCGAAGTACGCATTAACGATTCTTTTGCCCGAATCCGTCTGAAGTCTGCAACTAACAAAAATCGGCAGAAAACGCTCTTTATCAATCAGGAGTCTGGGGCTTTCAGCATCACCACTTCCTATGCAGTATGATATAACACCATTCAATCTTGTTAAAGAAACCCGCCCGATATCAATACCCATTTCGTTCAAAAGCGATATAATCCTGTTCTCATTATCTGCCATAAAAAACTGCCGGAAGTATAAGTCAATCGCGGGGTGAACCAACTTTTTCCCAAAACTGGCATCCAATACGTCTGCATTAGACACAGATTTGTGCTCTCGCACATCGCTATTGTTTTTCATGACCTCATTATCAACGCTATCCTCAATACCTTTATTCCGTATTTCTGAATAATAAAGATCAGGAGATTTCAGCCATATTGTTTCCTGGCCGACAAATGTTTCAGTATTATTCTCCCGGTATTCTGATTTAACAGATTGCTTAATTACAAGAGTCCTGAATCTGGAAAAATTTGCTCCCATAATACCTAGAACCTGTTCTGCCGGCATAATGTAAGCCCTGCATCTTAATGGCATAATGCATCCCAGGATAAAAATAAAAAAAATCATCGCAGTAATTACATTGACTTCTTTTTTCGCCCTGCTGCAGGAGATTATTATCGTGCTGTATGTAAGACTCTTTTCCATAAATCACTCAGGCTTAATTCCCTTCTAAAACCCTGTTTTCTTTTTCATGAAAAGGCTGTTTATTCTATATGAGAAAGTATTTTTTCTCTTACTTCTTCCATAAGCTGGCCGACATTCCTTCTTGTATAAGAATCCACGGAGATCGGCCGATCAATATAAATATCTATAATGCCCTTATTAATCTTCATGCTTCCCTTGTGGGCTATACGGTAACTGTTTTTTATGGCTACTGGAAGAATATCACAGCCTGATTTTAAGGCAAGCATGAATCCGCCCCTTTTAAATTCCTGAAGTCTTCCATCAATGCCCCTTGTTCCTTCGGGAAAGATAAGGACAGAAACACCGCTTTTTATCTTTTCAGCCGCTTTATCCATGCTTTTCATTGCCTTTCTGTGCTCTTTTCTTTCTATGCCTATATATCCCGCACGTCTCATTGCAAAGCCAAAAACAGGGATTCTCATTAATTCCTGCTTTACAATAAATTTAAATCCACCTGAAACAGATGAAAGGAGAGCCAGTATATCAAAATAACTCTGATGATTGCTCATATAAACATATGGTTCACCCGGGTTCACATTTTCCTTCCCCCAGAGCATGACTTTTACTCCGCTTACCCACAGGATAACCTTGGCCCATGGCACAGCTGAATACTGATGTACCAGTCTTCCGGTTCTATCAAATATACAAAGCAGATAAGCAATTAAGCAGAATAATAATGTGTGAACACCTACAAAGGCATTTAATAGTAGATACTTGATCAAATTTAATGATGCCCCTTTCATAAAAAAGCCGGCCGTCAGTAATGATCCTTCAATAAAACCGGCAAAGTAAAAATGAGCGCTACTGCCCCGGATTTACATAACCAGAGGCATCCTTTCCATATCTCTTAGTATCCTTTCCTGTCTTTTTAATACATATTCATTAGGTTCGGCAGGGGACCATTTATAAGGACTCGGGAGTACGGCTGCAAGCAATGCCGCCTGATAAGGTGAAATAATTGAAGCGGAAACACCAAAATATTTCCTTGATGCCTCCTCTATACCAACTGCACCCCAGCCCCAATCAACAGTATTGAGGTATACCTCTAAAATTCTCGGCTTGCTCCAGAATATTTCTATCAGTATTGAATAATAGGCTTCAGCAGCCTTTCTTATCAAATTCCTCTCATGCCATAAAAAAACCGTCCTCGCTACCTGCATGGTAATCGTACTGGCTCCTCTAATGCCTTTTTCCGAAATCATGCCTTTAACTGCATGAATAATTTCATGGAAATCAAATCCATGATGTGTTAAAAAGCGCTGATCTTCGCCTGCAAGGACTGCCTTCCTGATATGAGGAGATATATCCTTAAGAGGATGCCATAATTCAAGATGTTCAATTGGTGAAGTCGTTTCCTTTTTTTGAAACCAGTCACGCAGCATCGTGACAGTAAAAGGTGGATTAATAAATCTGAATAACAATACCTGCATCGAAGTCAATATCAACACTACTAAGGTGAATTTGACAGACAATCTCAGCAGCAATCGCAAAAAAGTCTTTTTCTTTTTTGAAACCAATCTGTCATTACTCCTCGCGGTCTTTGACTCTTTCCCAGGCTTCATTCATTTTATCCGTTGATGCATCTCTTAAGCCAATTCCAGAAGATTCAATTTCCCTTTCCATTCTTTCAAAACGATCTGTAAATTTCTGATTAGTCATTCTTAAAAGTTGTTCTGCATTCAATCCGCAGTGTCTTGCCAGATTGACAATGCTGAATAAAAGATCTCCGATTTCTTCACCAGCAGCTTCCTTCTCATTTTTTGAAATTGCTGATTTGAGCTCATTACATTCTTCCCTCACCTTATCCCAGACTTCATTGGCATTCGCCCAATCAAATCCAGCCTTGGAAGCCCTTTCACTCAATCTGTGCGCCCTTAGCAAACCGGGCATATTTTTCGGGATACTTTTCAACAAAGAGCTCGTATTTATATGAGAGCCCTTTTCAGTCTGCTTTATCTTAGCCCAATTAATCTCAACATGCGCGGCATCTGCTATTTCAGTTTCACCAAACACATGCGGATGCCTTCGAATCATTTTTTCCTGTATTCTTTCAATCACTGTTAAAAGGTCAAATTCTTCTCTCTCGGCGGCCAATTCAGCCAAAAAAAGGATCTGAAAAAGCAAATCACCAAGCTCTGAACAAACATCCTCAGGTGATGATCTGTCTATAGCCTCAAGTACCTCGTAAGCCTCTTCAAGCAGATATATCTTAACTGTGGAATCTGACTGTCTGGCATCCCAGGGGCAGCCCCCCGGACCTCTTAAATGCTCAACCAAATCAACCAGAGCTAAAAAAGCATTTGAAAGCCTATTTTGATCCATCTTTGCCGACAAAATCACTCATCTTCTCCGAAACGACCTTATCAACTTTCTTCTTTTCTTCTATGATCTCACTTTTAAGCTTCTTAAAGAAATCCGGAGATACAATGCTGACAACGGACTGATACGAAGTAACAATCAGGGGAGCGAGTTTTGAATCCGCTATAAGCGGTGTCTTTGAGGGAATAAAAAAGGTAAGAAGAACAATGACAAGATATGTTAGTATAACACCCTTTAATATTGCAAGGCCGGCGCCTAAAGTTCTGTCTGCCCAACCGAGAAATACTTTCTTAAACACCAGATTCAGAAGCCACCCCGATATACTGCACAATATAAAGACGACTGCGAAAAGGATTCCAAAACTGATCAAAGGAAGAAACCTTCCTGTCGGAAGATATGATTCAAGATAGGTTGTCATTTCCGGCTGAAAATGATTTGCGAATATAATGCCTAAAATTACTCCGGCAAGAGATGCAATCTCCCTGAAAAATCCCCTTATAACGCCTCTCACCAGAAGGAAAGTCATTATGATTGTTATGATTATATCAAGCAGATTCATATTTTCAGTATTTATCAAAGCGCCTGTGATTTAGTCAAGACTATTGTCAGTGACTGGCAATAGTATCATATCCTGAAAATACATCAACGGATATAGCCACGGTTCTTCTCAACTTAAATTCGAGCAGCTTTTTGAAATTAAGGGAGAAAACACAAAAAAGGCATATTTATTCAATCTCAAATCTTATCCCCTGTGCCAGGGGAAGATCTTTCGACCAATTTATTGTGCATGTCTGTCTCCGCATATATAACTTCCACGCGTCAGAGCCTGCCTCTCTGCCGCCTCCGGTTTCCTTCTCACCCCCGAACGCACCCCCGATTTCAGCCCCCGAGGTGCCGATATTAACATTGGCAATACCGCAGTCGCTTCCCATATGGCTTAGAAAGGCCTCTGCTTCTCCAAGATTTTCCGTAAAAACAGAAGAAGAAAGCCCTTGGGGAACTTCATTATTGTATCGGACTGCCTCTTCAAAGTTATTATATTCAATTATATACAGAATGGGTGCAAAAATTTCTTCTTTAATAATTGGGAATTCTGCCCCAACCTTACAGATGCAAGGTCTGACGTACATTCCTGTATCAAAAAGCCCTCCTGACAAAACTTCTCCTCCAAAAAGGATTTCCCCGCCTAAAGCCTTGATATCTGCGATGGCGGCCTGCATATCATCAACAGCCTTTTTGTCAATAAGCGGACCCATTAGAGTCCCATCCTCCAGCGGATTACCTATCTTGATCTGTTTATATGCATTGATAAGGCCATTAACGAGTTTCCTGTATACGCTGGAATGGACAATAATTCGCCGTGTGGTGGTACATCTCTGGCCTGCTGTTCCAACAGCCCCAAACAGGATCGCGCGAATTGCCAGATCAAGATCCGCATCTTTTGAAACGATTATTGCATTATTACCTCCAAGTTCCAGTATTGTCCTTCCCAGCCGTGAGGCAACCTCCTTACCTACATGCCTTCCCATAGGGATACTGCCGGTAGCTGAAATGAGCGGGATGCGACTGTCCGTGATCAGGCTTTGGCCGACCTCATCTCCACTTCCAACCAAGAGATTAAGTATCCCATCAGGGAGGCCATTCTGCTTTAGTACTCCGCCTGCAAGCTTCATAGTAGCTATAGCACACAAGGGGGCCTTTGACGAAGGTTTCCAAATTACAGTATCTCCGGCAATCAATGCTATCATTGCGTTCCAGGCCCATACAGCCACAGGAAAATTGAATGATGTAATTACTCCTACAGGACCAATAGGATGCCACTGTTCATACATTCGGTGTCTGGAGCGTTCGCTATGCATGGATAAGCCGTAAAGCATTCGTGATTGTCCAACCGCATAATCACAGATATCAATCATCTCCTGGATTTCACCTTCCCCTTCAGCACGAATTTTACCCACCTCCAGACTCACAAGAGCTCCGAGATCATGCTTGCAGGCACGCAGGGTATTACCTATCTGCCTGACAATATCCCCTCTTTTTGGTGCCGGAACCATCCTCCATTCCTTAAAGGCATAAATGGCTGTTTTTACTATCTGTTCACAGGCATTGCTGTCAGCGCACCTGACTTTCCCGATAGCCTTCATATCTATCGGACTGACACAGTCAAGGGCTGTCCCATCGCACGTAACCCATGAACCATTATATGCACCCTGCTCCTCTCCAGACAAATCTACTTTCTTTAGAATTTCTTCCATAAAAACCTCCTTTCCCCGGCCTCCATAAAAGGCAAACCGAGACGGACGTCTTTCTCCGTCTGAGTGATTGATCACCAGGCCACATCCCTTAGGACCTCATCAATTATGGAGAGGCATACATCTATTTCCTCTGATTTAACAGTAAGGCCAGGACAGAGACGTATGCTGTTTTCGCCGCATCCCAGAAGAAGCAGGCCCTTGTGAAATGCCTTTATTATAATACTGTTGCGCAATTCGTTTGCACGTTCCTTTGTCTCACGGTCCTTGACCAGCTCCACTCCAACCATCAATCCCATGCCGCGTACATCTCCCATGCACTCATATTCTTTCTGCATTTTTCTGAGACCCGATATCAGATATTCACCCTGGGCTGAAGCATTGGACATTAGTGATTGCTCAAGTAATTTAATTGTCGCAAGAGCCGCCTGGCAGGATACAGGATTTCCTCCGAAGGTGGATGCATGAGAGCCAGCCTTCCAGTCCATTATTTCCGCCGATGCCATCATAGCTCCCAGAGGTAAGCCCGATGCGATCCCTTTAGCCAGAGCTATGACATCAGGGACAACGTCAAAGTGCTCCATTGCAAAAACTCTTCCCGTCCTTCCCATGCCGGACTGGACCTCATCAGCTACATAGAGTATGCCATATTTTCTGGCAATCTTGCTCAACTTACTGTGAAAATCAGGAGGTGGGACTATATATCCTCCCTCTCCCTGTATGGGTTCGACAAATATGGCTGCCACCTCTTCAGGAGGTATGGTTGTCCTGAAAAGGCTTTCTTCCACCCAGTTGACACATTCCAGACCGCAGTCCGGATAAAAAAGGTTGTAAGGACATCGGTAACAATAGGCATATGGAATGTGTGTGATTCCCGGAACAAATGGATGATAATGGCTTTTCTGAATAGTCTTGCTCGCAGTAAGAGAAAGGGCCCCCATTGTTCGGCCATGAAATGCCCCATAGAAAGCAATATTCAGCTCCCGCCTCGTATGCCAGCGTGCAACTTTGAATGCAGCTTCAACGGCTTCTGCCCCTGAATTTCCAAAATATACCTTCATTGGATGTCCACCCGGAACAAGAGACGAAAGCTTTTCTGCAAGAGCAATTTGAGGCGTATAATAAAAGTCGGTTCCTGACATGTGTAAAAGACGGTCCGCCTGCTCCTTTATAACCTTAACGACTTCGGGGTGGCAGTGCCCGGTGGCACAGACTGCTATCCCCGCGGTAAAATCAAGAAAAATATTGCCATCCACGTCATGAACCCAGACTCCTTTGGCCTTTTCCACAACCAGATCGTGTACCCTCGTATAGGAAGGAGATACAAATTCATGGTCAGTTGATATCAGTTTTGACGCCCGGGGACCCGGAAGTTCTGTTTTTAATAACGGGTACTTCATATTGAACTCTCCTGATACATATATTATTAAATTGAATTAATCTGGGGGCATATAATTTGTTCTGGACAGAAAACTGTATTAATATAACATAGGATATTATTGGTTGCCCACAGGATTGAATTGGAGCACTTAAAATTTATATTTTTTATTTACTTTCCTGAAACAAGGAGGCTTTGCCAAAATGAAAGCTATGGTGTTGAAATCAATCTGCAGCCTGCAGGAAAATAAAAACCCTCTTGAATTAATGGATCTTCCAGATCCCGAACCTGAAGAAAATGAAGTGCTTGTGAAGGTTTCTGCATGCGGGGTTTGCCACACCGAGCTGGATGAGATTGAGGGCAGAACTCCACCACCCAGTCTTCCTGTTGTGCCTGGCCATGAAGTTGTTGGGATAGTGGAAGATGCCGGCAAACACGCAAAGAAGTTTAAGAAAGGTGACCGGGTTGGTATCGGCTGGATTCATTCTGCTTGCGGAGAATGCAAATTCTGTCTTAGAGGGAATGAAAACCTCTGTGAAAACTTCGCTGCCACAGGCAGGGACGCAAATGGAGGTTATGCTGAATATATTACAGTGCCTGAGGATTCCGCCTTCATAATACCTGAAGAATTTTCGGATCCCGAGGCAGCTCCTCTTTTGTGTGCCGGATCGATTGGCTATAGGTCATTGAGTCTGACTCAGATGAAGAATGGCCAAAATCTGGGACTTACAGGATTCGGGGCATCAGCTCATCTTGTATTGAAGATGGCCCGGCATAAATATCCGGATTCAAGGATATTCGTCTTTGCAAGAAGCAAAAAGGAAAGAGATTTTGCTGTAGAGCTCGGTGCTGTATGGGCAGGAGACACAGAAGAAGAATCTCCTGAAAAACTTCACTGTATAATTGATACAACGCCAGTGTGGAAACCTATCCTTGAGGGTCTAAAAAATCTGGAAGGAGGAGGAAGACTGGTAATAAATGCAATACGCAAAGAAGACATCGATAAGAACTATCTTTTAAAAATGGATTACCCTTCCCATCTCTGGCTTGAAAAAGAGATAAAAAGTGTCGCCAATGTGACGAGAAAAGATATCAGCGAATTTCTAATTCTTGCATCGAAGATTGCCATCAGACCTGAAATCGAAGAATTCAGCCTCGCAGATGCCAACAAAGCACTTATTGAACTGAAAGAAAGAAAAATACGGGGAGCAAAGGTCCTCAAGATGTATTAAATAACGATATCAAATTATTGCGGGTTTGAAAATATGGATTCCTTGACTACAAAAAAAACAATCAGGCTTTTCTTCAATAATGGCAAAGTTGAGCAATTTGAAGACGAACTTGTTGAAGAATTAAAACTTCATATTCATATTGATGATGAGGAATATGCTGATGTAATTGTATCTTCTTCACTTCTCGAAGAATTTGTACTGGGCTTTTTATTTACTCGAGGCATGATAAATAAATATGATGATATAAACACATTGGAGATCGGCAATGGCCTTGTCTCTATTAAAAGAAAACAGCCATCGGACAAGTCGCTTCCTGTTTCATCCCTTATCGAATCAACGGGCAGCAGCAATATTGACACAAAAGAATTATTCAACCTCGTTCCAGGTTATCTAGAATCAGATTTTAAAATAAAGTCTAAGGTCTTGTTTCGAGGCGTCAACCTGCTTTCAGAAATGCCTGTATACAGAAAGACCGGAGGCACACACTGTGCTATTCTAATGTCCTCTGACGGTGATCCCATTGTTTCAGCTGAAGACATTGGCAGGCATAATGCAGTGGACAAATGCATCGGTGGTGGTTTAAAAGGGAATGCAGATTTTGGAAAATGCTGGATAGCCGTATCAGGACGCCTGCCTTCCGACATGGTTTTCAAGGCGGCTATTTCAGGCATACCTTTAGTTGCTTCTGTCTCAGCCGCAACGTCCGGGGGTGTAGAGATGGCCGAAAAGGCCGGCATAACCCTGGTGGGATTTACCAGAGGAAACAAATTCAACTGCTATTGCCACTGTGAAAAAATTGTTTAGGGAGAAGCAGAAAGGAACGAGGTAGGTGTATAGAGCAATACACGGTAAAGAGGACCTGTAGTTTATCCGTCAATATTTGTGGGAGGAAAATAATACCGTGACACATGATGTTTTGATATTAGGTAAATAAAAAAGGAGGTTTACTTGGAATGATAAGAGCAAAATTATGGTTTCGGTGTGCCGCTATGCACGATCCTGTTACACCTGTCATTGTTAAACCGGCGGTGATAAGCTGGGATGCAAAAAAAAGAGATGTTGAGCTCACAATTGAACGTGCATTCAAGGGGGATGAATTAGTCTTAAGAATGCAGGGATGGGTCACAGTAGATGTAAAAGAGGTAATTGAGACAATAAAAAAATACGGCCATCTCAAGGTTCTGGATGAAAGGGATCTTGTTGTAGAGGTCGAAAATGAAGGTGACTATGGAAAATTGAACGATGAGCTTCTCGAAAGATTTGGAGATCAGTTGAACCTGGAAACAGCATAATCAGATAACAGTACCAATCCCGTAAATCAAAGAATCCTTTGGTTCATGCATCTGGTTTGCAGCAGCAATCATGCGCTCCCTGTCTACAGGTTTGATATTTTTGATAATCCATTCGCGCATTTTTTTCCCAGCCGGCAAGGATTGTTTGTAGCTCATAAAATCAAGTTTAATATCCAATGCATCCGCAACTTGAGCTGCAATAACAGGCCATATCTCGCCTATATCTCCAACAATGGGAAGGCTTCCAGGGAGCCTGGCAAAACCGGACATCTCCATTCGAAAGGGAATATGCATTAATTTTGTCTTTGGCAAACCCTTTGCAACCGCATCTGTAACTATCCCGGATTTACGTTCCCTTAACCAGGCCCTTTCCAGATTAGGATCCAGGTCAATTCTGACTATCTTCTTTTCCGCAAGAGAATATGTCCAGCCTCCTTCCCAATCGTTCCATATGCCATGTCCGGTGAATAGTTCAAAAGGACCGTCGTGGATCTCCTGAGACAATGCAAGCGCTGATTCAATAATTACATCCGCACTGTCAATTAGATCTGCAATCTGCCGGCAGCGCTCGGAAATCGGGAGAGAATCTCCAATGCTTAAGCCAACCTGACCACCTCCGACCAGCTGTGGCACGGTCACTATAACTGGCTTATCATATTCAGCCCCTGCTCCTATCATAGTATATGGGTCAGCGCCATAACCGACCATTTTTTCAAATGGAACCCCACATCGTCTTGCCAGATCAAGAGCATCAAGAGCCAGCTTTTCAGTACGAAGACCTGTAGGGTAGGCCATATTTCCGGCGACTTTGATTATTATGTTTCCTTTTGCCCGTTTCATCCTCCGGTAAAGGCTAAGATCTATACGGGCTTCTTTCTGATATTGCCTTAGTAAATCCTCAGAAAGTATACTTACCTCAAATTGCCCATCCATCGGGAGCTTTTGCGGATCCATTCCAAAGGCAACACCATCAATTCTTTTCACCTTTTCCAGTGTGCCGCCCATCTCGTGGTTGATAACTGCTGAACTGGTTGAAACGCCGTCAATAACGTCCTTTCGCATCAATTCCGCGATTAGCGTTGAAACGCCCTCATGGATATTTGGACCACTGCCGACAACGGCGACAACTTTCTTCCCTCTCTCTTTCGCATCAACGATTAGTCTTACAGCCTGCTTTACCCTGTTTTTAACTTTTGGCATCAAGCTGTTGGAAATGCTGTCAATTGCCTTCCTGTCGATACTCATAAAATCGCCCTTTCTTTAAAATAAGGTTAAACAATCAATTTTTTTACTGCCTTGGCATGCCTTTCTGCTGCCCCGATATTTATAAGGATCTCCTCACGTGCCTGCCTGCCCCTGGCCTTTAACTCTTCCGGATGATCAAGAAACCAGAGAGCCTTTTCAGCCAGCATTTCCGGACTTGTTACAAGAACTCCTGCTCCTGCCCTCTCCAAAAGAAGCCTGGCCTCTGAAAAATCCTCCATTGAAGGCCCGTAGAAAACCATTTTTCCCCATACTGCAGGCTCAAGAGGATTTTGGCCTCCAAGCGGCACCAGGCTGGCGCCGCAAAATATTATTGTGCCGATGCTGTAAATTTTAAAAAGCTCTCCGAAGGTGTCAATTATAAGAATATTCTCTTTACGTCTTTCTCTGCCATCCTGTAAGGAGGTTCGCATTTGGAAGTTATATCCTCTTGATTTTATAAGAGATCCAATGTCAGGCGTCCTCTCAATATGCCTTGGAGCAATTATCAGAATTGTATCCTTAAAACTCTCAAGTATTATCTCATACGCTTCCAGGATTAGCTCTTCCTCGCCAGTACGAGTGCTCCCGGCTACAAAAACACATTGTGACTCATCAATATTCAATGACTTTCTAATTTCTTTCTCAAATAGATGGTCTGTATCTGTTCCCAAAAGATCATATTTGGCATTACCATTTATTTCAACTTTCAAAGGATCAGCACCTATAGCTTTTATGCGTTCAGCATCTATTTCACTTATCATGCTGAAGATATCAATATTTTTCAGCACTTCACAAAAAAACCGGCGCATCCTGATGTAGTTTCCAATGGATCTGGGAGATATTCGCCCATTTATCAAAGCAGTTTTGATACCCATTCTGCGTGCCTCAAATAACCATGCAGGCCAAATCTCCGTTTCAAGAAAAATAATGACATCGGGTTTTACGTCTTTAAGAACCTTGCGTATTATTAGAACAAAATCAATGGGTGCAAAGATAACTGGAATGTTTTCACTGAAAAGTTCTTCTGCAATTTTACGTCCATGAGGTGTATTTGTTGAGAGAATAAAAGAGCATCCGGAAATCATGCTTCTTATAGCCTTGACTACGGAGGCAGCAACTCTTACCTCCCCAATAGATGCCGCATGGATCCAGATTCGTGGAAAACCTGAAAGTCTTCGAGTAATGACTGGCGGAATAAATCCTA
>Ga0209408_1000334_pt1 | contig 38277 bp, 28 predicted proteins | sample AD_UKC107_MetaG_FD_184422 | JGI IMG/M metagenome (GOLD analysis project Ga0209408, IMG submission 184422) | Active sludge microbial communities of municipal wastewater-treating anaerobic digesters from Hong Kong - AD_UKC107_MetaG (SPAdes)... | ecosystem: Engineered > Bioreactor > Anaerobic >... | reverse complement strand
GTTTGATAGTAATCATACAGGACCCCGCCGTTTAAAAGCTCCTGCTCTCTGCCGGGCTCGCGGCCTCCGGCAAGGTAGCCGGCTGCCGAAAAAACGCTGAGCGCGAACACGCCGTCAGTCATGGAAAGATCGATATGGTCACCGGTGCCGGTACGGAGCCTGTTTATGTACGCGGTGAGCACGGCAATGACCAGGTTCTTTGAACCGCCGCAGAGGTCGGCGAGCTGGACAGCCCCGGGGCAGGGGCCGGTCTCTTTTCTTCCCGAAAAGGAATCGATGCCGGCAAGGGCCCGGTAGTTGATGTCATGGCCGGCGCGGTCGGCCAGCGGCCCGTCCTGTCCGTACCCGGACAGGGAGCAGTAAATAATCCGCGGGTTGATTTTTTTGAGGTCATCATATCCCAGGCCCAGCCGCGCCATGACACCGGGCCTGAACTGTTCGAGCAGGATGTCATACTCCGCGACCAGGGAGCGAATGACATCCCCCCCCTTTTTCTTTTTGAGGTCAAGGCACAGGGAACGCTTGCCCCGGTTGAGGTGTGCGTACAGCGCTGACACCCCGTTGACAATGGGCGGCATGAAGCGCACCGGGTCAGGGCTGCCGGGATTTTCAACCTTGATGATATCCGCGCCGAGGTCAGCGAGCATCATGCTGCCGAAAGGGCCGGGAAGGAGGCTGGTGAAATCCAGTATCTTCAGTTCATTCAACGGCGGCAGCACATTATTCTCCTTAACAGATGTGTTTCCGGCATGGCTGTTTTTATCATGGCCGATTACCGGCTGCCATCTTTTATGGGCAAAGACAATTCAGGATGATTGTATCTTCGACTTATGAAAAAATTTGGTGATTATCAGTTAAAAGTCAACCTGAAAATACGAGCAACCTGCATTTACGCGGCGACAGGCTCATCACAGCGTTTAAAGAATCTCCCTGAACTCTAAACACCCTGATACGGATGATTAAAGCATAATATCCCGGCCCGAACCTGCCGAAAATAATGTTGACGCGGGTTATAATGAAAGATACATTATAATCAATATATTTTCCATCCGGCAAAACCGCAATTCCCGGTTTTCACACTTGATCAAGGAGTTAGCCATGATTGATTTCAACACAGTAAACAGGACATTCAGGTATTTATGCATAACACTGATCGCCGTGTCCCTTTCAGTCGTCTCATGCAAAAAAGAAACACCGGTTGACGAAACCAAACCCGCTGTTAAAGGTATCGTGCTTTTTTCAGTTGGCGAAGTCGCCCTTCTGAAAGAAGGCCAGACTGAAGTCCCGCTGGAAATACAGGCGACCGTTGGCTCCGGCGACACGGTCAAAACCGGGGCCAAGTCGTTTACCACGATCCAGTTTGAAGACAAAGGCCTGATACGCATACAGGAAAACACCACCCTGTGCCTTACCTCCCTTTTCGGCGAAGGGAACGGGGAACTCCTGCTTAAAAACGGCCAGGTCCTGACCAAAATCAACCGCCTGATGAAAGGCGAACAGTTCCAGATCAAAACCCCGACCGCGGTCGCGTCCGTGCGCGGGACCGAATACAGCACCTCGTATAAAAACGGCAGGAGCCTGATCGCGGTCAAGCAGGGAAAGGTCGCGGTTGCGACAAAAGAAGCCGCTGCAGAAGGCGCTGAGGCGGATTATACCGAAAAGGTCGTGATAGAGGAAGGCAATACCGCGGTGGTCATTACCATAGAAGGTGAAGGTGAAACCGCGGCAACGAAAGTCGAAACGCGCCCCATATCCGAAGTGGAGTCCCTGACCGTGCAGAAAGTATCGATGATCGAGATGGTGCCAGAGCCCGAGAAAAAGAGCAAGGAAGAGCTTGAGGAAATGCAGCGCGCGGTCATAAAAGAAGAGATCAAGATCGACAAAGACCTCGCGCCCAGGGAAAAGCAGGAAAAGATCATGACCATGATCGAAAAGAAAAACAACACCCTGGAAGAGATCAAGGAAGTGTTTGAGCGCATCGACGAGATCAGCCTGTACAACGGGAGGATGATCCAGGGCGCCATCATCTCCCGCGGCGACAAATACAAGGTGCTCACCACTACCGGCACCATGGACATCAACGAGTCTGACATCAAGAAAGTCCGCGTGATCAAATAGCACGCATGGCATACGCCAAAAAAAACCCCGTTGCCACGGGGTTTTTTTATGGAATCGCCTCATTAATCATTTATAGTAATCATATACCCAGAGTTCCGTGCCGTGAAGAACGTCATTCGCCGAAAGATAGAGACGGTTCCCGTCAATGGCGATGATCTCAGCAGAGCTTTCGGAGAACAGCGAATTGATCTCAAGCTGATAGGGGTTCACCCCGTCGGATACTTCCCGTGAAGGATCATAGATCCACACCTGTTTATTGTCAGACCCGAACTCGACCGCGACCACGGAATTAAAACCCCGGATATTGCTGACATACTCCTGTTTGATCTGCAGGAAATCCCCGGTGGCGGGATTGCAGGAATAAAAATAGGGCTCACTGCCGTCATCGATGCGTGTTTCAAAATACAGCATCCCGTCAACCGCGGTCACGTAATCCGGAGTGGAATTTCCAACACCGGCATAAATATCCGATTCGCGGACAAAATTCTCATCCTGTACCATTGGCGCAATTCCGTCGTAGGACCACAACTCATTGCCGTAACTACCTTCATACACGGGAAAATACAGGCGACCATTGAGCTCTGCCAGGTTTTTCTGGTTTGACGTGTTATACATGCTGAATTGCGTCGGCAGTATCTGTTCAACCGCGATGCCGTCAAAGGAATAGAGACAGTAATAAGGATCTATCATGCTGTCATAATATACAAAATAAAGCCGGTCATTAAACAGGACCGGAGAAGATGAGGTATCAATGGAGGTGGTAGTAGCATACGTAATTAAATATGAAGTTGGCGCAACGTTTACGCCATTATATTCATACAGGTAAGTATAGTTATAACCACTTCCGGTGCTGTCGGCAAAATAAAAAACCCTGCCATCAAGCTCACAAAAACCAAAGGGGAATGAATCATAACCTGAAACAATATCATACACAAGCGCGGGCTCTGCGCTGCCCACGCACACAAAAGGCTCCTGCATTGAAGACCCATCACTTGCCGAAAAGAACAGCATGTTATTGACAACCGTGAGGTTTGCCGGGCTTGAGCTCCCGCTCGCATTTACTTCATGGACCACGGGATCATTGACTCCGTCATATGACCAGAGCTCGGTGTTTGCGTCAGCATCGGCAGCGGTAAAATAAAGCAGCCCGTTAAAGACGGTCAATTCGGACGGAGATGATGAAGACGTTCCCGAAAAAATGTCTGCCGCGAGCTCCACCGTGTCAGCAGCCGGATCGTACACCCACAGTTCGGTGCCGTACGTGTCGGTATATGCAGCAAAATAAAATCTGCCGTCATACTCGGTCATCTCTCCGGGACTTGACGAGTCGGTATACAGCGGATTGCCGACATCAACCGTGGTATTGATGTCCTCTACCATGCGCAGGGTCCCGGCAAGAGTGATGATCAGAAGCCTGGCCTCGCCCGCTTTGAGGTCGACCGTTGTGGAGCCGGCATAGATCACCTGGCCTGAACCGTTGTACGCCTTGACCAGGAAGGTGCGGTCCTTTCCCGCCTCGACCGCGAACACGACCGTCAGGGTGTCGGCCGTATATTTTTTTTCAAACGCGTCCATGCCCGGTCCGGAAATGCGCACTGCCACGGACCTGACGTCAATGATGCTCGCCGCCTCCGCGGGAGAAGAAAAGAAACGCAGAAACCGGTCGATCAGGCTGTCCGGGGCCTGCCGCAGAACAGAGACGTTTTCGGGAAACTTCAGGTTCAGGGTCACGGTCGCGTCCCCTGAATCGGAGCAGGACATCAACATAACACAACACATAACAGCGACAAGAGCCACTGCCGCTGCTTTCATGGGCCTAATCATACCATCCTCCTTGGCGCCGGGGCCTGCCGATAATGATGCAGTATCAACAATACATAGCAAGAATATTTTTAAATATACACAGGGGAACCCCGATGTTCAAGGCGTCTGACAGGGAAAATTCGACAATCTCTTTTATGGAGTCTAAAACAGGTATTTTAATCCGGCCTCGACCGTCAGGTACATTCCGGTCGCGGCCTTTTCAAAGTACACGGTATAGGCCGGGGCCAGGGTGAGGTACAGGGACGGATACACCAGGTACGCCCCTTCACACCGCACTGACACAAAAGGGTCGGCGTAGGTTCCGGCGCTCTCCCGCTCAAGCACATGAAAGTGGTAACCGAAACCGAAAAGCGGTTCAAGAGTGAAGTTTTTTGGAAGGATGAAATTATAGCCGAGCGCCAGGGAAACCTGGGTCGTGTACAGTGACTTCGCGTCTCCGCGCTCCGAGAGGTACCAGAAACCGGTCGATACCAGGATCACGCTGTTGTCAAAAAGCGCGTTCATGACCCCGCCGTACAGGTAAAAGCCGCCTCCGGGGCCCGCTATGTCCGTGAAGTCTCCCAGGGGGATGATGCAGGACGGCGACAGTCCCAGAACTCCCCTGACCGCTGACCCGGCCGCGCTCCCCGGTTTTGCCGTGGCCGCCTTTTTCTTCTCATCACCGTAAAGCGCCGCGACCTTTTCTGCCAGGTAATCGGCAGCGGCCGCAAGAGTGTCGTCATCCGCTGTCTTACTGAAACGGCCCAGGCGCCTGCGGCTCTCAGCGTCCCACAGCATTACCGTGATCCGGTAGGTCTGTTTGCGCGACACTTTGATCAGGTACTGTTCCTTGCCTTCCTTGCCCATGGTGCGGGCCTGCTCGGTCGAATCTCCGGAAATCTTCACGGTGACCGCGCGTAGAGCACCAAGTTTTTTGCATGCGGCCATGGCGCAGTTCACGTCCGAGCACGGCCTGTTATCAAGCGCCCTGAGCACTGCCGATTTGTCAAGAAGGTCCACCTTGCGGGCCCGGCCCAGGGTGCGCGCGAGGCGGGACTCAAACGATGCAGCGACCTCCTCAGGGCAGTTGTCCCGCGAGGGTGCGAAGAGCGCGGTCTTGACCTGCGCCGCTCCGGACGGACAGGCAAAAATAACAAGCATGGATACTGCAGTTATAACGGTGAGCAGAGTGGATTGCTTTTTCAATTGAATTATTTCCTACAATGGTGATGTGTTGCCAGTAATAAGGACCAGTAAATATTAATACTAAACATTCTTTTAAAACCAAACAACCCACTATAAAACAGTATATTTCACGGGCAAGCACTATTTGTGTTTACAATGCCGGATAACGGAATGCGGCAAAGTAAACGAAATGATGATTATCAAGTGCTTAAATCGGCGGGATTATCAACAGATGGTTATGCGACCGTGATGATGAACTTCAGGGCAGGGCATATATGACCGGGGCCTTACCGGCCCCGGTCGATATTCAACGGTTATATGAAACTGAATCTGATCTTCTTTAATTATTTTCATAAAACATGAACTGACCGGTCAAGGTCCCGGTCGAGCCATACGTCTCCCACCCGCCATCGGAGTTGTCGTCAAAGAGAGAAATATCGAAGCCCACGATCCGGTCATTATCAGCCAGGTCGTCAATGACAAACAGGCGCCCGCTGTTCCAGCCCACGAAGCGGTGAGGGCCGATAAAAGAATCGGGGGATGTTCCCGGGCCCTGTGTGAGCACCGCCGGGTCCTGGAGGTTTAAATCGAAGCGGACCACGGCATTCTGCGGATTTTCGGGGCTACTGTCATATACCGCGACATAGGCCTGGTCCCCGCGTATGGTTATGTCCCAGGCCGAGGTATTGTACGAATAATTAAGTCCTTCCAGTTCTGACAGGCTCACTGAAATGTCCATTGGCTCTCCGCTGTCCGGGTCGGTATACTGCGCCACGGCATTCGCCTCGGGATCATATTTGAAAACAAGACCCGGAACGCTGCCCCCGTTTCCCTGTGCCGCCACATACATGCCGCCGTCACCGTCAACAGCGAGGTCGCTGAGAGTGGCGCCATTGGCTAATGCCGGGGGAAGTTCGGCCCCGTCAGTAATATTGGTCACCGTGCCTGACGACAGGTCTTTGGCCATAATGGCATCGTCAAAGACGCAGTACAGGATGTTGTTCGGGCGGTCAATGGCAATGCCGTTCGCATTCATAAGCTCGTAACCGCCCAGGTCATCATCAGTCAGAACGTCTTCGGCGACAGTCAGTGCAACCAGGGCATTGAACCGTAAAAGCCGGGCGCCATTGCCTGATGACAGCATATAGATTCTCCCTGCCGCGTCGAAATCAACGTCATAGGGCAGGAGGGAAACCTCGCTGTATGAAGGATAGGTCCCGGTATATACCACACCGATTGAGGCCCATTCGTCATCGGTCGCGTCAATACCCGGTATCTGCACCAGTCTGGCGTTCGAGAAGTCAGGGAGCACCAGCTTGATGTCGCTGGCGATCATGGTCACGGCTACGACCTTCAGCTCGCCGGCCTTCAGGTCAACAGTGGCGCTCCCCTGGTAGGAAAGCACTGCCGTTTTATTGTCGCGCTCAAGTGAGGCCGAAACCTCTATGGTGCGCTGCGGCCCTTCCTCTATAGCCATGACCACGAGAAGCGTGTCACCGGAATATTTTTTCACGACCGTGTCCATTCCCGGCCCTGAAACGGTGACCTGTACCGAAGAGATGCCCAGCGAAGCGAGCTGAGCGTATGCCGGCGTGGAGAAAAAACCGAGGACGCGGTCAATGATGCTCTCCGGCGCCCGGCTCTGGGCCGCAACACTGTCCGGCAGGTCAAGGCTGATCCGCACGGTTGCCGTGCCCGAGTCCGAACATGAAACAAGAAACAGGCTGAATAGAAACGCACTGACACAAAGACACACTGATCTCACCAAAGTATTCATCTGGATTCTCCTGAGGAGTCAATTGTTACCTGTAATTCCCGGTATAGTATGAGGAATAAACGCATAATTACATTTAATATACATTTTTGCCATCCTTTTTTCAATACTCACTCACGGTGAATTATGCCTGTTAAACAATACCCGGAAATAATTATTAAAAACGCTGAATCACTCAAACAACACTGCCAGGCCATGGCGGGAATTTGGCCATGAGACACAAAAAACAATTGCCAAAGAGAGGTGCCGGGCATATATTTGTTGTTAAGTGTGCGCACGGAGGTCTCCCATGAATAAAGTACTGGTTTCCATACTATCGGTTTCTCTTTTTATCTCTCTTTCGTTAACCTCTGCGCAGGCGCGGATCATTGTCGCGAAAGTGAAAGGCACCGCTGCCTATAAAACGGCCAACCAGTGGCAGCCGCTGAATGAGGGGATGTCCCTGAACGAGGGAACAAAAATCAGTACCGGCGTCAACTCTTCTGTCATCCTTAATATCGACAACCATACTCTTACCGTAAACCCTCTTACCATGTTAAAGATATACGAAAACAGCATGACGCGAACATCATCCGAAAACCGCATCGGCCTGCGAAGGGGAACGATCAGGGCCAAGGTCGCCCGCGATAAAAGAATCAAGACCGTATTTAAAGTTTCAACCCCGGTGGCGACTTCGTCCGTGCGCGGAACCGAAGAAATTATTTCATATGGCCCCACCAGCGGCATGAAAGTCTACATGATAGAAGGCATTGCCGTGGGGCAGAGCAATAACGGACTGGCCAGCACCCTTCAGGGGGGCCTGGTGTTCCAGCAGAAGACGGGAGGCATGCTGCCGCAGAATCCGCTCGACCCGGTCCAGGCCGCGGCCATGGCCAGAATATACGACACGTTCCTGACTGCTGACGAAAAAACTCTCATTTCGCTCTTCGGCAGCGATCTGGTTAACACCTACGGCGGATTTCTCGATAAGCTGAAGTCCCTGATGGACACTCATGCGCTGGTTGCCATTTATGTTCGATGGCCGATTGATTAAAAGGATTTCTATTCCTGTAAGCGTATATACATACACGACCGAAACATCCTTTCAATGATAAAATATTAATGCGAGGAGCATAATATGAAAATGCGCGTATTATTAGTAATTTTCCTCCTGTTCCTTGTTCCCCTTCAGGCGCAGAATGTGGGCAGCCTCAATTATATTAATGAGCTCGGGGACAGGGAAGCAGCCACGTATGGAGATGCCGTTAAATTCTTTATGATGATCCAGAACAGGGACCAGGGATCGTTTCAGGGAAACCTGGCGGCACTGAACAGATCCGGGATCACCAGGGGAATACGTTCAGGGGAGACCAGCCTGCTTGACCGGGGGACGCTCTCACTCATGGCCGCCCGGTATCTTGACCTTAAGGACAGCCTCTTTTATCTGATCACCGGCTCAGGCCGTTACGCGTTCAGGGCCTGTATAGAAGAAGGACTCATGGACTCCGAAGCCGGCGAATGGGACGTTGTCAGCGGCGAGGAACTCATTGAAACAATGGCCAAGGTTGCCGAGAAGAAGGAGGCCGTAAAGTGAAAAAAGCCATCCTGATATTTTTAATCTCAATCACTTTCGCCTCCCTGAGCAGCGCGGTACGCGCGCAGGGCTATTATGATCCAAAAGAAGCGGACAAATTTTTCCCGGACTTCAAGGCTGATGAAGACATGACCGTTGCGACCAGAGAGAGAACCCCGTCTCAGTTCGCCGTTCAGTACGGGGGCTGGATCATGCCGACCTTCATTACTGACTACCGGGGAGAATCAAAACAGCTCAGCTCGTCGATAACCACGGCCAATGTCTGGCTGAAATCATACCTGTGGAAAAACGCTTTTATCTATCTCAGGGTAAAAGACACTCTCACCGGCATCATGAGCGAAGAAGGATATTCCGGCCTGGATGACGTTGACAACCTCGTTGACCTGGATGTCGGGTTCGTCAGCGCGTCATTCCTCGAAGGGATGATCAGGCTGAGTTTCGGCCGCAAGCTTTTCAGCGCTGGCAGCGGTCTCGTGTTCAACGGGCGGGGCGACGGCGTTCAATTCGATTTCTCAAGCAGATGGGTCAGGTTCAGTCTTTTCGGCGCGTACACGGGCCTGATCCAAAAAGAGAACAACCTGTACCAGCTCAGCAGCGAAGACTACAGCGACGGCGCGAAAAGGATGTTCACCGGCGGAGAAGTCGCCATTCCTTTTGAAAACCAGCAGTTCTATGTTCTCGGTGTCGGCCAGTTCGACCTGAGCGAAGAAACTGCGGGGGAACGGCACAAATACAACTCGCAATATTTCGGCGGCGGTCTGCGCGGACTGATCGTGGATGCGGTTTCATACAATGCCGAATACGTGTACGAGATGGGCACGACTTTCGACAGCAACAATAAAAAACACGACATCAGCGCCATGGCGGCAAGCTTCGGCCTCGATTATTACATTAATGTGACGACCAATCCCGTACTGATCGTGCAGTACTATTACGCTTCAGGCGACAAACACCGGTCGAGTTATTTAAACTCAAAGCTCGACTCGTCAATCGGGGATGACACCGGCTTTATCGGCTTCGGGACCTATCTCGCCGGTTACGCGCTCAGGCCGCAGGCCGGGAACCTCCACACGTTCAGGGCCGGCTTCGCGATTTCACCGTTCTCCTGGGCGAACCAGTTTTATATCAAGCGCATGACCATCATTGCCAAGTATTCCTACTACATGAAGGACAAAGAAGAGGCATACATCAACGGCGGCGAGGGTATTGAAGAGGAACTTTTCGTCGGCCACGGTGTTGACGTCGCCCTGAGATGGAAAATACTCGGCGACCTGTCTTTTTTCCTGAACTACGCGATCTTTTTACCCGGCGACGCGTTTGCTTCCTCGGAAAACAATCGCCATTTCATCATGGAAGGCATCAGCCTGAGCTTTTAATTGACAAAAAAAGGCTTATCTGATATATCAAAGGCGGGGATTTGCCCCGCTTTTTTTGTTTTTGCCGGTTGAAGATTCCGGGCCACAGTCCCGCGGTGAGGTGATACATGATAAAAAAATTTATTGAGTCCGCCAGCGCGTTCATTGAAGGGAACAGGCTTTCCGGAATAATCATCGCCATGCTCGCCTTTGTGATCGTCTTTCTTTTCAGCCTTACCACGGTTTACGAAGTGTTTGAACTCAAGCTCTATGATCTTCGGTTTCTGATCAAGCCGTCCATAAAGGAATGGGACCGCCTTACCTTTGTCGACATTGACGAAAACAGCATCACCAACATCGGGCAATTCCCCTGGCCCAGGTCGTTTTACGGGACCGGCTCCGGCGTGTTAAAAGATATCGGCGTTGAGTCGTCAACCTTTGATATCATGTTTCCCGACCACTCGCCATCACAGCTGAACAACGAAAATTTTATAACGCTCCTCAAAAAAGCCGAGGAGAGAAAAAAAATATCATCCGGCGACCTGGACACGATTATCGTTGACAATGATAAACGTTTCGCCCGGGGCCTCGCCTATCACGAAAACGCCATCCTCTCCTTCACGTTCAACAATGAACCTCCAAGCGACATCCTGAAAGAACGGCTGAGCATGCCCCAGTACCGCGAGGCTATTAAAATATTCAATAACAAGGCGACGAAAAAACTGGCCCCTGAGGAAATCACGCGCCTCAGCGATCTTGAGGACAAAGGCAGCCTCAGCATATCGTATCCCATTCCTGAACTCATAGGCAGCGCGGCTTCATTCGGCTTTGTCAACCGCTACACGGATATTGACGGCACGGTTCGAAAGGTACGGCTTGTCCAGGTTTTTGACGGAAGGCTTTACTTCAACCTGGCGCTGGTCATGCTCGTTGATACCTGCAGGGTAGCGCTGAAGGATGTTGAGGTCTACCCCGGGGACAGAATCGTATTAAAAAAAGCGTTCAACCCGATGACCCATGAAACGGCTGACATAAATATCCCGATAGACCGGCAGGGCATGATGTACGTAAACTGGGCCGGGAAAAAGAAAAGAGAAGAATCGTTTCACCTGATCCCGTTTTTCGCCCTGCTCGATTACAGCGATTACGCGACAGCGGTGCACGACTACTTCGACAGAATAGAGATGCAGCAGGGAAGGTTTGTCCTCAGCGAGATGTACGGAAAACTCGCGGCCCTGAAAAAGCTTTACGCTAAATCGGTAAAAACAGACCAGAGAAAAAAAACCTGGGATGAAATTGAAAGCCTCAAGACCGAAATTAAGAAAACAAAAGAATCATACGCCGATGTCCTGTCACAGGAAATCAAACGACTCGAGAAGGAAAGAAAAAAAGGCGGCAACCATGGCCTCAAAGATGAACTCGAACTGATGAAGGACGACCTGAAAGCCATCAACCTCGTGATAAGGCTCGAATACGAGCTTGCCGACCACATAACCATAACAGGCCTGACCGCTACCGGCACGCACGATATCGGGATCATTCCCCTGTCAAAGGAATACGCCCGCGTCGGCGTATACCACAACACGGTCAACACGATTATCAACAGGTCGTACATTATCAAAACAGGCGCCTTTCTGAATTATGTAATCATGCTGATCATCGCGCTTGCCATGGGAACATCCATCCAGCGCATGAGCGCGCGTCTTTCTCTCGTGACGATCGTCACATCCCTGGTTATTGTAAACATGGCCAGTATATTCCTTTTCATCTATACCAATATATGGGTCGAACAGCTCGGCATATCCCTCTCGCTGATCATCCCTTCCCTGAGCATCGCGAGCATCAAATTCCTGAGAGAAGAGAACCAGAAGCGGTTCATCAAAAACGCCTTTTCCCATTATCTCGCGCCTGACGTCATTGAAAAAATAATCGAAAATCCCGAGGCCCTGGAGCTCGGAGGCGAAAACCGCCAGATAACCATATTCTTTTCGGATGTCGCGAAATTTTCAACCATCTCTGAAAAGCTCACCCCGCCGCAGCTGGTGAGCAGGCTCAACGAATACCTCTCCGAGATGACGGATATAATTCTCAGCCACGGAGGAACGGTTGACAAATACGAAGGCGACGCTATCATGGCTTTTTTCGGCGCGCCACAGCCGTTTGAAGACCACGCGCTCCGGTGCTGCCTCGCGGCCATTGACCAGAAAAAAAAGCTCAGGGAAATGCAGGATGAATGGCGCAGGCTTGGCATTGACGAGCTCCATGTGCGCATGGGGATGAACTCCGGTGACGCGGTTGTGGGAAACATGGGATCACGGAGCAGGATGGACTACACGGCAATGGGCGATTCGGTCAACCTTGCTTCTCGTCTTGAAGGCGCGAACAAGTTTTACAGCACCTACGCGATCATCAGCGAAACAACATTTACTGCCGCAAAGAACAATGTCGACGCGCGAAGGCTCGACGTGGTGCGCGTCGTGGGCAAACAGGAACCGATACCCATTTACGAACTTCTGGGACGGAAAGGCACCCTGCCCCAGAGAATGTACGACATGCTTGAATATTATTACAGCGCGCTGGATCTTTTCCAGAACCGGCAGTGGAAAAAATCCCTTGCGCAATTCCAGGAAGCGCTCAGGATTATTGAGGATGACGGCCCGAGCCTGACCTACTGCAAGCGCTGCCAGGAATACATAAAGAACCCCCCACCGAAAAACTGGGACGGGGTGTATTCTTTTAAATCAAAATAGACAGCAATGCAGATAATTCAATACATCACATCCGAACAGGGGAAAATCAATGCTGAAAAAAATTCGTGAAAGAAACGTCCATCTTTTCGTTTTTACCTTTTGCCTGGGCCTTTTCCTGGGTGTTACGTTCTCTTACCGGGTCACTGCAACCGAGACCGCACACAAATATCTTGATTACTTCCATAACGTATACCAGATCATTATGAGCGAATATGTTCGCCCGACATCAAATAAAGACCTGTTTTACGGCGCGATTGACGGAATGATAAAATCTCTCGACGACCCCTATTCACGCTTCCTGGATGAAAAGTCCTATGAAGAGCTCAAAGAAATGACCACGGGGAAATTCGTCGGGGTCGGCATTGAAATCACCATGCAGGATGATGAAATAATCGTTATCACGCCCATAGAAGACTCCCCTGCAATGAAATCGGGAATTTCCGCCGGCGATATTATAACCAGGGTTGACGGCAAAAACATCAAAGGTAAAAAACTCTCGGAGATCGTTAAAATGATCAAGGGGCTTCCCGGAACAAAAGTGACCCTCTCGGTCTATCGTGAAGGAGCAGACGATACCATCGACTATGAACTTACCCGGGAAGCCATTAAACTTAAAAGCGTTGAGTATGACCTCATTGAAGGAAACAATATCGGATACATGAAAATAAAAAATTTCGGCTCAGATACCACCAAAGATGTGGTCAAAGCGATAAAATATTTCAACAGTAAAAAAAGCGACAGGGCCATAATCGATTTGCGGTATAATCCCGGGGGGCTCCTCAATGCGGCGGTGACCATCGCTGACCTGTTTCTTGAAAAAGGAAAGACCATTGTCTCAACCAAAGGCAGAAGCGATACCAGGAAAGAAGAAACCTTCAAGTCAGAGAATGATCCTCTGTACACGGGAGATATCATCCTTCTGGTAAACAAGGGGAGCGCGTCTGCATCGGAAATTCTTTCCGGCGCGATAAGGGACAACAAACGCGGAAAACTCCTCGGGGAAAAAACATTCGGGAAGGGATCGGTCCAGAAATCCTTCAATCTTGATGAGAATCTCGGCGTGGCCATAACAGTCGCCTATTATTATACCCCGTCAGGCGAGCTGATCCACGGCAAAGGGATCAAGCCCGACATAGCCCTTGCTTCGGAAAAATTTTCCGACACGGAACAGAAAATTCTTAAAAAAATCGAGAATGACAAACTGATTGAAAATTTCGTCACCAAGGGAATGCAGTACAACGAAGACACCAAAAAGAAATTTTATGAATACCTCAAGAAAAACAATGTTGAAATAAGCGGCCGGAGCGCAGACTTTCTGTTAAAATCGGGCATATATCAGTTCAAAAAAAGGCCGATTTATGATATGGAGTTTGACATTCAGCTTTCAAAAGCTGCTGAAATTATCAGCAGGTAAAAACCCCATTTCATGATGCAGTTAATAGTATATGTCTGCAGATACAGGGCATTTTCCGCGGTGATGGTTCAGCGATGAAAAAAGAAATTATCGGCCTTGGTCTTGAAAGCTCCTGCGATGAGACATCCGCCTCAATCGTGGCTGACGGAATCTCGATCAGGGCGAACGAAATATTTAGCCAGATTGACCTGCACCGCGACTATTACGGAGTAGTTCCCGAGATTGCCTCTCGTGCCCACCTTGAAACGATTAACACACTAATCGAGCTGGCCCTGAATAAGGCAGGGCTGTCGTTCAATGACCTCGATTATGTTGCCGCAACGAGCCGGCCGGGGCTGGTCGGCTCGCTTCTGATCGCGCTGCAATCGGCCAAGGCGATATCCTTTGTCCTGGGGATTCCCCTGATAACCATAGATCACCTCGAAGCGCACCTGTACGCTCCATTCCTTGAAGGGAAAAAGCCGGTCTACCCTTACATCGGGCTTCTCATCTCCGGCGGCAACACGGCTATTTACCGGGTTAACGGAATCGGGAGGATTGACCTTATCGGGAAAACGGTTGATGACGCGGTCGGGGAGGCCTTTGACAAAGTGTCAAAATATCTTGATCTCGGTTACCCCGGAGGTCCGGCGATCGAAAGAACGGCAAAAAATGCGAAAAACAAAACTCTTTTTCTGCCAAAAATACTGCCCGGTTCGAATGATAAGCGTTTTTCATACAGCGGCATAAAAACAGCGGTGATAACACACATGAAGGCAAATCCAGATACGGATAAATCAGAAACCGCATATGTATTTCAGGAGAGGGCCCTTGAAATTCTTGTGCGCCGGGTATTCGCCGCTGCGCGTGATGAAAGAATAAAAAACATCGTAATCGCCGGAGGTGTCGCCGCCAATGGCCGCCTGAGGGAATTGCTCAGAAATGAAGCGCGCAGGGATGAAAACTTAATCATCGCCTCTCCGCTGTTGTGCACCGACAATGCCGCAATGATTGCCGGTCTGGCATACCACTATCATATCGCGGGAAAGCATGACAGCCTTGCCGTGGACGTCAATGCCCGTACCGCCCTTTCATCACGCGCCTGACATGATGGGTAGCAAATTATTTTTAGGGGCAACCGTTTCATAACACATTTTGTTGTCATCCCGGTTTACCGAAGGTAATACCGGGATCTCATAGAAAATATTCATGAATTTATCGCATGAGATTCCGGTATTTGCAAGCATCGGAAGATGCAAAACCGGAATGACAAAACTACGTTACCCTCAAAATTATACTGCTACCACATGATGAAATCACAACCGGAACGGATTTTGCTTGATTAAAAAATACATTGCTATATACTGTACTCTTGATTTATACTGAGCCGGGCTAATTGGTTAACGATGCCACAGAAACAGGAAACATACAACAATCTGATCGACCTGTGCATAAACATGGAAGAAGACGACGAGCTGTCCGGTAACGCATCTGCCATGTTCACGTACCTGTTGACGTCCTATTTTTTCAAAAAAGAATCGGAACAGAGCAAAAACTTCAGCAATTTCATCAGCGAGGCCGGATACCCTCCCTCACTTGAAGGGAAAACATCACTTTTTGACATTGATATCCAGGAACTCGAATCATTCGTCAACGGCTCGACCATCAATGATTCATTCGCCGGTAAAATAATGCTTTCGCCACAGTTTCTCAAGGCGTTCTACTCCCATCATCCGCCCTCATTCAGCAAACTGCCTGAAGACATCAAGTTTGAGCTTATTGACCGGGTAAAAGAAAAAAACAGCACGATCGTAGCCGCGTTTGAAAAAATGATGAAAGACAGGGACAGCGATAAAAACAGGCAGGTGATAACACTGGTAGCGCTGATTTTAAAAAATGTGCATCGAAAAACAGGCAGACCGTTCAACAGGCTGGAAAAAAATGCCGACACAATTATCAGAGATCTTTTTAAAAACACGGATTCCCTTTTTCTTGCCGGAGAAACCCAGGTTTCAGACCTTAAAGATGAAACTAAAATTAAAGAGCTCATTAAAAAATTTTTTATTATTAAACAGTTTAAAGACATTCAAGAAATTTCTGCCGCGTATAAAGCAGAACTTGAGCGTTATATCAAACGCGGGATAAAAGCTTCAGCCTGAAAGCAGTCCCCTTAGAATAAACCCCTATGGAATTTGTTGAAGAAAAAACACCCGCAGGATACCTGCTTAAAATTTTTTTTAAAAACTGGCAATTTCTCGCATTCGGGAAAAAGGGCCAGACCATCTACTCTGACGATGAAAAGAAATCAATGCTCCACCGCGTTCCCCTGATTGTTTTTGTCGGTGAAAATTTCGTTCTCAACAAGAGCTATTCACGCAATTATGAGCTTCTTAAAATCAGAAACGGAACCATGATCCTGCCCTTTCGTGACCGCAGGGAAAAGCGGAATAAATTCGTTTTTATCATTACCGAACTCCCCATTGATATAATTCCGGTGAGAATTGACAGCACCAAAAACATCGCATCAATGGTAAAGGAGATGGAACCCGCGATAAAGCCCGACTATGTCATTATCGACGAAACAGTTTCTGCAAATGATGTCGTGATCATTAAAAACCGCTATCGCGTTGACAACATTATTTACATTGAAGATACGCCCCATTACAAGCTTACCGAGATGGCTATTACCCCTGATCAGGAGACTGAGGTTAATATCAATGTTCTCTCACAGAACCCTGTTTTTCTCACAAAAATACATCTCAAGGCGATGAATCTGTCAAAAATCAACCAGCTGCTTCTCGATTTCGAGCTGACCGCCCTTGATACTGAATATATCATGAATTTTATAACAGCCACAATGATGGACAAAAAAAATCCGGTCAGCGAGAAGAACAGGCTTATTCTGGAAGACCTTTACAATTCATTTCAGTTCTATCACTACTTATTGAAGCGAGACAATGAAAAAATTAAAGAAATGATCCAGAGCAAAACCAACAAAAAAAACTTCACCACGTTCAGAACTCTCGTTCTAAAGGTGAAATCACAATACCCCGGAAGCGAGGAGCAGCTTCTTTACACTGAATACGACAACCAGCTCCTTGAAAAAAGTGAAGAGTTTCAAAAAGTATAATGGCGTTTACCAGATTCATAATCCCTGCGCTTCTTTTTCTGTCGCTGCTGCAGCCCTCATCTCCCGCAGTCCCCGCACCGGGACAGGCCGGGTGGTGGCGCACGTATTTCACCACGCCGGGCCGCGGCATGCAACCCGGCAATCCCGAAACCGGGCTGATACAGGCTATCAATTCTTCACGTAAATCGATCTCAGGCGCCTTTTTCGACATATCGTCACCGGAAGTAATCAGGGCGCTGATTCAGGCAAAAAATCGCGGTATCAGCGTTAAGCTTGTTACTGAAAAAAACAATTACACGAATGAGCGACTGGCAGGTCTGGTGCGCAATAATATCCCGGTTATACCTGACGATAAACGCGGCCTCATGCACAACAAGTTCGCGGTTATTGACAAAACCTTGCTGTGGACCGGGTCCTATAACATTACCAGAAACGGCTCGCAAAAGAACAACAACAACGCGATCATGATCCGCTCTCCTGAACTGGCTGCTATCTTCCTTGAGGAATTCAACGAGATGTTCGAGCAGAGAATTTTCGGCAACAGGAAGGAGAGCGTCCCCTTTACGCCGCTTACGAATAAATACCATGTCCGTATCGAAGACACCGACATCAATGCATACTTTTCGCCTGACGATAATATTGAACGGATCATCCTGAACCGATTGAAAAAAGCGAGCCATTCAATTTATTTCATGGCATTCGCGTTTACCAGTGATTCCCTTGGCGAAATGATGATCCGTAAACACCGGCAGGGAATCACAGTCAAAGGAATCGTTGAAAAAAGAGGAACAGGCTCAAAGTATTCGGAGTTCGTTAAAATGAAAGTGGAGGGAATTCCGGTAAAACAGGACAGCAACCGGTATGCCATGCATCACAAGGTCATTATAATCGACGGAGACCTGCTCATAACCGGTTCCTATAATTTTTCAAAAGGGGCAAACAAGAAAAACGACGAGAATATCCTGATAATTCACAATCGCGAGATCGCTCAAAAATATATTGAAGAATTTAACCGTCTTTACCGCTGACCGTTTCGGTTTTTTCCGTCATTCTTTCTGACCAGAATGATCCGCTCATGCTCCTTTCTGTCCACAAAACGGGCGAATTCCCTGAATATCGTATAATCAGCGCTGTTCATTCTCGGCTTATTAATCATGACCGTTGCACGCACGATGAGATTGTTCCCGGCAACCTCACCGGTGAATTCAGCCTCAAAATCAGCACCCTGAAACTTCTCACTTTCAGGCATTGCGTACACCCGGTAGTCGTCCGGGAGCACATAGGTATTGATGATCTCGGTGCGCCCCGACCCGGCAAGATACAACGGCAGGTTCCTGGTTCCAAGGAACGCGTAATTGCTGAAATAATCTGATGTCACCAGATATGGCCTGAAAATTATATCATCCCCCGCCTTTTCACCGTAGGACGGCACGGTCACCGAATAGCGGTACTCGGCCGGAACATCGGTTTCTTTCCTGATTATTTCCAGGCCTTCCACCACCGCGCCGGGGTATTTTCTGTTCCAGTACTCCATCAGCGATTTGACCTTTTTCCCGCTGTTTTCAAGGCCCGCCCTCATGCCCGGAGCCGAAATCCCCTCCTTGGTGAGACGGCGCTGAATCACCGCAGTCCCGTCACGGTCAATACTAATGACATTTTCTGCGATGACCCTGTTTTCGGTGTACATGGTCCCGCTGACCGGGACAAAGCGGTAACGGCCTTCGCCCAGAACGAGCGCGGTGATCTCCCTGTCGTCGCCGGGAAGGTCCCTGAAGCCCGCGTGGTCCGCGGTGGCGTCAAGGAAGAGCGGCTCCCCGAGGTTGACACAGCAGATGGCGTGGTTAAAAAACCCGAGGAAGGGCACGCTCTGATCGTATGCTCCGCGGTCGGCCGTGCGCACCAGGGCGAGATCGGCCGCGACCCCGGCCTCTTCAAGCAGCGCCTTGAGGAGGAGCGCGACGTCCTTGCAGTCGCCCATGCGGGACAGGTAGGTCAGGTCGCTTCGCCTCGGCTGAATGCCGCCGATTCCCAGCTCAAACCCCACGTAGCGCACCTCGGAAACGACATGGTCATAGATCCTCTTGACCTTTTCAACAGGGTCATCGGTGCCCGAGACAAGGTCCCGCACAACACGGCGCATCTGCTCATTGACGATTTTTCTTCCCGCGAGCAGGGAGCGGTACCAGTCAATGAGCTCGGCCCATGACGAAAAAGAAGTGAACACGATCCTGGGCAAAAAAGCGCTCTCGTCAGGCATGGCGACTTCGGCCTTGTACGGGGGGATGTTTTTCTCGGCCACACGGTAAACGACATGGTTCCGGTACGAAGTCCTGGTCACGGCCTTTTCATGACTTCGGTCCGCGTGGCAGTAGAGCGCCTTCCCCCCGGGCGCGGCAATAACATGGTTGAATACCATGGTGCGGTAATTCCCTCCGAGCAAAACCATTTCTCCGAAACTGTCACTGGCAACATCCCCGCCCTTCTGCCTTAGGGTGTAACTCAAATCAACCACCCCGCCCTTTGCAAGAGAAGGGACCGGGATCACCAGCGCGCTGAGGTCATAGTACAGCCTGCTTTCGGGGTCCGAGAGCGACTTTATATACCGCTCCGAGATGTCTTTGGCCGAGCCGTCAGACCATACAGAGCAGAGAAGGTTTTCAACTGTTTCGGTTTCGGGTGAAAAGACCACATGCTGCACGGAAAATTCATCCACCACGGAATCGTCGTTTACCTGAATAATTCTCCTCACGTGGGTGTCCTTTGATCCGTCTGCGTTGAGCCAGGTGACCGATTCATCGAGAAGCACGACTGCGGGCTCATTGTTGTACTGGCGGGCGCGCTCTTTCAGTGCGGATATCGTCTCATCGCACCGGTATCGGTCCCGGGGAATTTCATTGTTGGCGATAAATGCCAGGTGGCGCCTGAGACCGCTGTTCTCTGGATCAACCTCAAGGGCCCTGCGGATATAGTATTCGGCAAGGTCCCTGTTGCCGGCATCAAGATATTCGCGTGCCATGCCGGAAAGGACGTCCCGGTTATAGGGAGAGATGCTCAGGCCTGCGATCAGGCATGAGAGGGCCCCCCCGCCGGTCCCATGCTCACGGAGAACATCCGCCAGAAGAACCCTGAAAACAATTTTTGCCGGATGCGTGGCTATGGCATGATAGAGGGCCTTCTTTGCCTGTTCAACCTTTCCCGCACGCAAAGACAGGCGAGACATCTCAAAGAGCAAATTTTCATTATAGCGGTCAAGCGCAGCGAGAAAACCGATCGCGGCCGCTGCGGCATCATATGATTTCTCCGCCTCATGGATTTCAGCATCAAGGACAATTCCCCGTGACGGGAGAGGAGAGGTGCGCAGCTTCCTGATATATTTCAGGGCCTCGGGTTTCCACCCTTTTGCCAGACACAGCCGGGCCATCGCGTCAAGGTACAGGGGGCCCGGACCCATGTTCTTTTTCATTGAGTCAATTACGGCACCGGCTTCATACAATTGCTTCCGGTCGGTTTTCAGAAGGGCCAGTTCATGGAATGCTTCCATATTCAGGGGATTGGCGAGACATGCATTGTTAAGATAAAATCTTTTTTTAAGCTCATCCTGCTCGAGCCTTCCCAGATAATAAGACGCGCAAGAATAATACCGCGAACCATCTTCGATTCCTTCAAGAAGGGTCTCAGCCTCTCTATCTTCTTCTGATGAAAGACGCATTCCGTAAACGAGATATGCTTTTCGAAAAAGATCCGCGTCAGTTTCATTCCCCCTGTTCAGCGAGACCGGGTACAGGCCCGCACTGAGCGCGCGCGACTGTGTGCAGGCGGGATTTTCATCTAAGGGCAGCTGCGTAATTCGTACCGGCCAGCCCGCCGCGTCAGTGATCCTGGCCGACAGTTTAACGCCTTCGGATGAATCGCCCGTTTTGATGCAGATACGGTGAGGGCCCTTTTCCATGAACACTCTGACGCTGTACTGGTCGCAGTAAAAACCGTGCCGGCTTCTGTTTGAAAAGACCATTGCATCGTCAAGGTACACGTCGGTGTAGCCGCATTTGCCCAGAATGATGCTGTATTCTCCTGCCGATGGCACGGCTACAGTTGTGAAAAAATAAAACGCGCTCTCCCTGGTGTCATGAAACAGCCCGTCGATATCAATTATTCCCGACCTGTCCGGTTGCGTTTCATACCAGGAAACAGGGCAGTATTTTCCCCGGTATTCAGCTTCACGAGGGGACTGCTCGGGCCCGCGTTGCCGCTCAAAGGAATCCATGCCCCGGGAATCAAAAGGTCCGACAGCATGAAAACTCAAATAACCCTGCTCTCTGAGAAGCCGTGCCGCACCGGCGAGCCTCCCCTTTTTCAGGTAGACTTCTCTGAGCACCTGATGGAACCGTGAATTAAGCTGCGGCGAGTTTTTAATTCTTTCATTCGAAGCCAGAGATTCCAGCACATCAAGAGCGGTGTCGCACAGCTCAGGATAGATAATCAGATCCTCAATTCTCAGAAGGTTTATCTCTATCAGAGAATCATCGGAGAGTTTCCGCGTCCATGGCCCCAGATATTTCAGGGCCTCTGAATAGTCCCCTTTGCTTTTAATGGCTAAAAATTCAAGCTCCCGGTTTTCCTGTTCAGGGACGGCGTTCAGGGAAAATGAAAATGCGGCGAGAACAACCATAATCGTTACTAAACAGCGTGCCGCCTTCACGGGATTAAACATGTTTTTTTTCATTGTTAACTGATCCTGACAACAGCGTTACCATACAGCCGGATGTTCAGGTAATCAATAATAAATCATCCTGAAAAACAATAAACATAAAAAATTATCTGTTTTTTGTTCAATTGAATCGCGCCTGTTCGTATAACCGGTATTCCGGTCTTCAAACGAGGAGAATTAATGAACAGAAAAACACCAGCATCCACCGCCATGCCCCTGCAGAAATGCATCAATGGCGAAGACATCAAAAACCTTCATGACAGCGAACTCCTTGCCATAATCATCGGCACCGGCACGAAAGAGTGTGATGTCATGAGCCTCTCCGATTCGGTACTGCGAAACATGGGCGGGCTTTCGGGTTTAGCCGCATCAGGAATACGGGAAATCACCGAAATACCGGGGATGGGCATGGTCAAGGCGGTCAGGGTCCACTGCTCGATCGAACTGGGCCGGCGGGCCATGACCGATTTATATCCCGTGCACACGATCAGCAGCCCTCAGGCCGTGTGGCGCATGCTTGTTCCCGACATGCTGGGCCTTGACAGGGAAAAATTCATCACCCTGGTGCTGAACAACAAAAACAGGCTCATAAAAAAATCACTGATTTCACTCGGCACGGTTTCGGAGGCGATTGTGCACCCGCGCGAAGTTTTCCGCGACGCGATAAAAGAAGGCGGATCTTCGATTATAATAGCGCACAATCATCCTTCGGGCGTCCTTACTCCCTCAAAAGAGGACATCAGAACAACATCCCGCCTCGCCGATGCAGGCAAAATACTCGGGATCCCGCTTCTCGATCATGTAATCATTACCGGCTCATCTTTTTTAAGCATGAAAGAGGAAGGTTATATGAATTATTGATTTTATTCTTGAAAAAAAAGGCGAAATATGATATACCTTTAACAATTTTTTTGATACGCGTGCGGGGAAGGTTATATGAATAAAAAATTTTACTGCCTCATAATTCTTTTGTGCATCATTGCTCTTCCCCTCGGGGGAAAAGATTCTCCCTATAAATCCCTGGTCCGCCCGGGTAAATGGCTGAGAAACATCAAGGTCCCCCTGGGAGTTGAAGACCGGTCGGTAACCGTGCAGATTTACTTTCCCGCCTCCTATACCGGCAAAGAGAGGACCCTGATCGGCCTGCATGGCTATGCCGGTTCCGCCAAAGACATCGAGGAAAACACGTCAATAACCCGCCATGCGGAAGAATATAACTTCATCATTGTGTGCCCCGATATGGGCAGAACAATGTATGAATCACAATTCTATCCTGAAACAGAAATCAGGTGGTCACCGGTTCCCGGCGCTAAATTTATCGCTGAGATACTCATCCCCTTCTTAAAAGATAATTTCGGCATTGCCAGACGCAAAAAAAGCACCGGCATCTTCGGCATTTCAACAGGCGGACGCGGCGCCATCCTGCTCGCCTCTCTGTACCCGGACATATTCGGGGCGGCAGCCGGCATATCCGGGGACTACGACCCCCTTTCCATGACTCATGACAGGCTATTAAAAACGGTTTACGGGAACTATGATTCCTTCAGGGAGCGCTGGGAAAACGATGACAACATCCTCAAGCTCTGTGAAAACCTGAAAAAAACCTCAGTGATGCTGGTCCACGGCGCGAAAGATTATATTACTCCCCGTGAACAGTCCCTTGTGCTGGCAATGAAGCTCAAACAGCTCCAGAAAAAATCAGGTGGATATGATTTCCAGTATCTTGAAAAAAAACATCAGGCAAGGGACTGGAAATTCTGGAAGGGGGTTCTAATCGACGTGATGGCTTTTTTTAGTGAAAAATTAACTTAACAAACCGGCGTTTAACGGTCCCGCTTCTTTTTTTTAAAAAGATTTTCCCAGAATGACAGTTCCTCTTCAGTGAGGCTCGGGTTGTCATCTTTTTCTATTTTTGTTTCTGAATAAAATTCCTCAATTGCTTTCACCAGGTGGTCGGCAAACTTCTCGCTGGTCATGGTCTGCGCTTTAAAACGGTTAACATAAAAAATTATGTCTTTATCCGAGGTGACCACGGTGGTCATCTTTGGATTAAGGTCTTTCTTGATAAACTCCTTGATCAGAAAATCAGCTGAATAATCCAGGGAGTAGTAAACATCAATGGTGCCTACCTTTTCACTTCGCAGATTGTCTGAAGGTTTTTTTTTGCCGTCAAAAACGACCCGGATCTGGGCCTTTTTTATTGACTGATACTCTTTCAGGCGGTCGAGAAGCCCTTTTCTGGCTTCATTGAGGTTTCCCCGATACATCATTTCCTCAAGGTCGGGGAATTTGTACAGAAGGTTGAATCCATCGATGAGAAAAGGCATGCGGTTCTTACAGGCTCTTTACAAAATTTTTTATTCTGGCCGTCGCCTCCTTAAGGTTTTCCATGGATGTCGCGTATGAGCAGCGGATGTGGTTCTCTCCGGGCGCGCCGAAGGCGACCCCGGGAACAACAGCGACTTTCTCTTTTTTTAACAGCTCCATGGCAAAAGTCCTGGAGTCAAGGCCCGTGCTGCGTATATCGGGAAAAACATAAAAAGCGCCGTCAGGGGTCGGGCAGGAAAGGCCGAGCTCATTAAAACAGCTGACAATGAAATTTCTTCGTTTGCGGTATTCCTCTCTCATGGCGATCACGTCTTTGTCGCCTTTCCTTATTGCCTCAACCGCGGCATGCTGCGATATGGACGGCGCGCACAGTGCGGTATACTGATGGATCTTCAGCATCATCCCGACCAGATATTCCGGGCCGGCGACATATCCGAGGCGCCAGCCGGTCATCGCGTGAGATTTTGAAAAACCGTTGAGATAAATGGTTCTCTCCCTCATGCCGGGGCAGCGGACGATCGAATAGTGTTCCCTGTCGTACAGTATGGCCGAGTAAAGCTCGTCCGAAATGACAATGAGGTTGTTTTCAATAGCCAGGGCCGATATCTTTTTCAGGGTTTCCTCGTCAATGGTCGCGCCGGTTGGGTTCGCCGGGTAGTTCAAAATAATCCCTTTGGTTTTCGGCGATATGTTTTTTTTAATGTCATCAACATTCAGCCTGAAGCCGTTTTCCGAGGCCACTGAGACCGGAACCGGCACGCCCTGAAGCAGGGTAACATTCGCCGAGTAGGAAACATAACACGGCTCGACAATAATTACTTCATCGCCCGGATCAACAATCGTCCTCAGGGCAAGGTCAAGGCCCTGGCTTACGCCCATGGTGACGATCATCTCCGTGTCAGGATTATAGGAAAGGCCGTATTTGGTTTCAGTATATTCGGATATTACATCCCTCAACTCGGGCAGGCCGCGGTTCGGCGTATAATGGGTATAGCCGTCCTTGATCGCGTATATCCCGCTGTCCGATATTCTCCAGGGAGTGATAAAATCAGGCTCACCCACACCGAGGGAGATGCAGTCAGGGGTCGAATACACAATATCAAAAAATTCACGGATCGCCGATGGCGGGATCTCCCTGGCAGCTTTTGAAACAAGATCAGAAGGATTATTGCTGTCCACAAGTTTTAATTTCATCGCATAACTCTCTCTTGTATTGCCGATAGTCCGCTTTGCGCTGCCGGTTCAGCAAAAAATCGAGACCGGCTGTTAGCGAAACCGTACAGATAAATTAACTCCGGATATCATCCTCGTTCGCAGACGGCCCTCTCGGTAGTGACTTCTGCAAAAGCCTGTAGGTTTTTACTTCCGAAAACCCTGAAGAAGAAAACAGGCCCGCGCCCCCGGAATCACCCGTTACTGCAACGACCTCGACCATGGAGATACCCCTTACTACTGCTTCATCAAAAAAAGCAAGCAATAATTTTTTCTCATAACCCCTGTTTTCCTTTTGCACTCCCACCCAGATAATGCGGGCGCGGTGATCACGGGCTGTATGTAATTCTTCGGCAATCAGGAATCCGGTGATTCTTCTTTTTTCCAGTAATGCAAACGCGAACCCCTCATCCCGCGAGAGCACATCCGAAACCGTTCGCGCGTCCCAGGGGAAAAGCAGTTCCCTGCCCTCAAAGAGAAGGTTGCCGAGGCTGAATAATTCAGCCAGATCTTGGTGAACAATCTTTCTGATGGTGGTTCTTTCTGCCATAATTAGAGTTAATGCTCATCTTTTTTTCTTTTCAGGCGTGAATCTGATCCATCTTCTGTCAATGGGATTTTGGCGGTCTATCCTGATAAAACGGGGTTCATGCTCCGAACGCAGGACGATATTGGCGATATATTCATCCTTTTCGGGATGGTCGGTGTTGTAATGCAGTCCGATACTGTCCTTCCGCATCATCGCGCTTTTTATAACAAGCTTCGCGACCGTGGCAAGGTTCCTCAGCTCTATTACCCGCGATGAGATGATGCTTTTTTGATAGTATGAATGCACCTCTTCAGCAAGAAACAGTATCCGGTTATAGGCGCGGTTCAACCTGAGATCAGATCTGACAATGCCGACGTAATCCCACATCAAACGTTTAATGTCCTCAATATCGTGTTTAACCAGGATCCATTCATTAAAATCAAACGTCCCTTCCCTGTTCCATGCCGGGTATTCAGGGATCCTGATCGAATTTTTAAGCGATGCATAATGCTCCTTGAGATACGTAAAGGCGCTGTGAGAGAAAACAATGCCTTCAAGCAGCGAATTGCTGGCAAGCCGGTTCGCACCGTGAACACCGGTACAGGCCGACTCCCCTGATACAAACAGATTTTCGATGGATGTCCTGCCGTGAATATCGGAAATGATCCCGCCGCACAGGTAATGTGCCGCGGGAACAACAGGTATCGCGTCCTTTGATATATCAATACCTTCATCAAGGCAACGGTTGTAAATATGCGGAAAGCGTTTCTGCAAAAAATGTCTTCCCTTTGACGTTATATCAAGGTAAACGAAAGAATCGCCCAGCCTCTTCAGCTCAGAATCGATTGCCCGCGCGACTATGTCCCTGGGCGCGAGGTCTTTCAGGGGATGAATTGTATCCATGAAATGTTCACCCCGCGAATTAATGAGAACCGCGCCTTCCCCCCTGACCGCTTCACTGATCAGAAAAGAACGTCCTCCGGGGTTCTGGGAATACAGCGTGGTCGGATGAAACTGGATGAATTCCATGTCCGAGATAAGGGCCCCGGCCCGGTAAGCCATGGCGATCCCGTCGCCGGTCGCTATGTCCGGGTTGGTCGTGTGCAGGTAAACCTGGCCCACGCCGCCGGTGGCAAGAAAAGTGATTTTGGCGTTGAATATTTTAACCGCTCCGGTCCTGTTATTAAGGATATAGGCGCCGTAACAATGGGTCTTTTTGCTTTTTTTTCTGCGATAGTTTCCCACAGAACGGGCCAGCTGGTGTTCGGTAAGCAGGTCAACCGCGGTGTGGTCTTCATAGATCTGGATATTCGGGATTTCAGATATTTTATTGAGCAGGGCCCTCTCTATCTCCCTTCCGGTGAGATCAGTTGCGTGAACTATCCTGTTATGCGAATGTCCCCCCTCTCTGCCGAGGTCAAGGACCTCAATGTCCCTGTGCTTCTCTTTCAGTGAAAACCGGGTGCCCCACTCAATCAGCTCGTTGATCCTGTCCGGCCCGTTCTGGACCAGAAATTCTACCGACTTGCGGTTGCACAATCCAGCTCCCGATCTGAGCGTGTCTTCAACATGGCTGTCAAACGAATCATCGGGCGCCAGTACCGAGGCTATGCCGCCCTGGGCGTAATTAGTATTTGAATCGAATTCTTTTTTTTTGGTTACGATGTTGACCGTACCAAGAGAGGACGCTTTTATGGCAAAGGTAAGGCCCGCAATACCGCTGCCGATAACAAGAAAGTCAGATTCAACTTTATTACTGTTCATGGAATCTCCAGTCTGGAAAAAACCCTTCCCTCTATGGGTTACTGGACAAGAATGGCCCCTTTTTCCATAAGAATATCGAAAAGATAGCTCTTTCGGTCAGTGGTCAGGGGGGTAAACCCCATAACCTGTCCGCTGAATTCAAGAATTTCATTTTCGGCAAGAAGATCAATGGAATCCTGATTATCAATATACACATAATACATGAAACGAAATCCCGCGTTTATCGATTCGCCGTCCTCAAGTATAATGCGGTATTTCTTTTTATATCTTCCCGAACTGTCGATTTTCAGGACCTTCGCCCTGGTCAGAATCACACAGTCGAGCTTGCTCTCAAAAAAATCATCCCGTTTCACCGCGGGAATTTTCGAAAACGCGGTATAGAAATCCTGGTTGATGTACAGGGTTTCGGCACCATGCGCGTCAGTCCCGCTGTGACCGGAAAACGCGACGATCTGCGCAATGGCAAAAACAATGGCTATCACTAATAACTTTTTCATCTCAGTCACGCATGGTGTAAAATTCAATCGAATAAATGCCGGAATCCCTGTAGACTTTCATCGTGCGGATTTCACGGCCGCTTCGGGTAAAGACCCTGATTACATCATCAATACAAAAGACCTTTTCATCATTCAGGGAAATGACGATATCCCCCTTGTGTATGTCATAGGCCAGGGTTCGGGGTGAGACATATGAAACTATAACATCCTTCCTGTCGGAGTTCTCACTGATCTCAAGGCCATACCGGTTAAAAAGAACATCCAGCTCCTTTCTTAATTTCTTGTATTCCTGCTGTTCCCTGAGAACAAGTTTAAAATCATGAAGCATGCCGTCGCGCGATATTTTCATCCGCAGGGAAGAGCCCACTTCTTTTTTCCCCACTGACTTGATAAGCCCGCCGAGCGTCGTTATCCGGAACGAATCTATTTCACGCAAAACATCCCCCCTTTTAAGGCCCGCGGCCTCTGCAGGCGACCCCTTAATCACTGACTCGACGATTATATAACTGTCCTTCCCCCTGCCGCTTTTTTTCTCCCTCGCGATAAATCCAAGCCATCCCCTGCGCACGCGCCCGTAATCAAGAAGCTCCCTGCTCACCTGCCGGACGATATTCGAGGGAATGGCAAAACTGATCCCCTGGTACCCCCCTGAGACCGTGGAAATTGCCGTGTTGATCCCGACCATCTCACCTTTGAGGTTCACCATGGGCCCGCCCGAGTTGCCCGGATTGATGGGCGCGTCAGACTGGATAAAATCCTCGATATCGGTGAACCCTATGTTGTCCCTTCCGGTGTATGATACGATGCCGGACGTTATGGTCTGCCTCAATCCATAGGGATTGCCGATCGCGATGACCCATTCACCGGGAAGCAGCGCGGCGGAATCCGCGAAACTGATCGGTTCAAGGTTCCCCTTTTCAGGATTGCACAGCCTGATAAGGGCTATGTCAGTCTTCGGGTCGGATAAAAAATAGCTCCCATTGTCAAACTTTTCAGGCTCAAAGACCGTACCCTCATTGTTGGTTGCCTGAAAATAATTTCCTTTTATGATCACATGGTAATTCGTGACCACGATCCCGCTTTCCGAGATCACGGTGCCTGACGCGTAAGCCTTCTTTTTGAGCCCGTCCCTGTCGCCATGGCTGCCCCGGTCATAGATTACGATATTGACCACTGAATTCTTTGCTTTCCCGGCGGCGTTGATAAAATACCGGTTAAACCCGTCAGGGTCAGCATAAACTCCCGCGCTGAAGACAAAAAATAACAGCAGTATTACAGCATTCTTTTTATTCATGTGGCTACTCGATAACCGCTTCAAAATATGACTTTTCACTTGTAACACTGTATTTAGTGAGGTCAATTCTTTTTCCCTTCGGAGCCTCTTTACAGTCCTCATTGACATTGATACCCGCGAACAGCGAATAAATTCCCACTGCAATGCCCTCGGCGATTTCTTTCTGCCGGTGCAGCATCATGTTCCGATCGTCTTTTCTTCCCAGGTAACCCAGCTCGACATAAGCGCTTACCGCATTTACGAGAAGCGGAAGGGCCCAGACCGAAACATAGGGTTTTGCCGGTTTTGTGTACCGGGGACCGTGTCCGTTCTTTTCAAGGGCGCAGGTGATAAAACGGATGATCTCATTACTGGCATAAAGATTGTCTCCACCGTACCCTTCAGGGCCGTTATCCCGCCGGTATGATTCGAACCGTGAACGCTCCCTGTCCCAGAATGGCCCCTCCGGCTCAAATGAGGCCAGCCTGCCCGCGAACTGGCTTCCCCTGATCATATACATCACAGGAATTTCCCATTCCCCGGGGTCACGGTAGTTCCACTGCACCATATTATGCCGGTAGCCCTTATAGCGGTTAAACCGCTGTGAATAAAACCGGTCAAGGGGATATGAGGTAAAATAAAGGGAAACATCATTGAGAAACCAGCTGAAGTTCGTCCTTTTAACGGTTTCACAAAACCAGTATTCAGCCAGTTCTCCGGTGAAAAAATCGCGGTCCAGCCGTTTATTTTGTAAATACCGAAGGCCTTCATGCAAAAAATCATGGGGGGGGACGATTACCGCGCTCATCCCCTTATAATCACCGGGCCCTGAACTTGCGCAGTGAAGCGAGACCACCAGATGCGGCTTCAAGCCGTTGATACAGGACATGCGTCCCTGCTGCATCCGGCCCTTTTCGTCAGGGTAATCAAAAAGCCGGTACTCACCATTCACGTCAGTATCTTTATTATCAATTTCTTCAGACGCCGATTCAGGCCTGCTCATCACTGAAACGATCTGTATTCTCGGGGCGGATGATGACGTGTAGCGTGAAAGGAGGTCATGGAACTTCCCGTATTCGCCGCTGCCGGAACAGTCCCGGAGCAGCCGATAAACCCTTGCAGCAATGCTGTACATGATCCTGTGCTCATCAATATCATACCGTGAAGCCCCATCCCGGTAATAATCGAGGTAGGTGCCGGTTACGGTATCAAACCGGTCGCCATGTACCGATTTTGGCACACTGCTCACACCGCCGTGGCCGGGGTCGATAACGACCCGGTATTCAGGGAATTCGTTCATGCTTATTGAGGATGGATACAGCTGAAATATGGAGAAAAAAATAATGAAGATGACTATTAATGCATTACGATGCATACACTGATCCACGGTGCTGATATAACAAGGGCTGTCTTATAAGACAGCCCCTGGTTATAATTCCATGTAACCGAAAACTTATTTTGATTCCTCTGCAGCTTGTGACTTCTGGCCTTTTGCCGGCTCATAAATCCTGTTCAGATTATCAGCTTTATGAACTTTGAGTTTATCGCTCAGAGAGTCACGCTCTTCGGGTTTTGAGAGCTCTTCGAGTATTTTAATCGCATAGGTTTTGGCGACGCGATAGTGATAAATTGCGCCGTCGTTATAATGATCGACTTCAGCGGAAAGCGCGTCATCAAACTGGCCGTATGCAATTTGAAGCCTTAACTGGTTTGTGTAAAGCTCTTCACTCTTGTTGGGGTCAGAGTGGGTCGTCGCGTCAAGGTGGAGGAGCAATATTTTGTCCGCGCATTCATTAAGCATGGACTGGGTTTCTTTTTTGTATTCAACAAGGATTTTTTTCAGAAGATCATCGATGTCCTTTTTGTTTGTCTCAAACTCGACCCTGGAATAAATGATATTACGTTTGTAATAAAGCTCCATTCCTCTTTTATATCCCGTATAGACCTTGTCATAATCGCCCTTCCAGCCCTTGTCAGAAAAATTTGTCACGATGACTTTAAGCAGATAAATCTGATCAAGGTTCTTTTTCATCAGTTTGCCCACAACGTCAATGGCATGAAATTTGGCAAGATATGAATCTTCGGGTCTTTGTGCTTCGTCATACTTGGAACTGCTGTAAGTCCCATCCGCATTTTTCGTTGATTCATCAATAGCGCTTGTGCTTTTTTCCTGAGCGAAAGCAAACGTAACCGCTACGGACAGAATCATTAACACAGACAGAACTCGATAAAACTTCTTCATTTTCATAATATCACTCCTGAAACAATATTAATTGATATCATTATGAAAGGGCATCCCTGCCGCTAAAATGATATGGTGAATTTATTGTCTCTGATGTCTTCACCCACAGGGTCGGGTAAACCCACCTTTCATTTACTGAAAAACTTATTAATTGATACTATAAAATATATTTTCCATATAAGCAACTATTTTTTAATTTTTATAAAAATTAATGTAATAGAAAAAAAATATAAAAAAATCCTAATTCCATACCATTATAATACGAATATCCATAACGTTGGTGTTCGTGGGACCGGTTTTGATGAGGCCCCCGATTTTTTCAAAAAAATGATAGGAATCATTATTTTTCATATAGTCTTCCGGATCAAGCCCCTGCGAGGCGGCTTTCTCACACGTATGCCCCCACGCGACCGCTCCAGCAGCATCAGTCGGCCCATCGGTTCCGTCTGTCCCGATGCTTGCCATGAGCACCCTGTCAAGGCCGCTTATGTATGCTGCCGCCTGGAGCGCGTATTCCATGTTTCTCCCGCCAAGGCCGTTTCCCCTTACCTGAACCGTTGTCTCGCCGCCGCTTATGATGCACGCAGGAGGAGGCAGCGGGTTCCCGGACTGCATGATTTCCCGCGCAATGCGCGAATGCCAGAACGCCGTGGCAGCGGTGTCACCTTCTATAAGAGAGGAAAGGATGAGTGTTTTGTAGCCGCGCTTTTCTGCTTCAGCCTTTGCCGCTTCACAGGCGAGAATATTTGACGCGACGATACTGTTCGTGACCCTGGTAAAAATATCGCTGCCGGGCGCGGGATTTTCAGGGATTTCTCCCCCTGTTCCTTTCAGCAGATGGCCGGTTACCGATTCAGGGACACGCTCCCGCAGGGAATACCGGTCAATGACCCCGAGCGCGTCAGCAAATGTTGACCTGTCCGGCACAAAGGGGCCGGACGCGATAACGTCCATGTTGTCGCCGACAACGTCAGAGATCATGAGATTGATCACTGTTGCCGGAAACGCGGCGCGGGCCATGTTGCCGCCCTTTACCCGTGACAGGTGTTTGCGGAGCGCGTTGATCTCATGAATGGTGGCGCCGCTTTCAAGAAGGAGCTGTGTCGTCTTCCTCTTTTCTTCGAGCGTTATCCCTGACGCGGGATAAGGAAGGAGCGCTGAGCCGCCCCCGGAAATTAGCGAGATCACCAGATCGTCCGCGCCGGCGCTTTCAAGAATCTCCATTATGCCGCCCGAGGCGGCAACCCCGTTTCCGTCCGGCACCGGATGGGAAGCCTCGAGCGTTTCGATTATGGTCAAGTCCGCGGTGTACCCGTATTTGACGCAGATCATCCCCCGCGAGATCCTGTTCCCGAGCAGAGATTCGACCGCCGCAGCCATGGGGGCCGTTGCCTTGCCCGCGCCGACAACATAAATATTTTTGAAGCCTGCCAGATCATACTGCATCACCGTGGACCCTTTTTCAACGAGCATGAGCCGGTCGCCGTCGAGGCGAAGATGGCTTTTTACCGCGGCATGTGGGTCCACGGCCTTGATTGCTGCGGTATATATGGCTTTCAGGTCCTGTTCCGGTGCAGGCATGGTACCGTCCTTTAATAGCGATTATACCCGTATTGTTGCAGAAAAAAAACTTTTTTACAAGAATTATTTGAAGAAGGGATCAGTCAGTGTCCCGCGACAGGCTGATATTGAGCATGATGCAGAGAACAGCCGTAACAGCAAGAAGAACAACCCCGGAAACATACTCCTGCAAGATGATCCTGCCGATCGAAAAAAGGGCGGTGTAAACGACTCCGATCCCCAGGATCCAGTTGACAAACAGGGCCCACTGCGACCTGCCTTTTGCGGCAGCTGACGTGAACGTTCTCCATCCGGGGCCGCCGGGCCGTACCCTTTCGTTAAACGATTCAAGAGTTTCACGGTCGACCGGCCTGGTCAGAAACGTGACCGCGAGCCACACGATCGTTGTGAGGCCAACGATAAAAAACAGGCTTTCAGGGAAGGATATGTGCAACACGTACCGGGTCAGCGTATACCCGGCAAAAGGGGCGATCATGGCCGATATTTCCGACCAGGCGCTGACCCTCCACCAGTACCACCTGAGGATGAGCACGAGCCCCAGGCCCGCGCCGCACTCAATGATAAAAGACCAGGCTCCGGAGATGCTGTTGATGACAAAGATCAGCATGCTTGATACGAGCATGAGCACCAGGGTGAAGACCCTTGATGCGAACACATAATGGCGTTCATCCGCGTCTTTTTTAATGAAACGCCGGTAAAAGTCATTCACCAGATATGAGGTGCCCCAGTTCAGGTGGGTCGAGATGGTTGACATGTACGCGGCCAGAAAGGCGGCAACGAGCAGGCCGAGAAGGCCGGGGGGAAGGTGGTCGCGCATGGCCATAATGAATCCGGCCTTTTTTTCGTCAGGCCCGAGCCCGGGATACAGGACCAGGCTGCACAGGGCGACAATGATCCAGGGCCAGGGGCGAAGCGCGAAGTGGGCGACCGTGAACCACAGGGTAGCCAGCATTGAATGGCGCTCGTCCTTCGCGGACATCATTCTCTGCGCCACATACCCGCCCCCTCCGGGCTCTGACCCCGGGTACCAGGAAGACCACCACTGGATGGCTATGTGCGCGATAAAGGCCGAAAAGGACAGGGTCAGTATCCCTCCCGCGGCAGCAGAAGCGCCGCTGCCGATCCTGGGGACAAACCTGAAATAGTCGGCCGGCAGTTTCGCTTTCAGGCCCGCGACCCCGCCGATTTCAGGCAGGCTGATGACAATACCGGCAAGAACAATACATCCTGCCATGGCGATGATGAACTGAAACATGTCGGTAAACGCGATACCCCAGAGCCCTGATACCGACGAATAGATCCCGACCACAAGCATCGCGCCCAGAATATAATAGATCACCTGGTCCCCGCTGATGCCGAAGATGTTCTTTAAAATTTCAGCGAGCGCGACATTGACCCAGCCCATGATTATGGCGTTTAAAAACACGCCCAGGTACAGCGCCTTGAATCCCCTGAGAAAGGCCGCCTCCGGCCCGGAATAGCGAAGCTCGATAAATTCGACGTCGGTCATGATGCCCGACCGCCTCCAGAGTTTGGCGAAAAAAAACACGGCAAGGATGTTGCCCGCAACCATGTTCCACCACAGCCAGTTGCCGGCGATCCCCCTGGTCGCGACCAGCTCGGTCACCGCGAGAGGGGTGTCGGCGGCGAAGGTCGTGGCGACCATGGTCGTGCCGGCTATCCACCAGGGAAGCTTTCTTCCGGAGAGAAAAAAATCCTCGGTGCTCCTGCCCCCTCTTCTGGCAAGGGCAAAGGCGATGACTATGACAACTAAAAAATAAAGGGTTATTACGGCAATATCGATCAGGGGCATGGCTGTCCGGGCTTAGCGTTTCATCCTGTAATAAAAATCAATATCAAACCCGCCAAAGCTCGAGATAAAGGAGAGGTTAATGTTGTCATAAAGGGCTTTCACTGTTATCGGGTCATCGTTGAATTCGGGAGGCGCAAGATGGATCACATGGTCAGCGTACTGGAGCTGGTTCGCGAAGGTCCCGGTAATGAGGTTGGCCAGCTCGCCGGCCACATCGCCGTGGTGTTTCCTGATTGTTTTGGTGTCAGATCTGTTGATGAACTTTTTGGTAATGAGATCAAGGGTCTTTACCGGCAGGTTGATCACGATTTCTCCCACGAGCGTGCCGTCGATTTCAACCACCACCAGTGGATCTTTTTCCCTGGACTGGGATTCATAAACTTCCTCGATGCCGGAGTCATTGAGAAAATTTTTAAAAATATGGTTAACCGAGCGAACAATACATTTAGAGTACTTCTGGTAATTGTCCATGGAAAGTCCCCATTCCGTAAAGATTTGAATATGACATAATACATTAAACTCGGAAAATAGCAACCATTTTATTAATCAGGTTGAGGCAGAAAGATTATTGGCCCAGGAAATTGATTTGCGGTATATCCGGGCCACCTCCTCTTCTTCAATATTCAACAGCGTGGCAAAACTCTTGAACCGGTCCCAGAACCCCTGCTCATAGGCCAGAAGCATTTCATAAACGGCGCGGTACCTGTTCTTTTTGCCCATCAGGGCGAGTTTGACCGACTGCGACATCGGAAGCTCTTTAAGAATAGTGTCCAGGGGCCTGTCAATGAACGCATCGATAAGAGAAAACATCCCCATGAAGAAAAGGTCGGTCTTCTCCTCCCTGAGGCCGAGGTAGCGCGCCACTTCTTCGCAAAAACGGGCGCGAACAATGGAAAGCTCGATAAGCTCGCGCGGTTTATCGTCCCCCAGACCGGTCATGGCGATCAGGGAAATCCATTTTTTAAATTCATTGATCCCCAGCAGGGCCAGGGCCTGTTTAACGGATGTTATTTTTGAGTAGAAGCCGAACGCGGCTGAATTGATAAGCTGCAAGAACTTGTACGAAAGGGAGAGGTCGTGTTTAATGATCACTTCAAGGCGGCCGAAATCGGCCTCTGATTTATTGATCTCGGTGATGATGTTGAGGTAATTGATTTTATACCCGGGAATGTCCCTGCCGGCGATGATAATGGGCTTGCTGAAAAAATAGCCCTGAAAAAAAGAATAACCCAGATCATACGCTTCCTCAAACTGTTCCCGCGTTTCCACCTTTTCGGCAAGAAATTTTACCCGCTTATGCATAAGAGAAGAGAGATAAGAAATATCGGAAGGTTTGCTCTGATGAAAATCGATCTTGATAATGTCCGCGACATCAATCAGGGGCCTGACCTCATCGCTTAAAATAAAATCGTCGAGCACAAGCTTGTAGCCCTTTTTTTTCAGGCTCCTGCACGCCTGCATAAACATGTCATCAGGAACAATGTTCTCCAGTATCTCAATGGCGATCAGGTCGCTTGGAAAAAAGGACGCGGTCTCGTTGAGGATGAGGTTCCTGGTAAAATTGATGAAGGCCTTTTTGCCCCCGGTAATTTCATCCATGCCCAATACGAAAAAGCTGTTGCTCAGGGTCTGGTTTGACGCGAAATCGCCGTCCTGTTCGCTGCAGTAATTTTCAAATCCCTTTCTGAAGAGGAGTTCATAGCCGTAGGTTTTTTTGGAGCGGTCGAAGATCGGTTGTCGGGCAATAAAGACATTATTGCCCTTTCGCACTCCATTTATATCTTTTTTTACATCCATGCCTGAGTCCAAACTCGTACCTCACAAGCTTGACCCGAAAAGTCATCTTAAACAAGGCTTTCTTTAAATATACCAGTAAAGCCTTTCCCGGTAAAACTCAAGATATAAATGATCCGAGAAACAGTCAATAAGAACTATTTCAGCATTTCTGACGCTTTTTCAACGGCAGCTTCCAGGGCCCGTTCAAGTCCGGCAGGGTCTTTTCCTCCTGCCTGGGCCATGTCCTTGCGGCCCCCGCCGCCGCCGCCCACAAGCGGGGCGACTTCCTTGATCAGCCTGCCGCAGTCAATGCCCTTTTCAACCGCTTTGCCCGTTGCTGCGAACATCAGCATTGCCTTGCCCTGTATCTGTGACCCGAAAAGCACCACCGAAACCTGTTCCTTTGACCTCACCGAGTCCGACAGCGCCCTGAGATCGTCCACATCAGTGCCGTTGAAGGCTTCGGCCACGATTTTAACGCCATTGACGTCACGGGCTCTGCCCAGCATGTCTTGCATATTGCCGGAAAGGTTTTCCTTTTTCTGTTTTTCCAGTTCTTTTTCAAGCGTGCGCGTGCGTTCCTGCAGGTCTTCGACCCTTTTCACCAGGCCCGCCTCATTGATGTTGAGCTTCTGCGAAAGCGCGGATACCATGCCTGAATAATCATTATACCTGCGGAGCACCCCTTTGAGGGTCAGGCCCTCGATCCTCCTCACGCCGGCGCCGGGCGAGGCCTCCCTCGTGATCTTGAAAACGCCGATCTTTCCGGTATTGTCGACATGGGTGCCGCCGCAGAGCTCCATGCTGAACCCGGGGACTTTCACCACGCGCACGACATCCTCGTATTTCTCGCCGAACTCGGCCATGGCCCCGCTCTTGACCGCCGCGTCAAGAGGCATCATCGCGGTTTCGACCGGTATGTTTTCCCATATTTTCTCGTTTACGATGTCCTCGACACGGGCGATCTCATCCTCGCTCATTGCCTTGAAGTGGGAGAAGTCAAACCTCATGCGGTCAGGCTCGACAAAGGAGCCCGCCTGTTTCACGTGGTCTCCGAGAACACTGCGAAGCGCCGCCTGGAGAAGGTGCGTGACCGAATGGTTCGCCCTGGTCAGGTTTCTTCGCACGACATTGTAGCGGGCGGTCACGATGTCGCCCTTTGAAAAGCTGCCCTCTTCGACAACACCGACATGGAATATCGTCTTGTTGTATTTTTTCGTTTCATGAACGGCGAACCTTCCTTTCGGAGAAACGATTTCGCCGGTATCGCCGACCTGCCCGCCCGATTCGCCGTAAAGCGGCGTCCGGTTGAGCACGATAAACCCGCTCTCGCCCTGCTTGAGCGCGTCCTTCATCGCGGTTCCGTCATGAAGGGTCACCACGACTGATTCGTTTTCACAGTCGGTGTAGCCGGTAAACTCGGTGTCACCGGACGTTTTCACGGTTTCCTCAAAGGCCTTCTCATAACCCGAA
>Ga0209408_1000332_pt1 | contig 38282 bp, 38 predicted proteins | sample AD_UKC107_MetaG_FD_184422 | JGI IMG/M metagenome (GOLD analysis project Ga0209408, IMG submission 184422) | Active sludge microbial communities of municipal wastewater-treating anaerobic digesters from Hong Kong - AD_UKC107_MetaG (SPAdes)... | ecosystem: Engineered > Bioreactor > Anaerobic >... | reverse complement strand
GGCCCAGGCCATACCGAAAATGAAAAAAAACGCCACCACACACATTACCAGGGAAATACCAATCTTTCTCATACGCATCTCATACTCCTTTCTTTCTGTTAGAGTTAAAAAACTGCTGTCCTTTTGCCTCTACTATTATTTAAAGAGTTAAAAAAATGCTCTCTTTCCCATTTTATATGCTGATATATGTGTATTACTTACTCAGAAATCGTGGTTTTTGTCAAGAACTTTAGCTCATATTTTTTACACACAGTTTAAATCAGGATTCAGTGGATTTCCCTTTACTTTATTAGCCTTTTAAACACCAGATATTACTTTTTTATTATGAAGCAGTCTGCTTTGTATACCTTTGCTTACGTAATATGTGCGGCTGAACTCTGACCAGAAATCTTTTTCCTTTTCTTTCCAGCCTGGACCGAATTTTTCATTAAAAAATTCGCCCAATTCATCAAAAAGCAGTTTCCATGTAGCTTTCCCGGTGTGATGTGCGGCCATAATTTGATTTAAAATCTGATCGAGGTCTGCAAGCTTCTCTTTGGGCAGAAAAGAAATTGCGCCTTTTGCGATAGACGCGAGGAGGGTTTCCGGATTGAGCGCATGGGCTGTCAGCATGACAGTTGGTATGTCTTTTGCTACAGTCTTTTCCAGAATGTTCAGGCCGTCAACCCCCATAATATCAAGAATGGCTAAATCATATTTATGCACATTTATCTTTTCTAAAGCGGTTTTAAAGTCCACAGCCACTTCGACAACGGAATCTTCCAGTACATCCTTAATAGTATCGAGAACGTCTTGCTCATCATCTACAGCCAAAATTTTAATTCCTTTAAGATAGGATTTTTTTTCAGACATATTTGGTCCTCCTTATTCGAGAAAGGGGCTGCCCCTTTAAAGTTTAATAAACTAAAGGGAAACAAATCATTAAAAATTTAAAAATTCCATTCAACTTTAGAAAAGATATTGTGATCAGTTTATGATTTATAGGTAAGCATTATTGCCTTGTCAAGAGTAAAACCTCCCTGATTTATTATTTTTGGGGATAAATCCTTATTTATGCTGAAACCTTAAAACTTGAATGCCTTCAGGCGCTATGAAGGATTTATTAATTTAAACACACACATCTTTGTTCTAAAAACATCTTAAAATTCACAATAAGCTTTTTCATATAATTAAGTCATGGGGGAAACTGTAAACCTGAATTCTTTGAAATTTATGAAAAAACTTGACACAGTTTGAATGCGATGATACCAGAAATTTTGCATCAGGGAATATGCATTTTTGGTATTGTCAAGACATAATCAAGTATGATATTAGAACACGAATGAAATTTAATTGGTGTATCCTGCATATTATTAGTTTCAGGGCATAAAAAATTAGATTAACTTAATTACCGTATGTGGCAGTGCAGTTATTTCGCTGTCAAAATCAACAGGTGAAAGGAGTGTAACGTGAATATTATTGTTTGTTTAAAACAGGTGCCTGATACAGAGGCCCAAATAAAGATTGCATCTGATGCAAAGTCAATTATGACCAGTGACATCAAATGGGTCATGAATCCGTATGATGAATATGGTGTGGAAGAGGCACTTCGTCTTAAGGAAAAATTCGGAGGCGAGGTTACTGTTGTGGGTCTTGGACCCAAAAGGGTTACGGATTCAATCCGAACCGCACTTGCCATGGGTGCTGACAAGGGTATACTTGTCGTTGACGATGCCGCAGAAGGAAGTGATTCTCTTGCAGTATCAAAGGCCCTGGCAGCTGTAATTAAAGACCTTCCATATGACATTATTTTTGCCGGCCAGCGTGGAGTTGATGAGGACCTTGGCCTTGTAGGATCGAGTGTTGCTGAGTTCTTGGGGATTCCGAGCGTTTGTCTGGTTGAGAAACTGGAAGCGGCGGATGATGGAAAGTCAGTGAAAACTCACAGGCTTGTTGAGGGTCAGACACTTGTGATCGAGTCGGCTCTGCCGGTTCTTATTACCACTCAAAAGGGATTGAATGAGCCGAGATACGCTTCTCTCCCAGGGATAATGAAGGCAAAGAAAAAACCTCTTGAGGAAAAAAGCCTCTCAGATATCGGACTCAACCCTGCTGATTTCGGAGCTGGTGCAAGAAAGCTTAAAGTAGTGGAATTGACATCACCACCAGAAAGGGCCGCAGGAAAGATTATTGAAGGGGATACACCTCAGGCAAAGGCTGCGGAGTTGGCGAAACTGCTCCATGAGGAGGCAAAAGCTATTTAGCGGACTTATTTCCTTTGTTATTTGAGTTTTTTCGTCTATTTGACGAATCTGTTAAACTCAATTGAACATGAATAGCATTTTAAAAACGTAATCAATTTATGAGGAGATATATATAATGGCACAGGGAGTATGGACAATAGCTGAGCAGAGAGAAGGAGAGATTCGAAAAGTTACCTATGAGATCATCAGTGAAGGAAGACGTATAGCTGATGCCATGGGTCAGGAACTGACAGTCGTGTTGCTCGGCTCCAATATTAAAGAAAAGGCAGCGGACTTTGCGCATTATGGCGCTGATAAAGTTCTGGTGGCTGATGATCCAAAGCTTGGAACTTACACCACAGATGCTTACGTAGCAGTTATTTCACAGTTGGCAAAGGCCGAGGAACCGGCAGTGATTTTGCTCGGGTCTTCTGTCGAGGGAAAGGATTTATCCGCAAGGCTGGCCGCCAGCCTTGATGTTGCCATGGCTCAGGACTGCACGGCATTTTCAGTTGAAAACGGCAATCTTGTTGCAATCAGACCTATCTATGCAGGAAAGGCTTATGCCAAGGTTACTTATGAAAACAGCTGGCCCCAGATGGCGACTGCAAGACCGAATGTTATGCCGATCAATGCACCCGACACATCCAGGACGGCGCAGGTTGTTGACGCCTCTTTCAGCCTTGACGACAGCCAGATTAAAACCAAAGTGGTAGAGGCTATTAAAGATGAGAGCGGTAAGGTTGACCTTACCGAGGCAGATAAAATTGTTTCCGGTGGTCGTGGTGTGAAAAGCGCCGATGGATTCAAGGTGCTGGAAGATCTGGCCGACGTTATTGGCGCAAGTGTGGGAGCTTCAAGATCTGCTGTGGATGAAGGATGGAGGCCCCATCCAGACCAGGTTGGGCAGACAGGAAAAGTTGTTTCACCCAACCTCTATATAGCATGCGGTATATCCGGTGCAATTCAGCACATGGCAGGCATGAGTACTTCGAAGGTCGTTGTTGCAATCAACAAGGATCCTGATGCTGCGATTTTCCAGAAGTCAGATTACGGTATAGTAGGAGATCTTTTTGAAGTAGTTCCTGCCCTGACCGAAGAAGCAAAGAAGTTTGCTTAATAAGTATTAAATGGCAGATAACAATTTAAAAACTGAAACTGTCAGACAATATTGACTGTTTGTTCATGGGTTGCGTGTACAAGGATCGTTACTGGAGCACGCAACCCGGAACAGCACAAACATTATGCATTAAACATGTATTAAAGGCCTAAGCTGAAACAGGTCTCTAAGCCTGACAGTCTGGATACTGCTTTCTGTCTAAAGCAACTCAAGGAATTCTTCCAGAGATAATTCCTCCATCTCTTTTATAAATTCCTCGTCACTTACCGGCTTGGAAGCAATATCGTTTTTTGAATAAGGTTTCAGCATTATATTGAGCTGCTCATCGCCAGGGCTTTCCAGCCAGGCCTTTACAAGTTCGACCGGTTCCCTGATTTCTTCCAGTTCCTGCCACATTGCAAGGGAGATATTTTCAGAATTGCCTGAAGCAAGGTGAGGTGTGCTGAAAAAGCGGTCCAATATAACCGGCAGGGGGGTATAAATTTCTTTGTCAATAAGGTTTTGTAATTTCAGCAGAAAAGCTCTTTGATAAATAGTTCCGTCCACTTTATTGGTATCAATATTTTCTTCGACCATGACACCATATTTTAATCTGAGAGATTTATCTCCCTTTACCGGCCCGGGCACCCATGGTCTCAGCCTTAATTCATCTTCTGGTTCCTGAGTGATATCCTTTGAATGTATTCCAATTTCACTTAAGGCAGGACCCATCGCAGGCCCGGGTTCCATGGCCTGAACCAGTGTGCCTGGTTTTAAAGGGTAAAAAGAGCCATCCTGTGTTGTTATTCCTATTTCATGATGTCCACAGAAAGGGCATTGTCTTGATGTGACAACTCCAATCCGCGGTAATGCTTCATCTGTTTTCACCGTTATTATTGCACCTCCTTTAATTCAATAGAAATAAAAATGGCGGAATTACAACATAGACACATATTATTGCCGGAGTAATAATATCAAGCACTTTTTCGGATATCAGCGCCAGTATATGCTAATAATATTCCAAAAAAACAGGCAGTTGAAATTCCTTATAATGAATATTAGATTATCGCTAACACATTTTCCAGATAAAGCCTGCTTTCATTTTTTTTTGTTAACATGGTATTATTCAATCTGTCAATATCCGTTTGATAATTGTCCTGCCGCCTGATATGGTGTATTTAAGAGGCCATTATGAACAGAAGGGTGAGTTTCAAAATCAATTGCAAAACCTGTCTGAAGATAAATTATTTCATTGACAAAATATGAGAATTTTATAATTTATACTGCAAATATTGATTAAGTGGCGGTGTAGCTCAGTTGGTCAGAGCATACGGCTCATATCCGTAGAGTCACTGGTTCAAATCCAGTCACCGCCACCATAACTATCAATTTAAATCCCTGGATTAATGATGATGGGTTTTATCAGTTGAGGTTTTCTGGTAAAGTAATTGCTTTCAGGTATTGTTTTTCCTGATTGACATTTCTATAACAAGCCTTATCATTTTCAAGTAAGATTCCAGAATAAAGATTTCGGGGTTATTTAATGGCAGTGAGTTCCTTTCAAAGTCATGATCTTATTGTTGTGAGTGATGCCCTTGATATTGCGGAAGACGCAACAACTAATTTTTACAAGTTTTCTTCAAGCCAATGGAAGAGAAATCAGTATGAAGTAAAGACCCTTAATTCACTTAAAGACGATGAAATAAGCAGGCATGCCTTTGCATTATTGAACAAAGGAACAAGAATAGGTGACGGATTTGAATCCAGGACAAAAAGTCGGGACTTTTATTTTATTTGCCTGCAGGATCATCAGATAATAAAGGCCTTACGGAGGGATAGCGAGTTGCGGCTTTTATCCCTTCTTGTCTATATCTTGACCCACGAACTGATTCATATAGTGAGGTTCTGCAATTTTTTCCGGAGATTTGACGTTTCAGATAAAGAAAGAGACAGCGAAGAAAAGATTGTACATGCAATGACTTATGAAATACTTGAAAATGTATCAATCCCGGATTTGAAATATGTCCTTGATCTATATAAAGATCACAGAATATGTGATATGGTTGTTTGTTGATTTTTCTGGCAAAGAAATGGAGGTAATTGAGTATGCCAATTTATGAATATGAATGCACTGAGTGCGGCAGTCAAACCGAGGCCCTGCAGAAATTTTCTGATGCGCCGCTTACGGAATGTGAATTCTGCAAAGGCAAACTGAAGAAAGTTATATCTCAGAACAGTTTTCATCTTAAAGGATCGGGTTGGTATGTGACTGATTATGCCTCTAAGACCTCAGCTAATTTCAGGGGAAACAATAGAGATAAAAATAAAAATGATACCAGTAGCTCTAAAATAGATAAAAAAACTCCCTCAGAAACTTCGAGCAAGAAAGATTCCTCCTCAGATAAAGCGGAGTAAAAGAGACAGGAATATTCGTTGATTTAATAGAATGATATATGGAACATAGAAATACCGGGAGAGTTCAGGACAAGCTGTTGAATCGGATTGAAAGGCAGGAGAAGCAGCTGGCTTTTCAACGTGAGCGGTTTTTCAGGTTTAAACTCCCTGAAATTCACAAGAAGTTATCCCAGACTCTGCTTATGGAAAGGATTATCGAAACGGAAAATCCGACCGCTATTTCTGAAGCCATATTAAAAGGTCTTAAAAAGGCCCTGAACAGTTCAGAGTTTGATCATAACTATTTTGTTGCCCCGATCCGAAACCTTGTGAGTCGTCCAAATCCATATTCTCTATACATGACACAGTATATCATGGAAATCCTGATCGATGATCCGAATGTGATTGATATTTATGGGACTGATCTGGAGATATACAGGGTCGTAAATAGTGTTTTCAGCCAGGTTGTTATTCAGTTTGAAAGGGCGGAAGAAGAGGTTAAGGCCCAGCTGGCAAGGAATAAATCCCTGATACTCGGTTCCAGGGAATATGAAATGGAGCTGGATCTGCTTATGCGCAAGAAAATAGGCGAACCTCAAAAGCAGTAGATTTACAGGCCGGAGATATTGCATTATGCATAAAAAGACAGGGTTTTTGTTCCCGGGCCAGGGTTCACAATTTGTGGGCATGGGCAAAGATCTGGCAAGTGAATCACAGAATATCAAAAAAATATTCCAACAGGTTGATGAGATTTGTCAGAGGCCCATATCAGAACTCTGCTTTGAAGGGCCCATGAACGAACTGACTTTAACCGTAAATCTTCAGCCTGCTGTTACCTCGGTCAGTCTGGCGTGTCTTGCCGCAATTAATGAGTCGGATGTTTTTCCGACAATTTCCTCAGGGCACAGTCTTGGCGAATATGGAGCGCTTGTTTCAGGCGGGGTGCTCAGCACTTATGATGCCCTGCGCCTCGTACAAAAGAGAGGGGAATTGATGCACAGGGAAGCCGTTCGAAATCCCGGATCTATGGCAGCCGTGATAGGAATGGATATAGATTCAGTCAGGGATATTGTGACCATTGCAAGGGAAAAAGACACACTCGCTGTTGCAAATCATAATACCGCCGAACAGATCGTGATTACAGGCGAAAATGCGGCTGTATCTCGTGCTCTTCAGCTTGTAAAAGAAAGGAAGGGAAAGGCTGTTCCTCTCAAGGTCAGCGGTGCATGGCATTCCGGATTAATGCAGCGCGCAGTAGGTGAATTCAGGCAATTCATGGAGCAGGTTACCTTTAAAAGGCCTGAGTCTTCCGTACTTTTTAATGCTACAGCTGAAGAAGAAAATGATCCTGAAAAGATAAAAGATATTATGGCGGAACAGCTTGTTACTCCTGTAAGGTGGTATGATATCATGCAAAAGATGATAGAGGACGGCGTTGACTGTTTTGTTGAGGTCGGTCCCGGAAAGGTCCTGACAGGATTATTGAAGAAAATACTCCCTTCTGAAAATCAGGTAGGCATTTACAATATTCAGGATATTGAGAGCCTGCGAGGATTCCTGAAAGAAATCAAAGTATAGCGGCTTTGCAATATAATCAGCATCCCTCAGGGACAGGATTTAATGGAATTTGGTTTAATCTGAATCATTTTTTTACTGAGCCTTCTGTTTGTTGTAAAGTTTACCCTGCCAGCTGCTTTTCTTTTCCAGCATTTCATTTATCATTATGAGAGTTTTTGCCTTATCTCTTGCCCATGAGGGTGCCAGGAGTTCTGATTTAACAGGATCGCCTGTCAGTCTCTGGATAACCATATCAGGGGGAAGAAGTTCCAGAAATTCTGTTACAAGCTCCACATAGGTATTTTGATCGAGGCAGTCAAATTCGCCTTTATTGTAAAGACAGGCGAGGCGGGTCCCTTTTACAACATAAAGCAGATGAATCTTTATTCCCTGTACCGGCAGCTCTGATACAAAACGTGCTGTTTGCATTATCATTTCCCGGGTTTCACCGGGCAGGCCGAGAATGACATGAGCACAAACTTTTAATTCGTGTGCGTGGGCCGCCAGTACACTTTGACTGAAACATGCAGCATCATGTCCGCGATTGATCAGCGCGAGGGTCTTGTCGTGGGCTGACTGGAGACCGAATTCAATCCAGACAAGACGGTTATTTCTATAGGAATTTAACAGTTTGAATATGTCTTCATTCACGCAATCAGGCCTTGTGGCAATGGAGAGACCCACCACATCATCATGTAACAATGCCTGATCATAAAGTGTTTTGAGGCGTGAAACAGGGGCATATGTGTTGGAAAAGGATTGAAAATAGGCTATGAATTTTTTAGCCTTGTAACGTTTTTTCAGGAATTTTTTAGCATTGGCAATTTGCTCATCAATAGAAAGCCCTTTATTAATGAGGGCTCCTGTTCCCGAACCCCGGCCGTCACAGAATATACAGCCCTCACTGGAAATGGTTCCGTCACGATTGGGACAGTTCAGCCCTGCATCCAGAGGAATCTTTTGAACGCGCTCCCCGAATATATCTTTCAGATAATGATTAAAGTCCCGATATCTCTTCAATGATAAAATCTCAAGATCAAACAATCAAAAAATGTTAAACGCTTATACAGAGTTGGATAAATTATAAAGTATATCACTATGCGGTTTAAGGCACAACAAAGAACAGGTTATTTTATTGCATGCAGATACCAATAAAAATATGGAAGTCAGCTGAATTGACATTTTTCGTAAATATTAATAAATATATGATTATACGAAAAGGAGAAAAGTTAATGACTGAAAAGAAAAAAACCGGGCTTTTTGAGGAGACATCGATTAATGGCATGATCCTTAAAAACCGGTTTGTGCGTTCAGCTACATGGGAAGCTATGGCTGAGGATGACGGGTCATGTACACAAAGGCTTATTGATTTGATGGTTGAGCTTGCTTATGGTGAAGTTGGGCTGTTGATAACCGGTCATGCCTATGTGGTTAAAAACGGTCAGGCAGGTCCAGGGCAGTTGGGTATATACGGTGAAAAACATATTCCGGGCCTGAGCAGAATGGTCGACTCCGTGCATAAGGCCGGCAGCCGGGTTGTCCTGCAGCTCGCTCATGCGGGCTGTCATGCTCCGTACGAATTGACAGGGGTCGAAGCTGCCGGGCCATCAAAAATGGAGGATGAAAAGGGGCTTATTTGCCGGGAACTGTCTCTAAAAGAAATCAATGAAATAATAGAGATTTTCGGAGAAGGAGCAAGCAGAGCAAAGAAGGCCGGTTTTGACGGGGTTCAGATCCATGCTGCTCACGGGTATCTTTTAAGCCAGTTTCTTTCTCCTTATTACAATAAAAGAAACGACGAATATGGCGGCTGCACAGAAAACAGGGCACGGATCGTTATGGAAGTAGTGGAATGCATAAGGGATTCGGTTGGAGTTGAATATCCACTTTTGATAAAGATTAATTCCGAGGATTTTGTTGATGGAGGTCTTTCACAGAAAGAAATGGTTTATATCGCTGCCATGCTCGAAAAAAACGGTGTGGATTCCATTGAGTTGAGTGGCGGCACTCCTTATTCGGGTAAATATCGCGCTTTCAGAAAAGGCCGGATTGGATCCGATGATGAACCATATTATAAGGATGCTGCAATAAGATATAAAAAGGAGATTGATATTCCACTGATGCTGGTCGGAGGTATCAGATCGTATCAGGCAGCTGAAAGCCTGGTCGAGGAAGGAATAACTGATTATATTTCATTGTGCCGGCCTTTGATACGTGAACCCCGTCTTATTTTGCGCTGGAAATCCGGGTTCAGAGCCAGTTCGGCATGCCTGTCTGACAACCTTTGCCTGAAAAATGCGATTGATGGGCCCGGACTTTCTTGTGTATGGAAAGATCACGTATGTTAATGGTTTTTTGATCCTTTATGGCCTGGAATAAATAAGCTTGATAGGGTATTTTTAGTCCGAATTGAGAACCATACTGGTAGAATCTGGATTTATACAACTTCTATGTCTTCAATCCGCCAGAGGCGGACGAGAGTTTGATTCCCCGCCCCTTGGTGCGTTCAATATTTTTTAAGATACCCCGCTGCTCTGCGGTGGGGTAGTTCATTATTTAAGTGCTTCTTAAAGACTCAGATTCCGGCCATTATATCTCAACAGGCAACCATACACCCTTACAATTCCATATCCTGGAAAATGGCTCTCCTACAGGCAATATTTTGTTTTCCATGTTTTTGAAATCAATTTCAATTTCCTGATATCGCATTGGGTCCCAGGGCTCTATTATTATTCCTCCATCGGGTGAGGGTATCAAACGGGGAACCAGCGGATTTCCCCATTGCCGGCTTTCGATTTGCCTCTCAAGATCATTCAGAGTTTGAAATTGCAGGAGTTCATGCAATGTAACCAAAGTCGGGGGACTTAAGGGAATCTCCCTGTTAAGGTTTCCTGAAAGACCCTCTTTTGGTGTAATCCAGATCCCGTGAGTTGTCTCCCTGTTGTCAGGAGTACACTCCTGACCATCGGGCAAAGCTGCAACAAAAAAGCGGGTATCGTATCTGCGGGGCATGAGTTCAGGTGTGATCCAGTGCGACCATCTTGAAAGTTTGACTAGATGAAGAATCAATCCCCTTGAGATTATAAGGTCTTGCAGCCATTCTTTTTCAAGTTGATGGCTAATACGTTTATGGCGGATTTCAGCAGGGTACCCATCGTTTCCTTCATTTGAAGAAGAAATCAAGACGCCGGCTTCTTCAAATGTCTCGCGTATGGCCGCGATGGCGAAAGGGAAGATTATTTCAAATGCAAGTTCATTTCCTGTTAATCTGCATACAGTCTCCGGATTAACGGGAGAATGAGCCTCAAGCAAGGCAGGATTGTGGTCTTCAAGCGATACATTGCCGCCCGGAAATACATACATCCCCGGCATAAATACGCTTCTGGAGCTTCGCTTGAGAAGATAGATCTGAAGCTCACCATTGTTTTGTCGTGCAAGTATTACCGTTGATGCTTTTTTTAATGTCTTCTGCGAACTTTCTGATACTGCCATAATAAAATTTAATTATCATACTTTTTTCAGGGCAGCAAGTACCTTAAATACTTTCTCACTAACAATATCCTGTGGCCAACTCGATCCAGGATGGCGAGACCTTTGCAAAACGCTTGTGCGCCTCAGGCGCAATCGTTGTTTGTCCCAGCCAGGGGCTGGTAAAATTTCAAGCCCCGTTTTCGTCGGGATAAACTCCGGGAGAAATCTTAACACAATTGAAGCATTAAGATTTCTCGTCGTTAACACTCCTCGAAATGACAAATTTTAAATGTCTCGGCAGGTTTGGGGTTGACTGTATTTGATTTCTGAGGTTAATAGATAAGATTGATAGTGTACGAGGTGCCTTTGAAGCTTGATACAGTGTCTATAGCTTTTTCTGGATAATATTGTTAAAGTTGTTCATAAATTAAAATAACGGGAAGGAGAAGCGTTTGTCGATAAGGACCATGGCATTTATTATTAGTTGTTTTTTAGTGTTGCCTTTTTTTATACTGTCTGCCTGTTACGCAACTAGGCCTCTAAAACCGGGCCATGATTTCGTCTGGATTGAACCGCATCGCAATCCATCAGGCGACATTGTGCCGGGGCACTGGAAACACTTGAAGCACCCCAGGTCTAATGCTGTATGGGTTCCCGGACATCATGGGCCAAAAGGGCACTGGCGGTAACAGAAAACTTTAAATTGCTAACATCCAAATTGTCTTCAAAACATTTGAGAGGGAAGGCGTTCACCCTTAACAGCATAGCGGTCTGGATTATTCTATATAAGTGACTAAGGTTCCTGCTACTTTTTTAAAGCCTTTCTCTTGTCTTCAACTTCGAGGACCTTCTTTTCAAGTTCAGCTATTTTCCTTTCAAGTTCCTCAATCTTTTTCTGCCTCTCTGTTTTTTTGGATTTTGCCTTTTTTGCCGGCTTTTTTGGGGCTGACTGGATTTTCTGAGGGTTCTTTTCATTTACCACTCTGCTCACGCTTGAGAGACTTATTCCATATTCCTTGGCAATTTTTCTCATTGGAATACCGCTTGCATGAGCTGTGCAAACTTTTTGTCTTGTTTCTTCATCAATTTTTTGTTTTGCCATTTTCATTTCCTCTCATGATTTGTGTTATAATCTCAAAAAACCGCAAAATTTAAAATTATTTTGTTCAATTCAGATGAACTCGCAAAAAGTCGAAAAGTACCACTTTTCGTCATTCCAACCCCGAATCAAATGCGGGATAAACCCGCCAAAAACATTGGCGGATAAACTCCAGCCTGACCCGGATTCCTGTTCGGGGTTGGAATCCAGTGTTTTTAAATAGCTACGTGTCATCTGGACTCCGATTTCCACCGGAGGGACGACTTTTTACGATGGCATCAAATCAAAAAGTTTCTATCCTTTATAGTTTCTGATTAAAGAAACCTTTTGATGATATTAGTGAACAAGGGCTTAAATCCAAACTGTGAAAAGGGCTTTAATAATATATTTTTAGAGTAAATAGGCAAGACAGAAAAACTGTCAAAAAAACATTGTCTTATTAATACAGATTTTTATTCCTTTTTGTAAGACTTGTCAAGTTACTGCAAAATCCATGATTTTATAACTTCAATAATAATCCATGGAAATGCACGGATAAACAAATATAGTGGATAAAACCTGTTTTTTCATTCAAGAACATGGATGTTCTTTTTTCTGCATATATCCTTCAATACCTTCGGCCAAACTGTTACGCTGACTTCACCAATATGCGCCTTTTTCAACAGAAGCATAAAGGTGCGTGACTGACCGATACCGCCGCCGATGCTGAGCGGAACATCGTTATTAATGATTGCCTGGTGGTACGGGTATTTCAGAAAATCAAGCTGTCCTGTAATCTCCAGTTGTTTGGGGAGGGTCCTGGCATTGACTCGTATGCCCATGGATGAAAGCTCATGACGGCGTTTTGTTACAGGGTTCCATACAAGAATATCCCCATTAAGTCCATGCATAGGCCTTCCTTCCTCTGATTTTGTCTCAGTAAACCAGTCATCGTAATCAGGAGCCCTTAGTTCGTGGGGGTAGCCGTCATTCAGAGTCCATCCTATGCCGCAGATAAAAACAGCAGGGTGTTTTTTTACCAGCTCTGTTTCACGCTGTTTGCGAGGAAGGTCAGGATACATCTCAAGGATTTCTTCTGCATGAAGGAAGACAAGCTCTTCAGGAAGATCCGGATATTTATCGGATTTCAGTTTCGGAAATAGTTTCTGAACATGTGACTCAGCACCCTTAAGGACCTTCCATAGCTTATTCACTACCTCCTTTAAAAAATGCAGGTTTCTTTGTTCTTCAGTAATTGCCAGCTCCCAGTCCCATTGATCCACATAGGCGCTGTGGTCATGGTCCAGGAAATAATCCTTGCGAACGGCATGCATGTCTGTGTACAGGCCCTCACCGGGCTTCATATCAAACTGTTTCAATGCGACTCTCTTCCATTTGGTTGCAGCCTGAACTACCTGTGCATCTATTGGATTTTTATCCCTGTCGTTTGAGATATGAAACTGAACAGGAGTGCGGGAACCATCACGGTCCAGATAATCATTCACTCCGCTTTCAACATCAACTATCAGGGGAACTGTTACCCTCATCAGGTTGAGTTCCCTGCAGAGATTATCCTCAATATACTCTTTTACCGCGGTAATTGCCTTCTGTGTTTCTTTCGGGTCCAGGAAGGATTGGTAATCATGCGGGAGTATTTTTTCAATTTCATTATAATCGCCTATTCCGGGTCCCGCCAGGTCTGCTTTTTTATCAGACATCTTAAACAACCTCCATGTTTTAAGTTTTTTTAAAGATATTTCAATACATCATCAAATAGCGTCTGATCTTTTTGTTAGAAATTAATTCCATAATACAAGAGCGGATTTAAATAATCAAGATGTCCCGGATTTCCCTGTTTTCATATCAAGGCATCAATTGTTCCTCGTTTCGGGGGATTACATTTCGTTTATGAAGACTTTGGTGTAAACGATCTTGCATTTTTGAAGCGTGTTGATTAACGCTCAGCTTTTAAGTTAGAGGCTTTTTCTACCCTTTATACTATTACCCCTTGTCTCGATTTAGTTTATTCATGCTTGCAGTAAATATTTAATCCTAGTAAAATTGTGCACAAAAAGATCGTATCGTGCCCGTTAATAACCGACATATATAAGTCAATGCTTCTTTCAAACCAGATCTTAATGAAAAACGTTCCATAAGAAGACAGCGGTGGAGGAAGAACTTATGGACATGATTAAAATTGGAATAGTTGGTATAGGCAACTGCGCCAGTGCATTGATTCAGGGGATAGAATATTACAGGAACAGATCTGAGCATGAAGCTATCGGTTTTATGCACTGGGAGATCGGAGGATATAGACCTGGCGATATCGAAGTTGTGGCCGCCTTTGATGTTGACAATAGAAAGGTCGGTAAAGATATTTCAGAGGCCGTTTTCTGTCCCCCCAACTGTACAAAGCCGATTTTTAGAGATATTTCGAAAAAGGGTGTAAGGGTGGATATGGGGTGCGTATTGGACGGCGTTGCAGGCCATATGAAAAATTATGATGAAAAACACACTTTTGTTCTATCCGCCCACGAAGAGGCAGATAGGGGACAGGTTATTGATATCCTGAAGAAATCAGGTGCTGATATGTTGTTGAATTATCTGCCTGTAGGGTCTGAGAAAGCAGCGAGGTTTTATGCGGAATGCGCACTGGAAGCTGGCGTTGGACTGGTTAATAACATGCCTGCTTTTATTGCCAGCGATCCTCAGTGGGAAAAGCGTTTCAGGGACAGAAATCTGCCCATCATCGGAGACGACATAAAATCACAGATGGGAGCCACAATTGTACACAGGGTCCTGGCAAACCTCTTCAGAAACAGGGGAGTTAAACTGCACCGGACATATCAGTTAAATACAGGGGGTAATACTGATTTTCTCAATATGCTTGATAGAAACCGGCTGGTCTCTAAAAAGGAGTCCAAGACCGAATCGGTTCAGTCGCAACTTGGTGTTGAGAGGCTGAGCAATGAGAATATACATATCGGACCAAGCGACTGGGTAGCATGGCAGAAGGATAACAAGATCTGTTTTATCCGCATGGAAGGGAGCATTTTCGGTGATATACCCATGGATCTGGAGCTTCGCCTTTCAGTAGAGGATTCCCCTAATTCAGGCGGTGTGGTAGTTGACGCCATAAGGTGCTGCAAGCTGGCGATTGATCGCAAAACAGGCGGTGTTTTATATGGCCCCTCCGCCTATTTCATGAAGCATCCCCCTCAACAGTTTACAGATGAAGAAGCGCGCCGCATGACAGAAGATTTCATAGCAGGGACTCGGAAGGGCTGATTTATATTGCTTCGTTCAAGATCCTGTGCCGTTCTTTTTTGTTGTTCTGGACTTGATTATAATGAGCGCAATTACCGAGCCGGCCAGGAGCAGGGTTGAGACAAGCTGGGTAACGCTCATTCCGGCGCCTTGAAGTATTCCTCTGTCATCTCCGCGGAATTTTTCAATGAATAGCCGTGCTGTGCTGTGAAGGATCAGAAACCACAGGAATATCTGTCCGTTAAAAAGCCGTCCAGGGCGCATCAGCATAAGTATTATGAAAATACCAAATCCGCTTATGGAAGAATATATCTGAGTCGGATGAAGGGGAATATTAAGGGGCGCCAGGGAATGAGGATGCGTAAAGACTATACCCAGTAATGAATCTGTCGGCCGGCCGTAACAGCAGCCCGCCATCAGACACCCTATCCTTCCAATAGCCTGGCCTATTGCCGCCGCAGGTGCCCATAGGTCAGCCGTCTTCCAGAATGGAAATCGGTGCCTTCTTATATACAAGGACATCACCATTACGACACCGATTATCCCGCCTGAAAAGACAAGCCCTCCCTGCCATATTTTAATTATATCAAGCGGACTGTTGATGTAATAGCTGATATTCATCAGCACATACAATAATCTTGATCCGATTATGGCAGAAAGGACAATGATAAAACCCATGTCCATTATCTGCTGTGCTGAAAAGCCTTCTGGCTTTCCGATCCTGATTGTTATTATGAGACCGGTAAAAAAGCCGGCCGCCACGAACAGGCCGTAGGTATGAAGTGTAAAATTGCCTATTGAAATAAGATCAGGGTGCATGAATTCTTTCAGACTCTCTATACTGGCCGGCCCCTCACTTTGCCGGAGAACGTTTAAATAAAAGGCATATGGCTATCAATAATGTGCCTGTTGTTATGGCTGAGTCAGCTATGTTAAAGGCCGGCCAATGGTATTTGCCATAATAGATATCAATGAAATCTATAACTTCCCTATGAAAGACTCTGTCGATGAGGTTTCCCAGTGCCCCTCCAAGAACAACAGAAAGCCCCATTGTCATTAATTTTTCTTCTTTTTTCAGCTTCAGGAACCAGAACAGCAATACAGCAGTTGCCCCTATGCTTGCTGCCAGGAGCACAAAAAACCCCAGCCCGATACCAGGCCTGTTCATGAGGCCGAATGCCATTCCGCGGTTTCTAGTATGAACCAGATTAAAAAACCCGGTTATTACAGGCACAGTCTCGTATAACCTGAGACTGTGGGCAACAGCATATTTGGATATCTGATCAAGCAGGACAACGGCCAGTGCTGGCCATACCATCAGATGGTAATTTCTTTTAATACGTTCAGGCATCGCTTGCATACAGTCGGGTGATTATCGTCATGGCCAACAGTGGGGTCATGAATCCAGCATCTCTCGCACTTTGGATCGCTTGATGGCGCTATACGAATTTTTAAACCTGAGATATTTTCATTCAAAACCTCTTCAGGGAGGTCGTCAACTGGTACGGTCTTTACAGAAGAGACAATAAAAATCGTCCTGAGCTGATCTTCCGGAGGAAGCTTTATTTCTTCAAGAAGCCCATCTGATACCCCCAGGGTTACAGACGCATCCAGAGAATGTCCGATCCTCTTTTCCTTTCTAGCCACCTCAAGGGCCTTAGTCACCTCCTTGCGTATCGAAATAATGCCTTCCCAGCGGCTGGCGAGTTCGGGATCTTTATAAGAGTCTCTTGCAGGAACAAAAAGATCGGCATGCACGCTTAAAGGCCGGTTCTGTCCTTTCATGTAACTCCATATCTCATCAGCTGTATAGGAAAGAATAGGCGCCATGAGCCTCACAAGCACCTCGAGAATTTCGCTCATGGCAGTCTGTGCTGAACGAACGGCGACCGAGTCAGGAGGAGAGGTGTACAGCCTGTCTTTTATGATATCAAGGTAAAAGGATGAAAGATCAAGGACGCAGAAGTTGTGAAGGTTATGATATATGAGATGAAAATCAAAATTTTCATATGCGTTGAGCACCCTTTCATTTAATTCCTGAAGCTGGTGCAATGCCCAGCGGTCAAGTTCCTCCATCTGTGAATAGTCAACCCTGTCTTTTTCAGGATCAAAATCGCCCAGATTCCCCAGAAGATAGCGGCATGTATTTCTAATTCTCCTGTAGGCCTCTGTCAGACGCTGGAGGATTTCCTTGGAAAGGCGGATATTATCTCTGTAGTCTTCGCCGGCCACCCAGAGCCTTATGATCTCGGCTCCGTAGTTCTTTATCAGGTCTTCGGGTGCGATGACATTTCCGGCTGATTTGTGCATGGCCTTGCCAGAGCCGTCCACAACAAAGCCATGGGTCAGGACGCTTTTATACGGTGCTTCATTTCTGGTACCTACTGAGCAGAGGAGTGAGCTGTGGAACCAGCCCCTGTGCTGATCACTTCCCTCAAGGTAAAGGTCTGAAGGACTGTCAAGATACTCCCTGTTTTCCATAACTGCGGCATAGCTGACGCCCGAATCAAACCATACATCCAGGATATCTGTCTCCTTTTCAAATTTATCTGAACTGCATTTCGGGCATTTATATCCCTCAGGCAGCAAATTGGTCTCAGTTTCTGTAAACCATATATCCGCACCTTCCTTTTCAACCATTCTGCAGATATTATCTATAATTTCCTGGGATATTATGACCTCGCCGCATTCACTGCAGAAGAATACGGTTATAGGCACACCCCATGACCTCTGGCGTGAGATGCACCAATCCGGGCGGTTTTCAATCATTGAATAAATACGGTCCATGCCCCAGGAAGGTATCCATGACACCCTGTTGATGGCATCAAGGGCCTTTTGCCTCAGATCGTTTTTTTCCATTGAAATAAACCACTGTTCGGTGGACCTGAAGATAACCGGCTTTTTGCACCGCCAGCAGTGCGGATATTCATGGGTAATATCCTGCTCCTTGAGGAGAGCGCCGACGTCCTTGAGTTTGTCGTTAACCACCCTGTTGGCTTCAAATACGTTCATGCCGGCAAAAAAACCTACATCTTCTGTAAAACAGCCCGAACCATCAACAGGCGAATAAGCGTCTATCCTGTATTTAATGCCCGTTTCATAGTCTTCTCTTCCGTGGCCGGGTGCAGTGTGCACGCATCCCGTTCCTGCGTCAAGAGTTACATAAGGGGCCAGGACAATAACAGAGGGCCTGTCATACAGAGGATGTCTTGCCTGGAGATTTTCAAGTTCAGAAGCCTTAATCTCAGCGATCGTTTCATATGTCTTTATGTCAAAGGTGTCCATGCATATATCAAGAAGCCCCTCGGCAAGGATCAGAACTTCTTTGTCCCCGGTTTCAACAGCTACGTATTCAAAATCAGGATGCAGAGCAATTGCAAGATTCGCCGGTATTGTCCATGGTGTTGTTGTCCATATCACGATTGAGACCTTTTTCCCCTTCAGGGCAGGGTATGCCTGACTCAGGTCGGAAATCATCGGGAACTTTACATATATTGAAGGAGAAGTATGATCTTCATATTCAACCTCTGCTTCAGCGAGTGCTGTCTTGCAGGATATACACCAGTAAATCGGTTTTTTGCTTCTAACTACACTGCCGTTCAGGGCGAATTTTCCGAATTCCCTGACAATGGTGGCTTCGTAAGGATAATTCATTGTAAGATACGGGTTGTTCCATTCGCCTAAAACCCCAAGGCGTTTGAACTCACTGCGCTGGATGTCGATATACTTCTCAGCATACTTCCGGCAGAAACTTCTTATTTCCGCCTGGGTCATATCCAGTTTCCTGCGGCCAAGCTCCTGATCCACCTTATGTTCAATTGGGAGGCCGTGGCAGTCCCATCCGGGCACATAGGGCACATCAAATCCCGCCATCTGTTTGGACTTGATAATAATGTCTTTCAAGACTTTGTTGAAGGCTGTCCCCATGTGGATATTTCCGTTTGCATATGGGGGGCCGTCATGAAGCATGTAGCGTTTCCGGCCCTTTGATGAATCACGGATTAATTGATATAGATTCAATCTTTCCCATTTTTCAAGGATTTCGGGTTCCTTTTTAACAAGGTTTGCTTTCATGGGGAATTCGGTTTTGGGAAGATTAAGAGTTTGTTTATAGTCCATTAAATGTGCCTCCGGTTAATAAAATCAAGATGCTTCGATGTTGTTTGTATGGCTCTCAGGCCTAAAAATACGAAAATTGTATCGGTGATAACGGGATAAGCCTTTCCCCATATTGTAGATACAAGATTTTATCTGAAATGATAACTGGTAAAAATACCATTTAGGTATCTCTAAGTCAAATCCAATATTGATGATTCTGGCACACTTCATTCAGTTGCGATGAATTTGTTCTTTATCAGTCTCTGATCTTCTGGTATATCTTAAAATAAAATCGGAATTAATATCAGGTCCTGGATTATAACCGGTTTTATTGATAACCGGGTTTGATGAATCAGAGGCCTTTGTTATATTAAATTGTTAACTTGTAAATTCATAAAAAAAACATACGGGCCTGTATGTTATTGCTTTTCTTGTTTTTGAATAAAGAACGGCCGGCATCAGGAAATATAATCAGTATTTGAAACACCTCTCATAATAAATAATCAATAGTAAAAGGGTATTTTGATGCATAACGTGCATTGTAAAAGTCCGCTGCGCCATATATATTTTGTAACTTTGTGGTAGTATTATGGTCCAAGAAATCTGCAGGCAATATCTTGATGCACTTAATGAAGGAAGCCTGGAAAAGATTCTGTCGCTTTTTGATCAGGATGCTGTGGTCGTTTCCCCATTATATGGAGAGATGTCTGCCGCCAGGTTTTATAAAGACCTTTTCGCTGATACCGGTCGCTCTGAAACCAGACTTCTTAACATCTTCCATTCAGTAAGCGGGACTCCCGATCTGGCACTTCACTTTCATTACCTCTGGACGCTTAAAAACGGGAAGACAGTTGAATTTGAGTGCGTTGACGTCTTTGAGATTTCATGGGACAGTAATAGAATAAAAAGATTGAAAATAATATACGATACAGCAGCAATTAGGGCCGATTTTCATGAGAATCAATCCTGATGCACTCGAAAAAAGTCGTCACTCCGGCCCCGCGTCAAGCTCGGGGTAAACCCGCCACAATGATTGGCGGGTAAACCCGCCACAATGATTGGCGGGTAAACTCCTGTCCCGGATTCCTGTTCGGGGCCGGAGTCCAGATGCTTCGTAATTACTTAATAACCCTGGATTCCAACAGGATTTATCAGCCTTTTACCAGCCTATGGCTGGTTGGCTGGTCGGAATAACAGAGGATGGTGATTTTCGATTTTTTCCAGGAATATCAATATTCGGTATGTTACCGGATCGAAATTATTAATAGCGACGGTTGGGGTAGAATGTCTGCTGATTAATGGTCTGTTACGAAAGGAGTATTTCTATGGCAAAAGAAAGTCTGTTTACCGTATTGATCAAGGAAGGACTGAATCGATTCCAGATTCATTATGACTGGCGAACTGATCAGGCTGTGCTCTATTCAGCCAGGGAATGGGATGACTACATCCAGTGGTGCGAATACAATAAGTCCTTTACGGTTTTTTCCCCTTTAACCAGGGATGCGCGTTTCTGTAATGACCTTGAGACGCGCGGCCTTTTTCAGAAATACGGGCTGATGGATTATCTTGAAAGGGTAATCGGTCTAATGAGGAAAGGACGCCATATCATGCTCGACGGCTATTACCTTAAAAGCAGGGATATCAGATTTATCTGTCATGTCCACAGCGTCAAATGCGGTATCAACAACAGGAGTCAGGCCGTTGTCATGGGAGGTATCCGAAGGCATGAGCCTGAGGAAGAGGAAATAGATGTTATTATTGACGGTATGAATCTCGCGAGAGGCATGAGTTTCAAAAATGTTGCCGCCATGGTGCCCTGCGGGGGGTGTAAGATCACTGTTCAGGCAAAGCCGGTTGATTTAAGTGATCTGGATGAGGTCGGCTTTCTGGCCTATGCAAATGACCGATGCAGGAATACAACCGGACCGGATATGCGATACCCTCCTGAATTGGCGGATGTTGTTAAGAAACATTTCTCGCTTGGATTTGCCGGTGCGGCAAACGGGCCTTTGGGACCAAGCGGAGGCCCCACGGCATACGGGACATATCATGCCATGAAACAGGCGGCAAAATTCGTTTTCGGCTCCGAGTCCCTGAAGGGTAAAACCATTGCCATACAGGGTTTGGGAGCAGTTGGCCATGTCCTGGCAGAGTATTTGATTCAGGAAGATGCACGGCTGATTGTCTGTGATTCTGATGAGAAAACAATTCGTGGCCTTAAAGAAAAATACCCGGAACAGTCCATCAGTGTTGTTGATCCTGAAGATATCTATTACGTGGATGCTGATATTTTTTCTCCATCGGCCATTGGAGGCATTATCACAAAAGAGCGGATTCCAGGGATGAAATTTAAGATCATCCTGGGCGGCGCCAACAATCAATTAAAGGCCTCGAGTCAGGAGGAGGAGTATGATCTTGCCCGTGAACTTGAAAAGGCCGGCATTACCTTTCAGGTAGCATGGTGGCACAATATCGGCGGTGTAATGTCTGGATACGAAGAATTTGTTAATCAGGAAAAAGCAGATATTAAAACACTTTATACGAAGATCGAGGAACTTTGCAGTAAACAGACATGGAGTAATCTGAGCATGGCTAAAGAGCTTGGGATTACCCCTACAGAGATGGCCTACAAAACGGTGGAAGACAAGATCTATAAATAGTTACCTTTAGGATGTTATTTCTGCACGATTTAATACTTAATCACAACTTACTCCCAATCTTATTACGGCCTTTTTCGAATATGGTTAATAAATGTGACTGAATTTGCCAGCTAAATTTTCTTAAGATCAAAGAAAAGGTTCACGCAATGTTTGCTTGAGTTATTTTTTTCACTGTGCAAAAATATTCATATGAAAACTGAAGTTCCGACTCGCTCATACCCTTGGCGAAAAAGTGGTAATTCAGTCCTCAACCCTCAGCATTTAGAATGGTTAACTTAAAACCTGCTTTATGAGCAGCGGGAGAACCATGGTATGTCTGAAAAGCCCACCCGTGATGACCTGGAACAGAGAATCAGAAAACTCGAAGAAGAATTAGCCGGAATCAGATATGTTGAAGCCGCTTTGCGTCAGAGCGAGGCTCTATTCAGGAATCTGTTCGAGCAACACGCCGCAGTCAAACTGATCATCGATCCCGATAACGGCAACATCATTGACGCCAATAACATGGCAGCAGAGTTCTATGGGTGGACACGGGAACAGCTGCGAAAAATGAAGATTCAGGACATCAACCTCCTTTCGCCTGAACAGATAAAAATGGAGATGGAAAAGGCGAGAACACTCACAAGGATCAATTTTGAGTTTCAACACAGGCGGGCTGACGGGTCCATCAGGGACGTTGAGGTTTTTGCCAGCAGGATTGATACAGAGGGAAAAGAGCTTATCCACTCCATCGTTCACGACATTACCGACCGAAAAACGGCGGAAAAGGAACTGGCAAATAAAAGGCAGAGGCTGGCCTACATTCTCGAGGGAACCAACGTCGGCACATGGGAGTGGAATGTCCAGACGGGAGAGACCATATTTAATGAACGGTGGGCTGAGATAATCGGATACAGTCTGGAGGAAATCAAGCCGTTATCCATCGAGACCTGGAAGAAATTTTCACATCCTGATGATATGAAGGTGTCAAATGATCTGCTGGAAAGGCATTTCAAAAAGGAATCTCCCTATTATGAATGCGAGGTGCGCATGCGCCACAGGGATGGAAGCTGGGTCTGGGTGCTCGACAGAGGGAAGGTTGCAACATGGACTCAGGACGGGAAACCGCTCATAATGTCCGGTACCCATCAGGACATAACCAATCGCAAACGGGCCGAAGAGAAATTGGAAAAAGAACGTTCCCGACTGAGGAAGGCGCTGGATGAGGTCAGGACGTTGCGGGGCATTTTACCAATTTGTTCGAACTGCAAAAAGATCCGCGACGACAAGGGTTACTGGAATCAGATTGAATCTTATATCCGTGACCACTCCGAGGCCGACTTCAGCCACAGTCTATGTCCCGAATGCGCAAAAAAGCTCTATCCGGAATTGTATGACAAATGATGAGTTTTACCTATGGTCAGGGTTTAAATTAGGGAATTAGATGAAAATAAATTCCTGCAGGACTTCTGGTCAAAAGAATGGAAAACAGGAGGAGTTGATCTATGACTGATAAAAGCCAGGAAAAACAAATAAAACATCCGATGCTTGACCCGATAAGAGCCACAAGAATGAAAAAGGGGAAAGTTGTAACGGCTGAAGAAGCTGTGGATCTTATCCGTGATGGCGACACGATTGTAACGGCAGGATTTGTGGGAGCAGGGTTTGCTGAGGAAATTGCCATCCATCTTAAAGAACGTTTTCTGAAAACAGGCAGGCCAAGAAATCTGACACTGACGTATCCCGCCGGGCAGGGAGATGGAAAGGCCAAGGGCTTGAATCATCTTGCCATTGAAGGCCTGGTCGGAAGAATCATCTGCGGACATACCGGGCTTACACCAGGGCTTGGAGAACTGGTCAACGCCAATAAGATTTTCGCCTATAACATCCCAATGGGCGCTCTGGTTCAACTCTACAGGGACATCGCCGCAGGCAAGCCCGGAAACCTTACGCATGTCGGTCTAGGCACCTTTATTGATCCCAGGATTAACGGCGGCAAGCTCAATGAACTAACCAGATCCCAGGGAGAAGATTTAATTAAAGTAATGAATGTTGAGGGAAAGGATTATCTGTTTTATAAGGCATTTCCTATCAATGTGGCCTTCCTCAGGGGCACGACTGCAGATACGGACGGTAATATTACCATGGAAAAGGAGGCCCTCACCCTTGATGCCCTGGCTATGGCAATGGCTGCAAGGAATTCCGGAGGGATTGTGATCGTACAGGTCGAAAGGACGGCCGAGCGTGGGACCCTCAATGCCCGTCAGGTAAAGATCCCCGGGATACTGGTTGACTGCGTTGTAGTGGCCAGGCCTGAAAATCACTGGCAGACCTTTGGCGAGCCCTACAGCCCGGCATACAGTTGCGAAATCAAGGTGCCTATGCAGGAGATACCGCCGATGGAGATGAGTGCCCGAAAAATAATTGTCAGACGCGCAGCATTCGAACTGAAGCCGAACAGTATTGTTAACCTTGGTATTGGCATGCCCGAAGGCGTCTCCCAGGTGGCCAATGAAGAACGAATACTGGAATACTCGACACTGACGGCGGAATCGGGAATGATTGGCGGTCTTCCGATGGGAGGGTTGAATTTCGGTACAGGTATAAACATCGATGCGCTTATCGATGAGCCATATCAGTTTGACTTCTATAACGGGGGAGGGCTTGACATAGCATTTCTGGGTATGGCTCAGAGTGATGAGGAAGGAAATGTGAACGTGAGTAAGTTCGGGCCGCGCTTTACCGGTCCTGGAGGATTTATAGATATCAGCCAGAATGCTAAAAAACTCTGCTTTGTTGGCATGTTTACGGCCGGAGGGCTCAAGACTTCTGCGGAAGACGGCAGATTGCGAATTGATCAGGAAGGACGGGAGAGAAAGTTCGTGCGACAGGTGGAACAGAAAACCTTCAGTGGCCGATATGCATCAGACAACCAGCAGACAGTGCTTTATATAACAGAGCGTTGTGTCTTCTCTCTGTGCGAAGAAGGTCTGGAGCTTATTGAAATCGCTCCGGGTATAGATCTCGAAACACAGATCCTTGCACTCATGGATTTCAAGCCTGTCATGCGCAGGCCACCCAAGCTCATGGATTCAAGAATATTCCGGCTCCCGCCCATGGGTATTAAAGAAGACCTTCTTACAATTCCTCTGGAGGAGCGTTTTACTTACCAGGAAGCGGATAATGTCTTCTTCATCAATCTTGAAAACTATTATGTGAAGAGCAGTGAAGAAGTTCAAAAGATGAAAGAGCTGGTTGAGCGGATACTGAAACCTCTTGGAAAAAAGGTCCATACCATTGCCAACTATGATAACTTCAATGTCGCTCCTCACCTGGTAGACGAATACGTGGAAATGGTGAAATATGCGGCGGGATTCTACGAAAGCGTCACACGTTATACGACGAGCACTTTCCTGAGAATGAAGCTCGGTGATGAACTCGAGAAGCGGGGTGTGGCTCCTCATATTTATGAAAGCAGGGAAGAGGCACGAAAGTCGTTAAACGCAGGTTGAGTAAGAGGGGTTAACCTTCCTTGACCATCGTTATGGCACCTTTGGGGCAAATCAGGGTACAGATGCCGCATCCTTTACAGTAGTCAAGATCGATAACAATTGCTCCGCTCTCACTGTCCCTTGTAATAGCAAGATCAGGACACATGAAACGACATAAATCGCAGGCCTCGCATGTGCAGGAGCCAAGGCAGCGGAGGGCTTCCCTGACGGCTTCCTTCTGGGACATCGGAGCTTTTTTAGCAGCTTCCAGATTTGAAGGGATTGTGCTGATCTGGTTATAACGAGTGCAGTGGAGATTTAAGTTTTTTTTCATATCGCCTGTTGTTCATTAAAATATCTTATTATGTTCCGTGCAGCAGCCTTGCCCGAGGCCATTGCCTGGACTACGCTTGAAGGCCCTGTTACCACATCTCCCGCTGCGAATATACCCTGATAATCTCTTATCCGACCTTTGCCGTCGATAACTATTGTTCCACGGGAAGATATGGCAGTCTTATTCATGAAAGACAATTCAGTTCTCTGGCCTACTGCTGAAATAACATGCATGGCGCTTATGCTGAAATCCGATCCATTCAAAGGCTCCGGCCTTCTGCGGCCCGATTCGTCAGGCTCGGCCAGACTGGTCCGGATACACGTCAGACCTGCAACTTTGCCCTGGGTGGTTTCAATATGCAACGGCGCAACCTGGAAATGGAATTTGACCCCTTCATTCTCAGCATTTTCAATTTCCTCTGAAGATGCAGGCATTTCATCCCTTGAGCGACGGTAAATGACCAGGACCTCGTCGGCACCCAGGCGCAAGGCGGTCCTTGCTACATCAACAGCAACATTGCCTCCTCCGACGACAAGCACCCTGCCTTGAAGTTTATCAGCCTTTCCCATATTAAAGTCCCTCAGGAGACTCAACCAGTCGGAAACGCCTTTAGTGCCTTCTCCATGTATATTCAAAGGAAGGGCATGATGGTTGCCAAGTGCCAGAACCACGGCCCTGTTTCCTTCTGCCTGCAGGTTTTCAAGAACTGTATCTCTGCCTAATTGAATGCCAAAGCTAAAGGTGATACCCAATGATCTGAGCATGGTAATTTCGTGATCAATGATTCTTCTCGGGAGGCGAAATGTGGGAACTCCCACACGAAGCATGCCTCCTGGCTGATTTAGAGCTTCCAGAATTTCCACTTTAAAACCTGCAAGAGCCAGGTCATAAGCGCAGGCAAGACCGGCGGGCCCTGATCCCACCACAAGAACCTCCTGATTCCGGGCAGGCTGCATGCGTGATTTGAGGATCATCTGAATATCAGAAGGGTGGTCCATTTCATATTGAACGGCAAAGCGTTTCAACTCGCGGATAGCGACCGGCTTTTCCCATGTTCCCCGCAGACATGCCTCTTCGCAGGGATGGTAACAGATATAGGCACAGACACTCGGAAGAGGATTATCCTGTCTTATCAAGGCCAGTGCTTCACTAATCTGACCTCGTGCCAGAAGACCGATATAATCGCGCGCCTTCTGGCCAACAGGGCAGGCAGCAGTGCAGGGGGCTATGCCCTGCCTGTCTTTCCACCGTTCCAGACCATAGATATAGCCCCGAACGGTTTCCGGATCCCTGCGGTATTCAGGAATAATCTCTGCCGGGCATTCCTTGAGACAGATACGACATTGCTGACAGATTTCATGGTTGACCACAGGCCTGTGTGTTCGCCCTTCTATAGCCAACTTATTCTCTCCCTGAAATTAATTCCCGGCCCAGATCACAGCCGGTGTGGAAGGCCTTCAGGTCATGTTCCGTGAAACGCGCTGAAACATCTTCCCTGACAGCAGATTCAACCGCTTCCGGACTTACGATCCGCGTGATGAAAACAGCGGCGCCGAGGATAATCATATTGGCCACCTGGCTGCTGTCATAAATTTTAAGGGCCGTATCAGTAGCGGGAACAGGATACTGGGTAACATAAGGCAAGTCCCCTGGCCTTATCAGCATATTATCATAGATTACGATGGCATTGGAACTGCTCAGATCCGAAATGGACTGGTCGTAAGCAGACTGGGACATGACAATGAGAATATCGGCCTTCATGACATGGGGAAATCTGATAGGCTGCCGCGCAATTACCACCTCTGATCTGGCTGAACCGCCTCTGGCCTGTGCTCCATAGGCATTGGAACCTGAGACCCAGTTACCGTCGTTGATTGCTGCGTGACCCAGAATAGTGCCGATAAGGACAACTCCCTGTCCGCCAAACCCGGCTATTCGAATTTGACTAACCTTTTTCATTCCAGAATTCTCCGGTAATAATCCTGTTTTTAAGGTCTTCCTTGCTCAACAAAGCTGCCTCCTCCCTTGAGATGCACTTTCCCTGAAGCATCCCTATCATATCGAGTGGCGTATCACAGCTGTTACGGCGGCCGAACTGGGTAGGGCAGGGAGACAGTACTTCCACAAAAGAAAAGGCATCAACCCTGAATGCCGTTTTAAACGCTTCCATAAGGGCTACCGGCTGGGTAACTGAATATCGGGCTACATATGCTGCTCCCGCTCCCTTGACAAGTTCGCAGAGGTCAAAGGGCCTGTAAATATTCCCTTTGACGGTAGTTGCGGTTAAGGCTCCCAGAGGAGAGGTTGAGGCTGCCTGGCCTCCGGTCATACCGTAGATCATGTTGTTGGCGCAGATTACTGTAATATCAAGGTTTCTGCGTGCAGCATGAATAAGATGATTGCCCCCGATCGAGGTAAGATCACCATCGCCGCTGACAACCATGACATTAAGCCCGGGATTAAAGATTTTTACCCCGGTGGCAAAGGCCAATGCCCTGCCGTGCAGGGTATGGAGGGTATCGGCATTGAAATTGGGACTCGGAATCCAGGCAGCGCACCCGATGCCTGATACAAAAAGCATATTTTTCATATCGACCTTCAGGTCATCAAGTGCACGCAGCAGGAGGTTCATCAGGATTCCATGACCGCAGCCCGGGCAAAAGGGTGTTGACTTTATCTCAGGGCGCAGATACTGCTCCAGATCCCTGGCCATTAGAATAGCCTCCTCAAATCCCGAATGATGGTATCCGGATGAATAATCTCGCCATCGGTCTGATTGTATGGCATCACATCACATTCAGCATATTTCATGACCTCGCCCTTGATCTGTCCCCGGTTCATCTCCGGTACGAGCATGCATTTAACTCCTGCGCCTATTTTTTCAATAAGATGGTCAGCAAAGGGCCAGATGGTTTTCAGCCTCAGAAGGCCGGCTCTATGACCCTCCTCTCGAATCTGATCAACGGCGAAGATAGCGCTTCTGGCTGTAAATCCGTAAGCCACAACTACCACTTCGGCATCATCAAGGTAATGCCCCTCTGTCTGGATTATCTTTTCACGATTATTGAATACCTTATTATTTATCCGATCGACCAGCCTGGCGTGAACCTTCCCGTCATCGGTCTTGCGGATGCCCCACTCATTATGTGTGGAACCGGTTACCAGCAGCCGCTGTCCTTCTCCAAAGGCCGGCATGGGAGGGACTCCGTCATCCTGATCAGTTCCGAATGGAGGCGCGGCCGGCAGTTTAAAACGGTTCCAGACCTTGAGCCTGGGTTTTACATCTACCCGTTCCATCAGGTGGCCGATGGCTTCATCTCCCATAAGGAACACGGGGGTTCTATACTGCTCCGCAAGATTGAATGCTAAAATGGAGTGGTCATACATTTCCTGCACCGACCATGGGGAGAGGGCGATTGGCTGATAATCACCATGAGAACCCCATTTGGCCTGCATCAAATCCCCGCTTCCCACACGTGTTGCCTGGCCGGTGCCCGGGCCGGCGCGCTGGACATCCATTATAACAAGGGGGGTCTCCGTAAGGGCGGCATATCCGATTGCCTCCTGCATAAGGCTGAAGCCAGGCCCGGAAGTGGCAGTCATGGCCTTGGCCCCGGCCCAGGATGCCCCTATTACAGAACAGATCGAGGCTATTTCATCTTCCATCTGTATGAATGCCCCCTCGACTTCAGGGAAGCGTACTGAAATGCGTTCCATGATCTCGCTGGAAGGTGTGATTGGATACCCTGCATAATAACGGCAGCCAGCTGCTATTGCACCCTCGGCTGCTGCCGCATTACCGGAAAAATAATAATTCCCGGGGGGAAGGATACTGTCAATTTCTTTATATGCCATTGAAGTGCCTGATATTTTAATCCCCTCAAGTGGTTAAATCCGGGATTTTTTATTATTAGTTATACAACATATTATTTAGATATACATTTATTAAATAATCTGCCCAATTTACAGGCATGGCATTTTTTAATGTTGAGTTATATTCTTATCACAATATCTCATTATTGAAAAGTTAAGAAGGATAATGAAATAAATGTACATGAATATATTTTCAGGCACGGGCCTCCTTTTTCCAGAAAGGTGAAAAGCTCCTGAGCCTTTCAATTATCGGTGGAATTTTTTCAAGGACAAAATCAATCTCCTCCTCAGTATTATAAATACTCAGGCTGAATCTTATGGAACCGTGGGCCATTGTGAATGGAACGCCCATCGCTCGAAGAACATGAGAGGGCTGGAGAGAGCCCGATGTGCAGGCTGATCCGGACGATGCACAGACCCCGAATTCATCCATGAGAAGCAGGATTGCCTCTCCCTCAACAAATTCAAAGCTGATATTGCTTGTGTTGGGAAGTCGGTCAGCTTCACCGCCATTTACGCAGCTGTTTGGAATAACTGAAAGAATACCCTTTTCGAGCTTGTCCCTGAGATCTTTAACCCGTGTTTTTTCAACATTAACGTTATTTCCCGCAAGCTCACAAGCCTTGCCTAAACCGATGATGCCTGCGGTGTTTTCCGTTCCGCCCCGGCGGCCCCTTTCCTGGTGGCCTCCTATAATAAAAGGGGAAAATTTGGTCCCTTTTCTCACGTACAACACACCAATGCCCTTGGGTGCATGAAGTTTATGCCCGGAAAGAGAAAGCATGTCAATGGAGCTGTTCTTGAGATTAATGGGGATCTTCCCGACTGCCTGCACTGCATCGGTATGAAAGATAATGCCTCTGTCTTTTGCCATCTGAGCCGCCTCCTCAACAGGGAAAATCACCCCTGTTTCATTGTTGGCCCACATGAGACTGACAATGGCTGTGTCCGTAGTAAGGCTCTCACTGTATTTATCCATATCAAACCTGCCTTCCCTGTCTACAGGAATCTCCGTGATTCTGTAACCCTTTTTGGAAAGATGGCTGCAAAGGGCCTTTACTGCCGGGTGCTCCACTCTGCTCGTGATAATATGCATCTTTTCCTTTTCAATATTTAAGGCAGACATTATGGCCGTATTGTCACTTTCAGAACCGCAGCTTGTAAAAATGATTTCTTCAGGAGAAGCGCCAAGGATAGAACTTACCTGGTCCCTTGCATTATTAATTTTCCTCGCGATCTGACCGCCGAATTTATGGGCGCTCGAAGGATTTCCGTAAAGGTCATAAAAATAAGGGAGCATCTCTTCAAGTACTTCGGGTGCGACCTGAGTGGTGGCATTGTTGTCAAGATAGATCGTTTTCATTCCGGCACCTCTTCAACCACGAGATCGGGCGAGACAAGTTCGCGGAGCTTTAACTCAACAAAGTTCTTAAGCGTTTGCTGGGAGGCCTTGCATACAGCACATGTTCCACGTTTTGCGACTAAAACACGATTCCCGATCACATCGATAAGTTCAATATCGCCTCCGTCATGCTGAAGGGAAGGCCGGATTTCCCGGTCTATTGTCTCCTCAATCATTCTGATCTTCTGTATGTTTGAAAGCCTTGGTTTAATGACAGGAAATACTTCAGCCCAGACACTGGCAATGATCTTACTGATAACTTCATGGCAGCTCTCGCAGCCACCCCCTGCCTTGGTATAGTTGGTTACCTCTTCAATCGTGGTCAGTTTGTTTTCTTTAATTGCTTTCTCAATTTCAAGGTCTGTCACACCAAAGCATTCGCAGACAATTTTTCCTTCCTGCTCCTTTGGGGCCTCCCCCTTATATCTTGAAATAGCCTGTTCCAGAACCTGCTGGCCGAGAACAGAGCAATGCATTTTTTCTTTGGGAAGTCCCCCAAGAAAGTCTGCAATATCCTGATTGGTTATTTTCTCAGCCTCTTCTATGGTTTTTCCCTTCAGCATCTCCGTAAGTGCGGAGGCGGAGGCTATAGCGCTGGCACAACCGAATGTCTGAAATTTCGCATCCTGAATTTTACCGTTTTCATCCACTTTCATCATGAGCTTCAGGGCATCCCCGCAGGCCATTGAACCCACTTCACCAACTGCATTAGCGTCTTCAATTTCTCCTGCGTTTCTGGGGTTGAGAAAATGGTTTTTAAGTTTATCCGAGTATTCCCACATGTTTTTCTCCTTATTATTAAAACACAATGATAATCAGGAATCAAAGTTTCGATTAAGCAATAATGACTGATTCCTGAAAATTTCATCAGCGATATTACGTATCATTCTCCGCAGCGGTTTGCTTGATGCCTTTTTGCAGTGTCATCCATATTTTGCTGCTTTTGTGAAGGCAGGATAAAAAGTTGAATCTATTTTTCGAAGTATAGGATAAACATTCATTTTACGTCAAGGAGAACCCTTATTCCCTGATTAAATACTTTTTTATCTCTTTTCAATGGACAGGGCCTGTAGGAAAGATATTATATATAAACTTTTTTAGACACAAACACCTTATATTTGGTGGAAGGAAAATTATGATAAAAGATAAAGATCGGACACCAGTTGCCCGAGACCTGGTTACAAGGTGCAACAGATGCAAGATTGAGACGATGCATGTGGTTGTTGTCCACACTCAGGAAGGAATCGTCGACAGGGTAAAGTGCAAGACCTGCGGGAGTGAGCATAAGTACCGCCCCGACAAAATAGCGGCTCCTGCGAAGACCGCTGTAAATAAAAAGAGCAGAATCATTAAAAAAGAGGATTTCGCAAAAGAGTTTGAAAGGCTGGCTGAAAAGTTCAAGGGAAGAGAGCCTGTGCCCTACAATATGTCGGGATCGTATAAGAAGGAAGAGGTAATTAACCACAAGACCTTCGGGATGGGGATCGTGACAAGAGTATCATATCAGAAGATGGAGGTGTCTTTTTACGAAGGACCACGTATACTTGCCTGTGACAGGTAGTAAAAGGCGCATTATACTCTTGATCCTTACTCTAAATTTACAAGAGTCAAGAGCAGCCTTGACCTCTAAATTTCTATCAATGTTTTTTCAGTTGAGTTTTTAAAGAGTGCTGCCCGCATGTCCCTCCGGATGTCAATTGATATTGTGAAGTACGCGTCCTAATCCTTTTTGGTCTTTTTGGCTTTTTTTTCAAGGCGCTTTTCTTTCAAAGTCTTTTCCGGCTTTTTCTTAACTGTTTTCTGGGTATCTCTTGATTTAGACATGACCTTCTCCTTTGTTTCGGTTAGCTGGTTAAATATACTTATGAATTGTATCTCCATTATAACTGGACTGCAAGTAATCATTAAACAGAGTTGCGGGGAAAATCTCCCCCTTACAGCTCGGACTCCAGCATTATCCTGAAGGATTCGAGGATTTGTCTCATTTGTGAATATACACCGGGCCGAGCAAGTTGCGCCGAATTTGGATTGATCCCGGCAGTTCCGCCTCTGATGATAAATTGACCGACTTTCGCTATATGGTTGTAGGGTCCAATAGGATTGGGGGTGTCGGGTGGTGTAGTCGTTTCAACTTTGGGTGACATGCTGTTCTTCTGAATTCATTGTGTATTCGATATGCTGCTATTCTTGAATAATTTCTTTGACACGTCCAATTTCACCGCTTTCCAGGCGGACTTTAATCCCATGATGGTGAACAGGGGATTTCGTCAAAATATCTTTCACAATGCCTTTAGTGAGTTTGCCGGATCGCTGATCTTTCTTTAACACAATAAATACCTGCGATCCTGGATGTATCTGTTCACGCTTTGTTCCGTTCATATGCCTCGTTTTCCTTTTTTCTCGAACTCCTTCTATGGGTGTACATTCAGGTTAGAGCTAATCGTGACAGGGAGGGGCCTTTCAGTTCCCCTTAAGAAGTGACAAGTAAACTATCTTCGACGAAGTCGCCAACAAACATTAATATTTTTTTCTGTGCCGTAACGTCCTCCATCAAATTTGATAATGGTTAAAAAAATCATCTAAAGACATCTGTTCTGCAACGACTGAATTAGATATGTTCAAATGTGGTATAATCGCCGCGGATCAGATGAAAACACTCTAACCTCACCTCAATAAATGATTTAGCCCCGGCACCTTGCGGCTTTATTAAGCGGAACTTTTTGATATCAAAATTGCGGATTTAAGCCCAAATAAACACGGGAATTTCTGACTGTAATGTCAATATATCAACTGATTGTCCTGGTTCGACCCAATCCACACATCTCTATAGATATTTTAAGAATAAAAGAGCTAATAGGAGACCCCTTTACTGAGTTCGCCTTTGCGGCCCTTGTATTGTTTAAGGCCTGTGCCATCAGCCATGATCCCTGATAAATCTGTCGGAGAGACGGGCTCCTGAAAATTTTGGCCAATATCACTGCCTTCGACAATATTATGAATGCCGCTTAATGATATGTCGATAGATATTCCATCAATGAGCCGCCGGTAATTGGTATCAATTACAGCTTCAATCACGCTATATTCAAAATTAGATTCCCTGCGGGCGTACCGGCCTATTTGTAAAGCGCTCAAAAGAGGAGAATAAAATGCCCTGCAAGAGCGACATTGCGCCATCCTTAACCGTAAATCTAATTTTCCAAACACTGTGGAAAATTGTCGTGTCCTACTACGGTAACCATGTTTTTTAATCTTACGACCACGACAAAATCGCTCTTCAGGATCGCCTTTCCTGACGTGTCGTCCCAGGCCCTTCCTGGCTTTGCTGGGATATATATCTGTACGGCTTAACCGTTCTGATATGAGATCATCGTAGCTCATAAGAACTCTCTCTAAAATCTTTAACATTAAAGGATCTCTGAGTTCTTTTAATTTATAAACAATTTCGTTCAGATTCACTTTACCAGTTGCAAGATTGAATCGGAGTGTTATATGTATTTCTTGTTCCATCACGGTCTCTTTCTCCTGGTTTTTGTTGTGAAACTCTAACCTTAGAAAGAGATCGTGATTAATTCAATATCTAGACCATGTAAACACTTTTGAACGTTACCAAATTATTAGGGGTACCTGTGTCCCCTGGAATTTCTTTAGCTATCATTATATTTATCTGGTTTATCATGCCTTAGGCTTTTCCACCTGTCATCAAGTCCAGGCTCCTGGTTCCACCAGTTTGGAAGGTCTTGCTCTGCTTTGGGTAGAATGACTTTTTCAAGTTCCTTTTTGTATAGGTTTTTTATTCCCATCAGCTTGATTTTTGCCGTCCCTTTAAATACCTTTTCATTTTCATCATTCAGTTTTCCGGTTATTTCTATATCATATTTTTTATTAGGCTTCATATCAGGGAGCGTGCCCATGGATTTGAACATGTTGAACCTTACCAGGATGAAAGGCATTCTAGTGTTTTTGATAAAGCTTTCATTTCTATTCCATTCGTCAAATCCCCTTTTCAATTTAAGTTTTTCGTTCAATTCAGAGTCCTGGACTATTGCTGTCTTTTCCATCCCCATAACTTTCCACGTCTGAGGAGGAACAATTCCGTTTAGGCAGATTGACTCGAGGATTGTGTCATTAACATTGTAGAAATTCCCGTCTTTGTCTTTTATGTCCTTAATAATGCACAGGATCGTCAGTTTTTCCGCAAGAAATTGTGCTAATCTGCTTGTCTCCAGATTCTCCTTTATCCAGTTGTACAGGTCAATGCTCCATATTTTCGGCTGTATTTTTACGTTCGCTGTCAGGGTCGGGGGAGGGGTATAGTCAAGATATTCGTGTAATGCTTCATCTGAACCATATTTGTTGGTACTTTTCCATTTCCCATCTTCAATAATAAAGGTTGCGGGTATATCCCTAGTGGATCCATCTTTAACGATATGCTTTATTTTTAGCAACACAACGTCCTTATAGGCAACCTTTTTGATTATGAAAACATCTTTTACATTTTTTTCTATTTCAAAAATCTTCCTGGGATCAATACCTGCTTCTTTAAAGAGTATTCTCTGTTCTTCTGCGGATTTTTTAGTCAAGGTTTGATCAGACCATTCAAGATCTGCTTTTTTCAAAGCAGAATGTAGAGCTATAAATGCATTTTCCGGCGTATCATATCTTGCCTGCTGTTTATCAATAACCTCTACTTTTATGGGATATTGACTATCATCAGAATAACTATCATTTAAAAAAGCGATTAAGCAGAATATAAATATTATAATAGACTTAAAGATTGCTGATTTTGTTATTTTCATATGTTTTTGCCTCTAAACTGAAAAATTGGATTTTTAAAAAGGGAGAGGGATTGTTACAGGCAAAAGATTATCCTGCTCAAAATATGATTTACTCGTTTTGTGGTAATGGGGTCGGCTCTTGACTCTTTATGATGCTTTCAACCAATTCTTCTATCCTCATTCTTAAACCCCTGTCAGCCTTCAGCCCTGATTTCATTCTTTCAACTATGCTGCTGACGGAGCTGCTTTTCCTGATATTGAATTGTAAACCCACTTCCTTCAAAGTATCATTCCTTAAATGCCTTGTCAGGTACACGGCAATATTCCTGGGTTCATTAAAATACCCTCTCCTGCTTGCATACAGCTCGTCATCATTGATATTATAAGCCTTGCATACAATCAGTTTGATTTTATCTGTATCAGGTGCAAGTCTTATGGCTTCAGGGATTTCCTCAAAATCTTCCGGACTGAAAAATCTTCCCTTTATTCTGTCAATGAATCCCTTGCTTCCAAGGACTGAAGGCAATTTTTTTCTTCCGAATATCCGGTTGATCTCCTCAGGTGTTTCCTTGAGAACAAATCGTTTATAAAGCCTGAGACTCTCCTTTCCGCTGTCTGAAAACAGCTTCAGGATATAACTCTTGTACAGCCACTTCCACTTTTTCGCATCAGACATGTATGGTTTATGGCTGCTCCACGGGTATTTTTCCAGGCTGTCAACAATCCCTGCTTCAAAAGGATTCCTGTGGATATATCTGACCAACTCAAGCGCATAACTGTCAGACTCGACCAGAATGGATTTGTAACGCCCCCTGAAAAGCGGGCCCTCATAACCGTGCCTTCTGTTATATCGTTGGGTATACAAGCTGTTCAGGTGTCTCATGGATCTGGACAGGTTCGCATCCGGTGTTCTGACAAGGAGGTGATAATGATTGGTCATCAGGCAATAAGCAGCAATATTTACATTGAACACTTCGGCAAGCTCTTCCAGAATCTCCACAAAGGATAAATAATCCTCCTTTCCCTCGAAGATCTTTTCCCCGCGCCTGCCCCGGTTCATTACGTGGTACCATGCGCCCGGATATTGAACTACCCCGTAGCTTGCGGCGGGTAGTTCATTTTATGGTTTAGGCCCCAGTGATCCATTCAAATATTTATGTATTATACTTGAAATAAATGTCTGATAAGGAATCCCTTCTTCAATGGCTTTTATCTGAATGTGATGATAGTCTTTTTCACTTATACGGAGATTGATTCGTTTGTCTTTTTTCAGAGTCTTTCGAGCTGCTGCTATGGCCTTTTCTTTTTCCTCTTTTATGTCTTTAACCGGCTTCCACTCATCCCGTTCAATTGACTCCATCAATTCTTTTTCTTCTTTATCAATCGGCTCAAATGTTTTTATGTTTGTTCTTTTCATACTTCCCCCTTCAGGCCATAACGCTTTGTATATTTCCGACTTGGAAATGCTGTTTTAAGAAAAATTTCATTACCTTCTTCCACATAAGGTACTACAACGGCATAATCCTCAATTTCCAGAATATAGATTTTTTGATTAGGTCGCTTTGGGTTTTCTTCAATACCAAGTATATGACCTGACTCTATTAAAAGAGCAATTTGCTCGAAAGAAATCCCGCGCTTGGCCTTCAATATTGCGTTTTTCTCTAAACTCCAATTTAAATATTTCATGTCAATATATTAAGCTATTGTCTGCCTTTTGTCAATATAGGGCTGGCCAGTAAATTTGATGAAAGAAAGATATAATTTATGAACAGAATTGGGTATCTTTTATCTTAAGTTAACCGAATGTATTTTCTAATAAGTGCTCCTTTAACTTTTTTGTTGAAGGATCACTAAGTTTACTATAGTTAACTCAATACGTTATCACCTATTTGCGTTGCACTTATGATTTGAATTCACAAAGGAAAACTTACGTATCGTTATTAACTCAAAAGGGGTATTGATCTCTGCCCGGCACCAGGTTGGGCGCTGGATTCATTAAATGTAATTTTGTGATGCGATATTGGTTTGATATTTTTTAGATCTTCTGTTTCAGATTCCTGTGCAAAATATAGGTCCCATCTAAGTTGCAGGTTCATCCAGAAATCGGCTGAAACACCGAAAAATTTGGAAAGCCTCAGGGCAGTGCTTGGAGTTATTCCTCGCCGACCGTTGATGACCTCGTTTATCCTCTGATATGGCACGTGAATTGCGTCAGCAAGTTCGCGTTGGGTAAGGCCCATTGGCTTTAAAAATTCTTCAAGAATCATCTCCCCGGGGTGGGTAGGCGCTCTATGGGTTGGTATACGGATCATTGTAAATTCTCCTATAAAACCAGGTTCAATGATAATCAGGAAAAGAATGAGAGTAAAACCTTCATTCCTGACAGATTGTCTCATGTCATAAAGGGGAAAGAGTCAAGGGCAGAGTTGATCCCTTTCTATAGATCCCTTCTTATATGTATAATCCACGCCAATCCGGATACCGATTCCACGGGAAAGCGGATGATGATTCCAAAGTTATCCGGATGAGGATTCCAAAACAATCCGGATACTGATTCCACTCCAAAACGGATAAGCAAACCA
>Ga0209408_1000327_pt1 | contig 38451 bp, 29 predicted proteins | sample AD_UKC107_MetaG_FD_184422 | JGI IMG/M metagenome (GOLD analysis project Ga0209408, IMG submission 184422) | Active sludge microbial communities of municipal wastewater-treating anaerobic digesters from Hong Kong - AD_UKC107_MetaG (SPAdes)... | ecosystem: Engineered > Bioreactor > Anaerobic >... | reverse complement strand
CTCTGGTTCATATTGTGATCGGAAATATGAAGACCTTTTTGAATGGCACATTTCATGGCGTTACTCACAAATATCTCCAGGAATATCTGGATGAATTTTGTTACCGCTTTAACCGGCGATTCTGGGAATCAGAACTCCCGCTTCGTTTGTTAAATGCTTGTATGGCCCATGCCCCAGCACCAAGCTGAGAATACTTGAGAGCCATATTCGATTTTGATAACCCTTTAAGAGCAATCAGATATGTTTATAAAGCAGGAAAATCTGTTCGAAGAGATAAACAAGGAACCACGGATAAAAGATTGTCTTCAGGATAAAGAAATGTGGCCCCTTTTTGTTGACTGGATTGAGAGGAATGTTTTATTTGAATTCCTTAGGCAGATCAGTCGACTGGTAGATGAAATTGTGGATATAGATCCTGATTTGCCGGAACCCCGGATCCTTGAAAAAGGCACCCGGTATATTGTTGAATTTCTGCACGCCCATTCTTCTTCTGTCAGGATATATGATCCACAAACAGAACAGATGCTTTCCTACGGTTCTTATCCTTCAGGGGAAGATAGCCGGAAGACTTACATCCCCCTGGAAGGCAGTGTTGCGGGTGAGGTTATAAGGACCCGCGAGCCGTATCTTGTGCCGGATATCCTTAATGAAAAATTATACCATAATAAGTCTGTAATTGATAAGGGAGTTAATTCTTTAATGGTTATTCCCCTTGAAATTACGCGCTTTTCACAGAACGAAAGGGATACGGTTGGCGTTATTCAGATCTATTTTCGGGAAAAAGGACGCAATTTTACGCCACTGGAGATTCAGGTCGCCAATGTAATGTCAAAGAGGTTGAGCTTTGTAATTGCAAGGAAAAAGATTCTCTCCATGCGAAGAGTAAATGAAAAAAAGGAAGCCATTGTAAGGCATATCTTTCGCAACCTGGGTACACGCGGTGGAATAAAGATGAAGGAAGTATTCAACCGAATGATCCCGGAGCTCGCCGACATAGTAAATCTCCAGAGTTGCTCTCTTTTTTCAGTTACAGATAACTACGCTAATTTTGTACTGGAGGCTGGTTATCCTGAGGAAAGAGGTTATCACGGAATTGGGAAGACATTCCCGGTTAACAGTGTGCCCTCCTTTGAGCTGCTTTTGAATCTGAGGGATTATTCCGGGGAATCTGCCTATGAAATTGTAACCTCATCCTATCTTCTGGTACTCGATATCCAGAGGAGTGAATTGATATCCAGTGGCCTTCGGGAATTTGCTGACCTGCATAATATCAATTCAATACTATATATTCCGCTAACTGTTGACGGGGAGGTAAGATATCTTCTGGTTTTTGACGCACTTGATCAGAAAAAGCGATATACTGATGACGAAATCGATATCTTCCTTTTTATGGGAAGGGAACTGATTAAGGCCCAGAAAATGGAAAGACTGGACGATGCTCTTCATGATTTTAAAAATCCTGCAATAGCAACTGCCGGTTTTGCTAAGAGGCTGAAAAAGCTGCTTGAAAAAAACAAAGTTTATGATGAAGAAGGAGAGATCCATAAATGCGCTGATATACTCCTTGAAGAGACAACTCGATTACAGCAGTTGTCCATGGGGTTGTATAAGATTGGAAAGGCCCAGGAGGTCAATTTCAGTAATTTGCTGAGAAGACGATTCGAAATAAATGAAGAGGCTATCAATGAACAGCTCAGGAAAAATGTTACTTTAAAAGAAGGGCCTTTTGATTACGGTCTCAAGGTCCGGTGTTTTCCAATTCACCTTGAACGCGTTTTTGATAATTTGCTCAACAACGCAACAAAGGCCATTCCGATTGATGGGGGAATACTTACAATTCGTACATATGCTGAGGGGGAATGGGCCTGTGCTGAGATCACAAATACAGGTCATATCTCAGAAGAAAATAGATTAAGAATTCTGGAGGGTGAAGGAGAGGGAAGAGGTATATATATTATCCATAGGATTATGCGGCTTCTTAAAGGCTCGATTGACATCCAGAGAGGGGAAGGAACGACTACATTTGTGGTTCGTCTTCCGATTTTATCAAAAGAAGAACAGGAAAATAATGTTTAAAAAAATTAAAACAAACGAACTGGCTTTTGACATTGATGGAGTGTTTGCTGATACATTTCGAAGCTTTATAGAAATTGCAAAAAATGAATATGGTTTTCAAATAGATTATGACGCAATTACCGAGTATGAATTCTGGAAGCACATGGATATTGATGAGGTGATGTTTCGGGAAATCATCCAAAGGATACTGGATTATCCTGTTGAGGAGGGAATAAGGCCAATCAGCGGAGCTACTGATGTCCTGATCAGGCTTGCAAACCTTGGACCGCTCCTTTTTGTAACGGCAAGGCCTGAAAGGGATGCGATTCTAAAATGGGTCAACTTCCATTTGAAAATATCTGATACAAATTCCGTTCGACTCGAATCCACAGGAACTCATGAGGAAAAACTTCCGATACTTCTTAAATACGGGGTCAAGTATTTTGTGGAAGACCGACTCGAAACCTGTTATTTGCTTGACCAGGCATCTGTTATTCCGATTGTTTTTGAACAACCCTGGAATAGAAAACCTCATCCATTTAAGACTGTAAAGGACTGGGGCGAGATGGCGGACATGATTGAATGGACAGTCACATGATGTGAATTAAATCCAACAGGTACTGTCCCTTCATATATTTCCTGACACTGGTTTATTCTTTGCTTTTTGTCTATTCTTAATTCAGCTTTGAGTTTTAAGCAGTAAAATGACTATTAACCCAGGATCAGCCTTTGAGGGTCGCATCGCTCGCGCAGAATACCGAGTTCCTCCTCAGATGGAGCCGACATTTCCTCCGCCCTTGATATGTCTACTTTAAACTGCATATTATCAAGCACTTCCTGAGGGGTAATTCCCGGATAATAGCCTTTCAAATACATTTCCTTTGTTTTTTCATCAAAGTGCATAACCGCCATGTTTGTTATTACAGCTGATGGCCCGCCTTCCGGCAGTCCTGCTTTTTTACGGCCGTCAGGCCCGTCAAGATATCCGGGGCTGGTGAGATAGTCCAGCTTATTTACAAACTTTCTTTCTTCCTGCTGCATGAAGATGATAGTCCTGTTCACGAATGAAGCGACATCACAGGCCCCTCCACTGCCTGAGAAACGGACATCCGGCCTGAAATAGTCTCCTATGGCGGTTGAATTAAGGTTGCCATATTTATCTATCTGAGCGGCGCCCAGTATTCCAACAACATGTTTGCCGGTAAACCTGTTCTGCATGGTAGCGAACGAATCGGCCAAGCCTCCGTTTACAGAAGTCCAGAACATCACCCGCGAATCTCCGACTGCAAGAGGAACCTCTTCAAGAAGTGAATCTATGGCCCCTGTCTCAAAAAAGATCACGCTATGGGGGGCGCTTATATGTTTCGCAGCCATGGCCGCAAGCATTGATATGCCTGTTCCGCAAAAGACAATATCACCGTCCATTATCTCTCTGGCGGCAGCTATTGTCATCATCTCTCTGAAGGTATAATTATTCATCTGTCTCTCCTTATTATCTCCTTTCAAGGTTAGATGCATATCCTGTTCTCGGATCAGCCTTGATTTTCCGAATTCTATCTTCACCAACAAGTTCAATCAGACCCTTATGATCCTCAACTCCGAAGACAAACTTATCAAGGTACTCCTTGAAAAGCTCATCGCTCTTTGCATATTCTCTATACTCATTAAGATAAACCGGATCATAGTCGTAATAGCGAAAGCATGCAGTGGGATAGGCGCCGTTAGGCATGTGCACCAGGGCGTCAACATTGAAAAAAGGTATCTGATTCTGATCAGGATCGTCCCTAAGTTCCATCTTTTCAACAAGATCTTCACAGGTGACAATTAGATGCTTTGCCGATTTTGCCTGTTCAACATCGGCAAATGTCAGGCCTTTTATCCTGAGTGTTCCCTGAATATCAGCCTTCTGGACATGAATTATTGTCACATCAGTATTTATTGCAGGAAGCAGTACGACTTTAGGTGTATCAGCCCAGGTCCCAAAGGGATTATCAATTACCTTCAATTTTTCGTTTGGGATTCTTGGATCTTTTTCTCTAACATCTTTTGAAAAGCCCCACTTTTCAATGATATCAGTCCCCAGAGAAGACCTTGTGGGAAGGAAAGGAACCCCCATTGCCCCGGCAAGAAATCGCAGGGTCATATGATAGTTTGAATAGTCTTCAAACTGTAATGAACCTTCCTGAATAGCCCTTTTGAAACATATACATGTTGGTGCGAATCTGCCTGTTCCGCCATAGGCAATTTCAATCCTGTCAACACAACCCGCTCCGATAAGTTCATCAACTGCCTGGCCGTTAGAATGCGCATATAAGTGAAGGTTTTTTATGCCTTGTCTTATAATCTCATATACGGCTGCCATTGGGTTTCTATTCAGTGTAAATCCTCCAAAAGATATATGACAGCCGTCAGTAACAAACCTTTTTATGGCTTCCTTGAGACTCATTATTTTATCTTGAGTAATCTCCATGTTTCCTCCTTAAAAATATTTGGTCTGAAAAATTTTTCATTGAGGTAATTTATAACTGCAACATCTTTTCCCTTGACCGCTTTTTGCTCATTCAATATATTCAGCCGATATGTAACAATTTTCGATTCTCTTCTCTTTCTATACAACCCTGTTCGCATTTCTCAATATTAGACGGATCATAAAAAAGGACTTGTAACAAACAACTGAGCAATAATAAAGAGAAGGTATATGTCGCGTCGATGGTTAATATTTATAGTAACTTCGTCTAATTTTTTCCTTTCTCAGTTTTACAGAGTATCAAACGCTGTCATTGCCCAGGATCTCCTTGTGGATTTTTCAATTGACACCAAAGGGCTGGGGCTGATCTCAGCATCATTTTTCTATGCCTTTGCCGTCACTCAGATACCCATAAGTATATTACTGGACAGAATCGGGCCAAGGCGGATGATTACCGCACTTTCACTGGTCGGGGTTGCCGGCGCTTTTGTATTTGCCGGGGCCGGCTCTCTATATTCAGGAATAGCCGGGCGTATTCTCCTGGGCATCGGAATGGCCTGCAATCTCATGGGGACACTGAAACTTCTAACTATGTGGTTTGATCCCCTAAGATTTGCCACCCTCACAGGGATAGTATTTTCCATCGGGACTTCAGGAAACATGGCGGCTACGACTCCTTTCGTACTTCTTGTTCAACTTATGGGATGGCGCTGGTCCTACTGTCTGATTGCAGTTATAAATCTTATTATAGTGGTCATCATTTATATTGTAGTGCGTGACAGACCTCAACTGGAATATACTGCTTCTTCATTTAACGAACCGGATGCCGGTCTGCGCCGTTCTTTTTCTGATCTGAAGTCTATATTGAAAAAAAGGGACTTCTGGATCATTTCATTCGGGACTTTTGTAAGTTATGGTGTTTTCTCCTCCTTGCAGGGCCTCTGGGCTGGTCCCTATCTTATTGAAGTTATGGGACTTTCAGCAATAAATACAGGAAATATCATATTTCTTATGAATATAGGTATGGTTGCTGGCGGTCCAGCATGGGGCCTGCTGTCAGACAGGCTTTTTAACAGGCGTAAGACATCAATTTTTCTGGGCCTGATCGTTATGACTATTATTCTGCTGTGCCTTGCATTAGTTCCCATAGGGATCAGTCTTTTAATACTCGCATCCCTTTTTCTCTCTTTGGGTATTTTCAGGGCGAGTGGCCTGTTAATGTATACTCATATTAAAGAACTGGCCCCCCTGGAAATGTCAGGAACTGCAATGACAGGCATCAATTTTTTCACAATGATGGGCTCTGCTGTCTTTCTACATGGATTGGGGATATTCATGCAGTATCTATATCCTGAAGCCTCTCGAGGCCCTGATGCTTTCTGGGCAGCATTCCTAATATGTTCTCTGTGTCTGGCATGTGCTTCGATTCTCTATTTTTTTACAGGTGATAGTGAAAATAAATCAGAGAAATAAAACAGTACCCACAGAGAAGGGCATTTTTATTACTTAAAAGTTCCAGCATTTAATCCTAAAAACGCTTTAATGATTATGTCGTCAGATCATTCCTCCTCCCTCAAACCAGATATTTTTTCCCGCTTCCATTCAAGCCACTGAATCACAAGGATGGCAAGAAATACAACTGCACCTGCAATGCTTAACCAGTAAATCGGCCAGAACATTGCTAAAGATGTTGCTCCTACGATTACAGTCTCATATATTGTCAGTTTCCGAATAAGGAAGCTTTCCATACTGCTTGTAAAGGCTATCAGTCCGAGGGCTGTAAGCAGCATTGTAAGAACAACCAGAGATGCGGGCCCGTTTCCAAGGAGTGGCCGGTATGCCATTACAATTGGAATGATGTAGAGTCCTTTTGCTATTTTCCATGATGTAAAGCCTGTCCTCATAGGAGATGCACCTGCTACACCAGCCCCTGCGAAGGATGCAAGTGCTACCGGGGGGGTTACGTTGGCATCCTGGCTGTACCAGAACACAACCATATGTGCAACGAGGATAGGCAGACCGAGTTCCATCAAGGCTGGACCTGCAAGGATAACCAGGACTATGTATGATGCCGTAACGGGCAGACCCATGCCGAGAACAAGAGATGCCGCGCCGATAAGCATAATTGCAAGAAATGGGCTTCCTGCTGAAAGTGAAACAACCATGCTGGAAAATTTCAGGCCCAGCCCTGTAAGGCTTACACATCCAACAATAATACCGGCGCATCCGCATGCGGTTGATACCATGATTGCCTTTTTGGCGCCTGATTCCAGTGCATAAAAAATTGCTTTGAGGCTGAGACGGGTTCGTTTTCTGAACATTGCCGCAAAGACAGTTGATACTACTGCCACAAAGCCGGCCATATTAGGACTGTAATTATTGACAAGCACATAGATGAGCACAGCTACGGGAAAAAGAAAGTGAAGTCCGTCTTTCAGAGTTGCTCCTATCTTTGGAAGATCTGATTTTAATGCAGGGATAAAACCTTCCTTTTTTGCCTCAAAATGCACGAAAAAGAGTACTGACATGTAATAAAGTATTGCAGGAACAATAGCAAGCTTGATGATATGCAGGTATGATGTGTTTGTAAATTCTGCCATGAGAAAGGCCCCTGCACCCATTATCGGCGGCATGAGCTGTCCACCTGTAGATGCGGAAGCCTCAATTGCTCCGGCTACATGTGGTTTATAACCAACCCTTTTCATCATTGGAATTGTAAAAGCGCCTGTTGTGACAACGTTAGCCACTGCCGATCCTGAAACAGATCCCATGAAACCACTGGCAAGCACCGCTGTCTTGGCAGGTCCGCCCGTCATCCGGCCTGTCAGGCTGTAGGCCATATCTATAAAAAAATCTCCGCCGCCCGAACTCTCCAGAAAGGCCCCGAACAGGACAAAGACAAAAACAAATGTGGCGGCAACTCCTATCGGCAGTCCCCAGATGCCTTCGGTAGTCAGATAAAGGGTTGTGGCTATACGCTCGATGCTGTACCCCCTGTGGGCCAGAAGGTCAGGCATATATGGGCCAAAATAAGCGTATACCAGAAAAATAACGGCAATGACAGACATGAACAGCCCGATGGCCCGGCGTGTTGCTTCCATGACAAGTATCAGGGCGATGATCCCCATGATCACGTCAGTTCGGGTCCAGTCACCCTGCCTCTCAACTATTGCGTCAAATTCAATCCAGATATATGATCCGATTACTATCGCAAGAATGATAAGAAGACAGTCAAAGGCGAGATAGATATCAAATCGGTCTCTTGATGCTCCCTTTGTTGGGGGATTGAGTGCGAAGCCCAGGATCATAATTAAAACCAGATGTATTGACCGCTGGTACATGGCAGTAAGTGGTGCGATCCCTGCCGTATATAATTGAAACAGGGATAACCCTACGGCACATAAAGTGATAAAAACAGCTAATGCTCCTCTCAGATTACGCTTGTCGTCCTGGACGATTTCACTTGCTTCAAGATTATTATTGTTTGTATCAGCCATAAAAGTTTTCCCTCTTTTATTGTTTTTAAGAAAGGATCATGAGATATTCTGATCTGGTTCGAATATTAGAAACTCAGTTTTCCGACCAAGTAATTTCAACAAGACGGCCTGCAGCCATCCTTGAAAGGTTCCATTCATTTTCGTTGATAATTATTGTGTGATCTACACCAATGGATCCTACCCTCAGGAGAAACTTTCCCAAAGGGCAATTAATTTCCTTGATTTTGATCCACTCACCCTCCTGAACAACTGTGCCGTGGCCCTCCCAATGTCCCATGCCGGCTCCGAACATACGAAAATAGGTCTCATTCAAAATTATCCCTTTCTCTTTTTTAAAACTAAAGACTTCAAACACCGGGGAATGATCAACCGAGTGAATATATCTGATAGTAAAAGTCTGAGTGCTATTGAGAGGGATTTCAAATACAGTACTATCATTCCTGTAATCACGAATAAGGAGTGAAGGTTGTGCCTCTGCCGGGTTCAGCGGCAAAGCAGCAGCAGTAAAAAACCATATAGATATTAAAAGCAGGGTTTTATTCATATGCGTTATCAAATATCCAGGCCTGATTCCTAAAAAGGAATCAGACCCGTGGCAAGTAGTTATTAACTTGCCGAATTAATTTATTATTTGGGAATAAGATGGTCAGGTACAGTTATGCCTTTTTCCTTCAAGTATCTGATTGAACCCGGATGCAAAGGAATGGCAGCATGTTTTACTGCATTTTCAGGAGTCGTATACTTTGCAAAGGGATGTATCTTCATCATATAGTCCTGATGTTCAAATACAGCCTTTGTAAGCCTGTAGACCAGTTCTTCGTCAACATCTGCGTTACAGATAAAGGTATTCCATACTGAGGGATTTCGGACATCGTAATCCTGATTATTGTAAGTGCCGGCCGGGAGAGTGAATTCGGAATAAAAAGGAAATTTATCGACAATTTTTTTGATCTCTTCAGGTGTGAATGAGATCATCTTTATCTTATGGGTAGTTGCCAGATCCATTATGGAGGAGGTTGGTGCGGCAACATCCCAGATGCCTACTTCAATGGTTCCATCTTTCAGGGCATTTGCAGTTTCAGTGAATGAGAGGCGGAAGACATTAAAATCGCGATAGGGAATTCCGAGGGCCTCTTGAAGGATAAGATTAGTCTTGTATTCGGTTCCGCTTGCAGGGGCTCCGACTGAAACCTTTTTGCCTTTGATGTCATAAATGGAATTAACGTCTGATTTCATAAGGGTAACAATCTGAAAATGATGGGGGTACATTTCAAACATTCCCAGGATTTTTTGAGGCTTGTCTTTAAATTTCCCAATACCGTTATATGCCTGGTAAGCGACGTCGTTCATGATTTCGCCAAAAAGTGTCTCACCTCTATCGCATAGCTTGGTGTTTTCAACTGAGGCGCCCGTTACTTCTGCAACAGCACGCACGCCTTTAACATACTTGGTCCATATTTCAGCAACTCCGCCTCCATAGGGGTAATAAACACCACCTGTCCCTCCTGTTCCTATTGAGATGAATTCAGTACGGGCAAGCGATGATCCAGCTGTAAATGTGATTAAAAACAATGTAAAAATAAGACATAAAACACAAAGTGCAAATTTGACAGTAATTGATTTCATATTGTAGTCCTCCGAAGGTATTAGGGTTGGTTTAATAACAACATAAAACTCAATTTATATGCCTGGCTAAATTTCCATCGTTTTAATAACCACTAGGACTTTTTTGGGCATATCAGTTGTTTTTATAAAGGGTATTTTGACTGACTGGCTTTTTCCCGGTTCTAATACGGGAGGTTTTCCTTTTCGAGGCACAAGGTGACCTGCTGCCTTATCCATGTCCAGCAGGAAAATATTCACTCTGTAACGTAAGGGTTTATGTGAAATATTCTTAACACCTACAGTGAAAATGAGTGATGGTTCTTCGGCATGTGTTCCCGTCTCACAATTAAACTCGGTGACTTCAGCCTCCGGTGTAATCTGCCATTCGATATCGGCTTTACACGCTGTTTTTACAGGCTGGTTCGTTGTTGCACAACCGGCAATCCACAAGGCCCATGTCATAACCAAGGCAAGGGCGGCAATCAGTGATACTTTGTTTACTCGCATCATAAGGTATCCTCCTTTTTTGTTGATGTTAAACTAAGCACTATTGCTCAATCACCTGTTAGATTTCGGCGGGGTTTAAAACCGTGCCGTAGTACACAAAAATTTGCAATTGTTATGCCATGTTTGCATGATTTTAAGTTTGTCTGGTTAAAACCAGTAATTTCAATAAGATAAACGTTTTTTAGATCGTTAATAAATATCAAGATTAAGGATATGGAAATCAGCACAAAAACTGCAGTATTGCAGGGAAGATAATTCAACAAACTAATAACTTATTGAAAATAAGATTATAATCATATAAAACTACAGGACTGCAGGTTTGCACTTCAGCTCTGCAAATTTGCAGTTTTCAATCTTCTATAGATTGTGGTCGGATCTATTTCCAGGTGCCGGGCGGCCTCCTGGACGCCACCGTGTTTATTAATGGCCTTTTGCATGAGGCTTACTTCGAACTGACGAACAATCTCTTTTAATGGGCCCGCCTGGTTTATGGGAAAATTTAGAAAGTCGTAATGCTGCCTGTCCGGTAGATCATCCATAATTATCTCATCATGTGGAGTTACGACTACCAGCCTCTCAATAAGATTTCTCAATTCTCTTACGTTTCCCGGCCAGTCATAACTGACCAGATGATCAATTACCATGCGCGAAAAGTGAATTTCTTTCCCATATTTGAGATTGAATTCCCGCAAAAAAGAGTTAATCAAATGGATTATATCGTCACGTCGTTCCCTCAAAGGTGGGATGTAAATGGGAACCACCTTTAAACGAAAATAGAGGTCTTCTCTAAATGTGCCGTCTTTGACCATTTTTTTAAGATCACGGTTGGTAATTGATATCAGGCGAACATTTATCTTTTTTGGTTTTATACTTCCTACCCGTGTAATTTCAAGGTCCTGGATAGCCATCAATAATTTCACCTGGAGGCCCAGTGAAAGTTCCCCAATTTCATCCAGCATTATGGTTCCACCTTCAGCAGACTCAAAAAGCCCTGGCTTTCCCTTTGGACTCGCACCGGTAAAGGCGCCCCCTTCATAGCCGAACAGTTCAGTTTCAAGGAGGTTTTCCGGTATGGCCCCGCAATTAATTTTAAGAAAGAGTCCGCTGGAAGATCTCTTGCTGTTATTATGAATAAATTTGGCCACTACCTCTTTTCCAACCCCTGTTTCACCCGTTATAAGGACGTGTGTATCCACCCCGGCTATCCTGAGGGCAAGTTCCATCACATCTTTCATTGCCTTGGATTCTGTGATTATATTTCCATACTCCCCGAGCTGTATCCTTAGCTTCTCAAGCTTATTATAATACTGTTCAGATAACTTTTTGGACTGTACCAGTTGCTTTGATAATCTTCTTATATCGGTTAGATCGCGCACATTGGTTACCACCATGGAAATATTGCCATTATCATCAAATATAGGGCTGCCTGAAACCAGAACTTCTTTGCCGGTAACCACTCTGGCCTGTATAGTAAGCGGCCTTTTTTCCTCAAGCACCATAAGGGAAACTGATTTGGAAAAATATCCCTGGGTCTCGAGGTCTGCCATGTTCTTTCCGATAACATCTTTGGCTCTCAGGCCGGTAATCTTTTCCCATGAAGAGTTTACCCTCAGGGTGTTTGCCTGCCCATCGGTAATATATAATCCATCATATGATGATTCAATGATTGCATCCATTTCCTGGGCCATACAGCGGTATGTCGATAACTCTGAGGTAATTTTTTCAAGCTCTGATATATCCTGAAAAATACTCAAGACGCCGATAATTTTGTCATGGCTTCTGATGGGAGTTCTGTTTACAATCAATGTCTGGCCGTTGAACGCAAATTTCTTTCCCAATTGAGGTTTGCCAGTTATCAGAATTTCCTTGAAATCCTCCCATGCCTGAAGATTGATCGATGAAAAAGATTTTCCTTCCGGTTTTTCATCGTTCAGACATAAGATCTTTTTTGCTGCTGAATTAAAGAAGATGATAATACCTTCCAGATCGACAATAACAATACCATTATGTGAGGAGTCCAGGATGGTCCTGAAAAAAAGTTCATCATTTAAAAATAGATGTTTCATGGACTATTTTATTGTCAATCTTTAAAGCTTTTTTATCTTTATAATGCTTCTCTTCAAATATAAGGTATTCTTTATAGGAGCTAAAAAAACGGTTATGGATTTTATTTGATTTGTTTTTTATTTTTGATTTTAATTTTTCTGGTTATTTGATTTGGTCTTGAAAAGAAGTCCCTTTTTGAAAATAGAGTGTAGTGTGAATTCGTATTTTGAGTCAAGGGAAAAACAAATTGTTTATGAGATGTCAGTCAGAATAAAAGTTTTAAGTTTTTTCCTGAAAACACAAAATATCTACAGTCCAGTCGAGAGTATGATGATGGCAAAAATGTCAATAAAATAAACTATTGTGTTAATTTCATGAGCCTTGCCCGTAGCCAGTTTGATGGCCGTATATATCAAAAGCCCCCAGATAACACCCTGTGTGATGCTGAAAGTCAGCGGAATGAGCGCAAAGGAAAGGAACCCTGGGATAGCTTCCTCAAAATTATTCCATTCAATGTCTGCGAGAGGGCTCATCATTAAAATCCCTACAAGAACCAAAACAGGAGCCGTTGCCACTGCCGGAATAAATGAAAGCATGGGAGAGAGGAACATGAAAGGTAGGAAAAGGAGTCCTGAAATAACGGCTGTAAGGCCGGTTCTTCCCCCTTCCTGAATGCCTGTTGCTGATTCAACATAAACACTTCCGGAAGAAGTTCCGAAAAGCCCTGAAATGGTAGTGGAAAAAGCATCCACCATAAGGGCCCTGCCGATACGGAGAGGAATACCATTTCTATCAACGAGGTTAGCTTTCTGGGATACACCGACAAATGTTCCGACCGAGTCGAAAAGGTCTACTAGTAGGAGTGACAATATGGGAAGAATCATGCCGATAGACAATGCTCTTATTATGTCGAGCTTCAGAAAGACTTCAAAAGAGGGCAGGGCGAATATTTCTTTCGGCAGAGTTATAAGAGGCACTGAAAGCCATCCGGCAGTTGCTACGATGGAGGATACTGCCAGGGTTAGGATTGATGTGACCATAATACCGATGACCATTGCTCCCCTGATTCGCTTGATCGCGAGAACGGAGGTTATAATGAAGCCGGCAAGAAAGAGTATAGTTTTTAAATGCAGACCTCCGAATGACACAAGCGTGGCCTTTTCCGGTATTATGAAACCGACGTTAATGAAACCTATGAATGACAGGAAAACCCCGATGCCGGCAGCCATACCGTTTCGGATAGAGGAAGGAATCGCCTTGACGATTTCCTCCCGGATGCCAGTGGCGGACAGTATCATAAAAATGAGGCCTGATATAAATACTGCACCCAGAGCGGTTTCCCAGCGGATACCCTTTTCCACCACAAGGCTGAAGGTAAAAAAGGCATTGATGCCCATTCCCGGAGCAAGGCTGTAGGGAAGTTTGGCATATAATCCCATGGCAAGAGAGCTCAGGGAACAGACAAGGACAGTGGCAAAAAGAACTCCTGAGAAAGGCATCCCTGCATTTTTTAGAACGCCGGGGTTGACGACAATGATATAGGCCATGCTCAGAAAAGTGGTGACTCCGGCCAGAACTTCCGTTTTTAGATTAGTCCCGTTTTTTTTAAGATCAAATATTTTATCAAGAAGCTTTTCCATTGCTTTAGAGGTATTTTTCCATTTTAGACAAGTAATTTTTATTACGTGCCAGGCCATGCATCAGTACAACACCTTCGGAAACTTCGTTTGCTGGTCCTTTATGGCAGAGACTTAAAAATGAACTATACCCCGATTTGGTATTTTTTGATCATTTGTACATTATTTATACTCTCTGAAAAGCCAACCTTTCATCGCCCCATTGATTATATATCACACCGCAATACTGAAATCCTTTTTTAATCAGAATTCTTTTCATTGAAATATTATCTTTATGGGTATCTACTCTAATATTTTCACCGGTGTGAGTGGAACGCAAGCGGAACTCACATCCGAGTGAATTCGATTGTTGGCTGATTCTATTTCGCATGCAAAGCATCAAGAACCGCACTGGGATTCCTTGATGCGATTCGCAACAATGCCTTAGCCGGACCTTCCGGTTTCCTTCTGCCTTGCTCCCAGTTCTGTAGGGTACGAACACTGACTCCAATCATGAGTGCGAATTCATTTTGTGATACACTCAGTTTTTCTCTCACAGTCCTGATTTCAGGTGGCTTGATTTCAAACATACGGCCTGACGCCTTGCGACCACCCTTGATCTCACCGGCCTCCTTTAAACTGGCGACCAGTTTTTCAAATTTTTCTTTTTTCATGATAATAACTCCTTGACCACTTTACGGAGCAGCTTAAGCTGATCCAGCGTCAAATCTTCTTGTTCTGTCTTCCTGTATGGAAAAAGCATGGCAATAGTGCCAGGAAGATACCAGTAACATATGATTCGCAATGCACCTCTTTTTCCAGTACCAGGAAGTTTCCAACGAATTTTCCTCAAGCCTCCGCTTCCCCTAATCAAGCTTCCGGCATCCGGACGGAGCATCAATGCAGTTTCCAGTATCCTGTAATCGTCGTCCAGTATCAGGTGTTGAATTTCCTTTGTAAAAATGAAGGTCTCAATGAAAATCATACATGATTATACGCCATTGGCGTATTTTGTCAAGGTTTGTTTACAGATCAGCAGCCAACGTTGGAATTAAGGCGAAGAGTAAGCTATAGCCTTGAATGAGTTGTTCAAGAAAGCCGCTACGAGGCAGAATCAGTGTCTGAAATGATTATTGTTTGATAGAATAACTCATAGTATCTTCATACCTGTCTGCGTGCAACGCACAGGCAGGCCGGTTTGCAGGTCGGTATCTCCTACCCGGCAAGATAAATTAAAAGAAGAAAGGAAGAGATACCATGAGCAATCTAATCAATCGTTTTAAGTAAGATCTGCAGTTGGCAGGTTATGCGAAAAGAAGTACGGAATCATATGTCAGTTTTGCGCCTGCATTGTTTCTATAACAAGCCATTAGAAGATATCACCGAGGAGGATTTACGTCAATACTGGCTTTGCTGTCAAAGTAATTTGTGCTGGAGCGCCGCGCTGTCTTTAATCTATAAGGGTATAATTCCCCGAAGCTTGCTTCGTCTTATCATCCCGGACTTGATCCGGGATCCAGTCAAGCATGTTTCTGGATTCCGTCTGGAGTTTATCCGCCGGTTTTTGTGGCGGATTTATCCCGAACTTGATTCGGGGCCGGAATGACTGTTGATACGCCGTAGATTGCTGCGGGGTAGTTCATTATGGCATCGGGCATTGTTTTCTGTATTATTCACTATTCAGGATTTGACCCCGATCCCCATTCTGAACTTTTAAATCATCCAAACGTTTTTCAAGATGCTTATAGCTTTTGTTTAAGCATTTCTTCAACCGATGAGTATCCACCACAGAATTATTGGAAGCATCTGCGTCAATGAGACTGGCGTCAACAAAGAGTTTGCCGCCGCCAACAAGACCAGCTTCAACGCATTTCCGGACGATCCGTTCAAAGAATTTCCTGAACGCTTTTGCGCCCCACCGGTCTCTGGCTTTGCTCAAGACGCTGTGATTTGGGATTTCATCTTCAAGATCGTAACCAAGAAACCATAACCAGTCCAGACGTAACGGAATGGTCCTAACGAGTTCCCGTTCCGACCGAACATTATAAAAAATCAGGAGGAGCATCATTTTGAGGATTACTGGCGGGGGAACGGATACGTTGCCCTTATCTCCATATGTATCTTTTACCTCATCGCAGACAAAGTCGAAATCGATGCGGTTTCGTATCTTTCTAAGAACATGGTCATGTGGAATTTTCTCTTCAAGGTTTATGTGATAATGGAAAAGCTTTGGTTGAAAACCAGGTTGGTGACCCATCATGATAAGACCCTCATTATTGTAAGATATAATGAGTCTTTTTTATCACATTGTATTAATTATATCAAGATGTTAAATGCATTTATCGTACCCTTATGATGCAAAATTAACAGCGGATAACAACATTTATTCCTGATGACCTTCATCAAATGTAAGGGATTTGGGCAACAAGCCGTCAAAATTTGACCCAGATCCTTCCTGTGATTTAGAAATTATCCTGAAAGACGTCTCCATGCCTCCTCAGCCTCTTTCTTGCCGTTTCTGATGTTATCATTACCACGGTCTGAAAACGATCTCTGGCCTCTCAGGCGAGCAATCCTTTCTTCAAGCGGAGGGTGGGTGGAAAACAGATTGGCAAGACTGCCTCTGCTTAAGGGATTTACAATGAACATATGAGCGGTGTTGGGCTGTGCCGGCATTGGAAGCCTTTTGGAATAGGCGCCAAGTTTTTCAAGGGCGTCTGCGAGCGCCCCGGGTTTGCCTATGAAGACTGATCCGGTTGAATCGGCAAGGTATTCTCTGGATCTTGAAATAGCCATCTGAATAAGCATTGCAGCGATGGGGGCCAGTATGGACATGATGATAAGGCCTATTGCCCCAAGACCTCCTTCATCATCATCCGAACCACCGCCAAAGATTGCACTCCAGCGGGCCATGCTGGCAAGTATCATGATGGCACCTGCCATGGTCGCAGCAATAGAACCTATAAGAATGTCCCTGTTTTTTATATGCGCCATTTCATGGGACAGAACGCCCATGACTTCTTCTTTGTTCATAAGACTAAGCAGGCCTTCGGTAACGGCAATAACAGCATGTTCCGGGTTCCTGCCTGTTGCAAAGGCATTGGGTGCTTTTTCAGGTATGATAAAAATCCTTGGTACGGGAAGTCCGGCGTTTTGTGAGATATAGCTGACCGTTTCATAAAGTTCCGGATTTTGACCGGGGGTTACCTCCCTTGCGCGATACATCCTGAGAACAATTTTGTCTGAAAACCAGTAGCTGAAGAAGTTCATGCCCATTGCGATGATAAAGGCAAATATCATTCCCTGTCTGCCTCCGAAAATATTGCCTATCCAGACGATAAGGGCTGTCAATGCAGCAAGTAGAAGGGTGGTTTTAAACCAGTTGCCCATGTTTGAAAGCCTCCGCTATAATATTTGAGCAAATAATAGTTTCAATTTATTCTAGTGTTTTAAAAAGATAACTATAGAATCATGGTTTTCAAGTGGATAACGGAAAGGAAGGGGCTCAGACCTTCATTCTTGACAGATTGTCTTCAATCTTTTTGATGGTCTTTGCTAATGGTTTATCTTTTTCAAGTTGTCCGGAAATTTTTTTCCTGCCTGACAAACACCCGAGCCTCCAATACCAAAATATCTCCCGATATCATCCAGTCTCTCTGCCGTATGTCTTCGGCTCCTGAAACCTCCCTGCCGAAATATCCCAGAATAAAATCCATCTTAATCCATTCAGGGGCTTTTTTCCTGCCAATGTAATAACAATAACTGGACCATTCATATTGTTCAGGTGTTTCTGCTAAATTTGCCCTTACCGGGTTCAGATGGATATATCTGGAGAGTTCTTTCGCGTATTCATCGGCTTCAATAAGGATTGCCTTATATCTGCCCTGGAACAGGTGGCCGAATCTTTTGAGTTTACTGTTGAAATATGAAGTGCAGGCACTATTGATATGAGCCATGATCCGGGAGAGATTTCCGGAAGGTGTTTCAAGTAAAAGGTGGTAGTGGTTGTCCATAAGACAATAGGCATGTATTACAGCATCATATCTTCTTGTGGCGGATTCAAGATAGTCAAGAAATTTTTCTCTATCCCTGTTGCTCTTATATATATTCTTCTGTTCATTACCTCTTGAGGTTATATGATAAAAAGCGCCTGGGTATGAAATCCTTAAAGGGCGGGCCATGATTTATCTACCCTGTGATTTAATAGAAAAATATTTATTATGACCATGCAATTATGTCAAGAATGAAGGTCTGACCCCTATGCTTTTCAAATTCGGCTCAAGAATCGGAGGAGCAGCGGGAACCGGAAATCGTTCCGTCGGCATTCATATCCAGACCTATTCGATACCAGCCGTAGTTGGTTCCTGTAGGACTTTCTATGTTAAAGATATTCAGATCAGGTATGCCGTTGTTGTTGATGTCCCCCACGGCAACACCCCCGCCCTCGTTGTCGTCTCCCCATGAGAAAGGGATTCCCATTGGATTCACCCAAGATGCAACGATACCATCCTGGTCCACATCCCAGCCGATGCGATAGTGTCCGGTATTGGGTCCTTCAGGATCATCGATATGGAATACAACCAGGTCGGGCGTATCGTTATCATCGATATAAGCCACGTCAATGCCCCCACCTGCGCTCGTGCTCCCCCACCAGCCGGGGATTTCTGTTGTGCCCGTCCAAGATGCAACGATACCATCCTGGTCCACATCCCAGCCGATGCGATAGTGCCCCGTATTGTCTCCTTCAGGATCATCGATATGGAATACAACCAGGTCGGGCGTATCGTTGTCATCGATATAAGCAACCGTAATACCCCCACCCCCGCTTGAGTCTCCCCACCAGCCGGGGATTTCTGTTGTGCCCGTCCAAGATGCAACGATACCATCCTGGTCCACATCCCAGCCGATGCGATAGTGTCCGGTATTGGGTCCTTCAGGATCATCGATATGGAATACAACCAGGTCGGGCGTATCGTTATCATCGATATAAGCAACCGTAATACCCCCACCCCCGCTTGAGTCTCCCCACCAGCCGGGGATCGGTGCCTGGTTTTTCCAGGATTCAGGTAGCCCATTCTGATCCACGTCCCAACCGATGCGATAAAAGCCGGTATTGTCTCCTTCAGGATTATCGATATGGAATACAACCAGGTCGGGCGTATCGTTGCCGTTGATGTCTCCCATACCGATCCCCCCATACTGAGTATTACTTCCGAACTCCTTATTTGGGGTAAGGACAGAAAAAAGACCCAGCCATTTATCACAATATCGTGATTGGTTCATTTTTATTACGCTGTCCACATAACTATACTTATTGTCGTCAAATCTCCATTCGAAGTTGGCATAATCGTTAACGATGATAATGTTGGCCCTTTGGCCGAAAATCTTATCGGGAAAACATAGATTGTCGGCGTGTCTATTGGTCTTGTCTGCATATTCAAATAGAGTTGTTGAACAATTACTGCACAAACCGAGGTCATTATAAAACTCTTCAGCATACTTTTTAACAGTGGAGTTGCTGAAGTCAAATGATTCCCATAAAGAAGTTTCAAGGGATTGCTTAAATGTTGTCTCATCGGGTGTTCTGATAGACTGCAGCACATAGAATCCGCCGTCTGCTTGGAGGTCCCTGATATCCTGATCCACCCAAGCGTAACTAATCATTTTTTCAAAGAGCTTGTCGCAGGAGGTGGTATTTGGCCAAGGGGACGTGATGCTGCTCTCTCTCCATATCCTGGGATGATCCGTATAGACCTGATCATCGCTTGCCTTGTAGAATAATATGATGCGCTCGGAGGAAGAACGGTCCCAAAGTTCTCCGATGGTGAGATTCTTGGTTGGGGCAATGCAGTCTTCGCTTGTGGCAACCCCGTCTGCGCAACGCGGAATAAGCAGGCTATTGCCCGAACCATCCTTGAGGGTGTCTTCTATTAATTGAATCAGTTGGTCATCATCTCCCAAATCCATGTCATAAGTGTGGTTGATATCAATTATAAGGAGTTCTTTATTGTTGTCCGGGTTATTATAAAAGCTTTGAATACTGTTAAGTACCTCACCAACATCCACGCTTACCAAAGAGTGTACGATGAAAAAATCATCTAAGTTTGAGTCATTCCATACCCGTAGATCGAGGTAACGAATCCCGTTGTTTAGTTGGTCAGAGATAGAGTGTCTTTGTGATTTGCTCCAGCCAGCCTGATATTGTTCACAATCATCATACAAAATCTCCATTAGGGGCTTAACAATACTTGGATATAAGTAACCAATTAAATGGTTGTCAAACCAAGATTTAACAGAATTCTCCATATCCTTGATATATTCCTTACATGGATGGGGATTGCCATCATCGGCAATCATAGAACTCCCTTCTATAGCAAAAGTGCCTGAGTCGTGGGTTCCTGGAAGCGCTATCTGGTTGAGATACTGATTTTCGATCACTTGGGCATAGTCGCTCATCCAGTTGGAATTCTCCGAAACATTATCATCATTGTTGCTAACTGAATCCGGTCCACATCCACAGAGGATGAAAAGCGCGGCTAAGGTTACAACCTTCCATAATCCCTGCTTGTAAACGTTCATGGTATTCCCCCTTTTTTTATGGTTAGAGTCAATTCCAACCGCCTGAAGGCACATTAAGCAGAAAATTACCAGCATATCCGGCCCATTTTATTGTTGGAATTGATTAAGTAGATACCCACGGGCGTAAGCCCGTGGGTATCTACTTTGATTCGTACTCTTTCGGTTTTGCTCCTAACAATACGGAACATAAATTATATTTAGAACGTATCCGTAACTTATACGCAAAATTAATGCCAAATTTATATTTTATGGAAAATAATGCCAGTAAGATGCTAATAATAATTTAAAGCAACAATATTATTTATTCATTTCATAGACTTTTTATAATATCAAAAAAAGTGACGCTGCTGTTTTTCTCAAGGGGGATGGAATCAAGAGAAAAGATTTGTCAGGCTGGAGCTTTAAGTAGCATATAATTTTGATTAAAAAAATAATCATAGCTACATAACTTAGAAGCACACACAGAATCTGATTTAATTATAGAAAGTTGTAATTGAAATACCAAATTTGGAATTCCAATATAAATAATAGTAATTAGTAATTACGAACAAAGTAGTGGAAATTATAAAATGAAGCCGCTAATATCTGGGCACTTTTGCTATAAGGAAAAAATATGAAAGATCCCTGTTCTGATAATTCATCTAATAAAAAAGCAGCGCTGATCATTGCCACGTTAAGTGCATTTATTACCCCTTTTATGGGCTCTTCAATAAATATTGCACTCCCTGCAATTGAAAAGGAATTCAATGTTAATGCTGTCCTTCTTGCATGGATACCCATGTCATATCTTCTGGCTGCCGCAGTAACTCTTATCCCTTTTGGAAGGCTGTCGGATCTTTATGGAAGGAAGAAAATATTTTCGATTGGAATTGTCATATTTACCATCACATCCTTTTTTTCTGCAATTTCGATTTCAGTTTATATGCTGCTTTTTATGAGGATTCTTCAGGGCATTGGAAATTCAATGATATTTGCCAGCGGAATGCCCATATTGATTTCAGTATATCCGCCCCATGAAAGGGGCAGGGTGCTTGGGTTAAACATTGCCGCTGTTTATACGGGGCTCTCAGTAGGTCCTTCCTTCGGAGGATTTTTGACACAGCACTTTTCATGGAGAAGCATCTTCATTTTTACAATACCTCTCGGATTAGCTGTTGTTTATTTTTGCTTCTGGAAGTTGAAAGGAGAATGGGCTGATGCAAAGGGAGAAAAATTCGATATTCCAGGTTCATTCCTTTATGGCATGGCAATTATAGCAATCATGTATGGAATTTCTCTGTTGCCGGACCTTAGCAGTATCTGGATCATAATTTTCGGGGTTGCCGGAATATCGGCATTTATAATATGGGAGACAAAAGTCAGGCATCCGGTTTTTCAGATAAGACTTTTCAGAAACAACATTTCATTTGCGTTTTCAAACCTGGCTGCATTGATCAATTACAGCGCAACATTTGCCATTACATTTCTACTAAGCCTTTACCTTCAGCACATTAAAGGGCTCAGCCCACAGGGAGCAGGTCTTATTTTAATGTTCCAGCCCATTGTAATGGCACTGTTTTCGCCATTTGCAGGCAGGCTTTCCGACAGGGTAAAGCCTCAGATAGTAGCCTCAATAGGCATGATTATAACCTGTATTGGCCTCCTGCTTTTTACCTTTCTGAACGGGAGTACATCAATGACTTTCATAGTATTGTACTTGATTCTGCTTGGTTTCGGATTTGCCCTTTTTTCATCTCCAAATACAAATGCAATTATGAGTTCAGTTGATAAAAGATTTTATGGTATTGCTTCAGGAACTGTGGGTACCATGAGATTGCTTGGTATGATGCTCAGCATGGGCATTGCTACCATGATATTCAGCATGTTTATAGGCAAGGTTCAGATTACACCCGAATACTACTCTGTATTTGTCAAGAGTGTAAAAATCTCATTCTTCATATTCTGCGCCCTTTGTTTTCTTGGTTTTTTTGCTTCATTTATAAGCGGTAAGAGTAAAAAATAAACTTTTTCAGGTCGGCACCAGGTAGGCTAAGATTTTGTATAATTTGATCGGCCCTGGTTGTGGCGTTTGATCCTTTCGGATAAATCATTTGTTGAACCTATGTAGTAGGTGCCGTCTTTAGTGCTTTGAAGGATATAAATGAAGTAGGACATGGTATTCTAGGAATAAAAAAGCCCATCTTATCACAAAGATGGGCTGTAAATTCTTATGGCGGGAGCGACGAGACTCGAACTCGCGACCTTCCCGACTTATAGTCGGGACGTTCTGATCAGCTTTTCAATGAGGTGCCTGCTCTTCCAGCTTTTTAATTCCTTCTCCCTGTTTACAGCAGATGCCCTGTCGTCAAACTCTTCTGAATATGCTATCTCCCAGGGGCGCTTTGATTTTGTATAATTTGATCGGCCCTGGTTGTGGCGTTTGATCCTTTCGGATAAATCATTTGTTGAACCTATGTAGTAGGTGCCGTCTTTAGTGCTTTGAAGGATATAAATGAAGTAGGACATGGTATTCTAGGAGTAAAATAACCCCGCCTTAAAAGGCGGGGCTTTTAGAACAATTCCAACTGTTGGGGCGTTTTTTCACTATGCTTATGATACTCGATATATTTTTTGATGGTTTCTTTTGTTACTTTGTCTCCTACTGTCCTGACAAAGTAACCATCTTCCCAAAATTCACCGCCCCAAAGCTCCTCTTTAACTTCCGGAAACATACCAAATATCTTCCTTGCCGATCTACCCTTAAATCGCTGAACAACCTGGCCTATCGAATATCGAGGCGGAAATCCCAAAAATATATGCACATGATCTTCGGCTACTTCCATCGCTTCTATCTCAAAATCATTCGCCATCGCTATTTCCCGAAAGACAGATTCAACAAACTCTCGAAGGTCACCCCGCAATATCCATTTCCGATATTTCGGTGCCCATACCAAATGATACCTCGTATCGTAAACCGCATGACTGGCTCTTTTAATCGTCATGCGTATATCTTAATAGATTTTAAAATCCTTTTAAAGGATGACCTTTCATCCCCGCCTTAAAAGACGGGGTATTCACGTCATATTTTTCATAAAAAAGCCCATCTTATCACAAAGATGGGCTGTAAATTCTTATGGCGGGAGCGACGAGACTCGAACTCGCGACCTCCGGCGTGACAGGCCGGCGTTCTAACCAAACTGAACTACGCCCCCATGGTAGGCGGAACAGGATTTGAACCTGCGACCCTCGGCTTGTAAGGCCGACGCTCTCCCACTGAGCTACCCGCCTGAAGCCGTTAATATCTAATAGCTTTCTTCTTTCTTGTCAAGTAAATTATAATGTTTCAGTGGGCAACTAAAGAGGATTCATTTGAACCTTCTTTTTTGATGATATCACTTAGTTCAAAGGGTTTGCATTCTCCATCAGGAGCAAAGAACTGTTCACCCTCTTTTAAAACTAATGCCTCTCGCAGAACGTCATCCATATGTTTTACGAGAACCAATTCTACCTTTTTAAGAATTTTTTTAGGTATTTCTTCTATGTCCTTTTTATTATCAAAAGGTATAAGAACTTTGGATATACCTCCTCTATGTGCAGCCAGGATCTTTTCTTTGAGCCCACCGATCGGAAGTATTCTGCCTCTCAAGGTTATTTCTCCTGTCATAGCAATATCACGATTGACAGGTTTTCTTGTTAGAGCGGATACAATTGATGTGGCAAGGGTTATGCCGGCTGAAGGCCCATCTTTTGGGATAGCACCTTCAGGAACATGCACATGAATGTCTATCTTTTCATAAAAGTTTTCAGGAAGCCTCAATTGCCTGGCTCTGGATCTCACATAACTCAAAGCTGCCTGCGCTGATTCCTGCATTACATCTCCGAGCTTGCCTGTAAGCGAAAGCTTTCCCTTTCCCTGCATAATAGTTGCTTCGGTCTGAAGGAGTTCGCCGCCAACATCAGTCCATGCAAGACCTGTTGTTACGCCTATCGTATCCTTTTCTTCTGCACGGCCATAATGATATTTCTGTACTCCGAGGTATTTGTGGATTGATTGAGGTCTAATGATCACCTTGGTCATTTTTCCGCCTCTTACAACCTCTTTGGCAACCTTACGGCAGATAGAAGAGATCTCACGCTCTAAATTTCTTACTCCAGCTTCTCTGGTATAGTTTCTTATAATGTTAAGTATGGCCTTATCGGAAAAAGAAATATTCTCTGTATTAAGACCATTTTCCTCGACCTGTTTTTTAATAAGAAACTGTTTCGCGATATTCAGTTTTTCAATCTCTGTATAGCCTGGCAGTCTTATTACCTCCATCCTGTCCTGAAGGGGTGGAGGGATATTGGGCAGATTATTAGCTGTAGTAATAAAAAACACATCCGACAAGTCGTAATCCAAGTCAAGGTAGTGATCATTAAAAGCAAAATTCTGTTCCTTATCAAGGACCTCAAGAAGTGCTGCTGAAGGATCTCCGCGGAAATCGGTACTCATCTTATCCACTTCATCAAGACAGAATACCGGGTTATTTGATTTTGCTTTTCTTAAGAATTGAATAATTTTTCCGGGCAGGGCACCTATATATGTCCTTCTATGCCCTCTTATCTCAGCCTCATCCCTGACTCCGCCAAGTGAAAGACGAACAAAATTACGGCCGGTTGCCCTTGCAACAGATTTTGAAACCGATGTTTTGCCAACCCCCGGAGGGCCTACCAGACAAAGAATCGGACCTCCAATTTTTTTGGTGAGGTGTTGAACCGCTAGATATTCGAGGATTCTTTCTTTAGGTTTTTCAAGACCATAATGATCTTCGTTCAAAATATCCTCAGCCTCTTTAAGATCCATTTTTTCTTTTGTTTTTTCTTTCCAGGGTAGCGATAGAATCCAGTCAATATAGTTACGAACTACAGTAGCCTCGGCCGACATTGGAGACATGAGTTTAAGCTTTTTGAATTCCTGTTTCACCTTTGCATTTGCTTCTTTGGGCAGCCTTTTTCTTTTTATTGCTTTTTCCAGTTCATCGAGCTCAGCCTTGAAGTCATCCTTGGAGCCCATTTCTTTCTGGATTGCGCGCATTTGCTCATTGAGGTAGTAGTCCTTCTGAGTCTTTTCCATTTGTTTTTTGACTCTTGACCTGAGCCGCTGTTCAAGCTGAAGAATGTTGATTTCATTGCTCAGTTTTTCATAAAGCATTTTCAAGCGTGTATTGAGGTCTTCAATCTCAAGAAGTTCCTGTTTGTCCGTGATTCTCAGAGTAAGATGGCCGGCTATGGTGTCAGCCAGACGTGCCGGTTCTTCAATAGCTATAACTGTTGAAGCAACTTCCTGGCCTATTTTATTATTCAGCTTTGCATATTCTTCAAATTTATAGTTAATTGTTCTGACTAATGCTATGGTTTCATTATTAATTTCATAGTCTTCCGGCATTTTCTCGACTTCGACCATAAAGAAATCCTGCTTGTCGAGAAAAATATTAATTTTGCCTCTTTCCTTTCCTTCAATCAATGCTTTAACAGTGCCGTCGGGAAGTTTCAAGAGTTGAAGAACCGTGCTGAGCGTGCCATAAAGATACATATCATGAGGGGTGGGATCATCGATTCTCGCATCCTTTTGGGCTGCAAGGAAAATTTCCTTATGATGTGCCATAGCATACTCAAGCGACTTAATAGACCTGTCACGTCCTACAAAAAGTGGGACAACCATATTAGGGAATACAACGACATCCCTTAATGGCAGAAGAGGATAATAATATTTTTCTTCTTTATCAAAATCACTTGAGTCTTTGTTGCTTAAATTGAACATAAATTTATCCATATTTTACTTGGTTGTCATAAATCAATAAAGGAGCTTCAGCTTTGCTCAATACTTCTTCGCCGATCACAACTTCACGAACTCCCGGGGTAGAAGGGATATCATACATAATATCCAGCATGACTGACTCGAGAATAGCCCTGAGACCACGTGCGCCTGATTTACGCTTTATTGCATGTTGGGCAACGGATTCAAGAAGCTCATCTGTGAAATTAAGCTCAACTCCTTCCAATTCAAATAATTTTTTATATTGTTTCACCAGGGAGTTCTTAGGCTCAGTTAAAATTCTTACGAGGGCATCCAGGCTTAATTCATTTAAAGTTGTGATGATGGGTATTCTACCGATGAATTCAGGGATAAGCCCATACTTGATGAGATCTTCAGGCTGAACAAGAGATATGATCTTGTTGTAGTCTGTTTCTTTTTCACCTTCAATATCAGCTTCAAAGCCAATCAATTTGCTGCCTATTCGGTTTCTTATAATCTTATCAAGGCCATTGAAAGTTCCGCCACAAATAAAGAGAATGTTGCTGGTATCAACTTTTATAAAATCCTGCTGTGGATGCTTTCTTCCCCCCTTGGGTGGAATACTCGCCATTGTTCCTTCTATAATTTTAAGAAGGGCCTGCTGTACCCCCTCTCCTGATACATCACGTGTAATAGAAGGACTATCGGCCTTACGGGCAATTTTATCAATTTCATCTATATATACTATACCTCTGCATGCGGCATCAACGTCATAATTGGCCATCTGTACAAGGCTTAGAATAATATTTTCAACGTCTTCACCCACATATCCAGCCTCAGTAAGAGTAGTTGCATCTGCAATGGTAAATGGGACCTTAAGTATCCTGGCCAGAGTTTGGGCCAGCAAAGTCTTCCCGGAGCCGGTAGGTCCAATCAGCAATATATTACTCTTTTCAATTTCAACGCCCTGCATATCAACTTTTGTATTGATGCGCTTATAATGATTATGTACTGCGACAGAGAGAGTTTTTTTTGATCTGTCCTGCTCAATGACATACTGATCAAGAATATCCTTTATCCCGGAAGGCTTCAGAGAATCCGCTGATGCTTCATCATCGCTTTCCTGAATCCGCTCTTCAGCGATTATTTCATTGCATAGCTGGATACATTCATCACAGATATATACAGATGGACCGGCGATAAGTTTTTTTACTTCATCCTGACTTTTTCCGCAAAATGAACATAAAAGGTCATTATTGGAATCATTTTTTTTGTTCATGTCTATGCCTATGCTCTATTTATTCTTTATCAATTCTTCCTGCATTTCCCTTGACGTGATAATTCTGTCAACAATGCCATATTCTTTGGCTTCTGTACTGGACATGAAATAATCACGTTCAGTATCTTTCTCGATAGTTTTTAAATCCTGGCCGGTATGTTTAGCAAGTATATTATTGAGTTCGTCTCTCATTCTCAAGATTTCCCTTGTATGAATTTCAATGTCCGTAGCCTGTCCCTGCATGCCTCCGAGCGGTTGATGTATTAAAATCCTTGCGTGGGGCAGTGCATAACGCTTGCCTTTAGCTCCGGCTGCCAGGAGCATTGCTGCCATGCTTGCGGTTTGCCCCATGCAGATTGTTGTAACATCGGCCTTTATATACTGCATTGTATCATAGATTGCCAGACCCGCGGTAACAGATCCTCCGGGAGAGTTTATATATAGATTGATATCCTTGTCCGGGTCTTCAGATTCCAAAAATAACATCTGTGCGATGATTGTATTCGCCATCTGGTCATGTACCTGCTCTCCCATAAAAATTATGCGGTCTTTCAAAAGCCTGGAGTAGATATCATATGCACGCTCTCCACGACTTGATTGTTCAATAACCATCGGTATCAGCATATGATTTATCTATCCCCCTTTTCGGATTTAGCATTTTCATTAGTTATTTCTTTTTTTACTTCAGTAATTTTAGCATTCTCAATTAAGTAGTTCAATGTTTTTTGCTCAAGCAGCCTCTCACGCATGGAATTCTCAAGATTCCTTGAACTGTAGAAATTACGGACTGCTTCATATGGCTGCCCCATTGCTGAGGCCATATCTCTGAAACCATTTTCCAGATCGCTTTCATCTACTGCTATTCCATTATCAGTTGCTATTTTATCAAGAATCAGCATTTCTTTTACTCTCTTTTTAGAATCTTCTATAAAATCCTCTCGCAATTTTTCATTGGATATGCCAGCTTCTTCTAAGTTTGAACCACTCCTCGCTAAATTCTGTTTCACATTTTCTATTGCATAATTGAGTTCCGACTCCACAAGGACCTGGGGAAGTTCAAAATCAACGCTTTCACATATTTTTTCCAGCAGTTTTCGCTTAAGATCAGCCTCTGTTTTATTATTTTCTTGAGAGCCAATTATTTCTCTGAGTTTTTCTTTAAGCTCATCTATATTTTTAATATCAGCAGCAAGGCTTTGTGCAAATTCATCGTTCAGTTCAGGAAGTTCTCTTTTTTTTATGTCCAGTATTTTCACTTTGAAGTCTACATTTTTACCGGCAAGTTTTGGATTATAATATTCATCGTCAAAATCAACTTTAAATTCGGAAGTTTCTTCCTTTTTCAGGCCAATCAGGGCATCTTCGAATTTATGGTAAAAACTGTTGTTGCCGACTTTCAGAAGATAATTTGAAGCCTTTACACCTTCAATTGGTTTTGACTCCTCAAAACCCTCATAGTCTATTACAGCGAGGTCATCTTTCTGTACAGGTCTGTTTTCGTTAATACTTACAATCTTTCCATTGGCCTCCCTGATTTGCTCAAGACGAGTTTCGATGTCGTTTTCACTGACTGAAGATATTTCTTTTTCTAATTCGATTCCAATATAATCCTTCAATTCGAATTCAGGCCGCACATCCATTGTTGCGGAGTATTTGAAACTCTGTCCCTGTTTCAGGGTTTCCTTTTCAAGCAAAGGCGTTCCGATAGGAAAGACCTTTACTTCATCCAGGGCCTTCTGGAATGTCTCGCCGATCAATCTTTTTGTCACATCTTCAGCAACCTGGTCACCAAAGCGTCTTTCAAGTATGTTTTTAGGGATTTTATTCGGCCTGAACCCGGGCACTCTTGCAGTTTTCCGCAATTCTCTGTATGCATCACTGAAATACCCGTCAATTTCATGAGATTCAATTTCAACGGACAGCTTTTTCTTTACAGGACTGATTTCTTCCAAACTGGTTTTCATAGTTTTCCTCGTTTAAAATATAAGCAATAAATGTACCTTCTCTGACAGGCTAACATGATAAAAATCAAATTGGCTATATTTTTATTGGCAATAATTAAAATAAATAACAACTATTTTTCTAATTTCAATATTTCGCAATGATATTGTTGCAAAAAAAAATAAGTGCTTATCAACGTCTTAATAAAAAGTCAACATTTTCACGATGTATAAATCAAACATGGGAAAACGGGCCGCAATGCATATTTGAATAAAATAAGGATAAAAATACATTTTCTTGTTAAAGAATTTTTACTAAATAGTGCCTATCCATAAATGGCCAATTTTCTCAATCTAGGCGTCAGTCTCAAATTTTACTGCCATCGTAAAAAGTCGTAACTCCGGGCCCGCGTCAAGTGCGGGATAAACCAGCCAAAAACACAGGCTGGCAAGCCCTCCACAAACACTGGCGGGTAAATTCCAACCGGAGCCCAGATGCCACGTAACTGCTTAAAAACACTGGATTCCAACTTTCGTAGGAATGACGAAAAGCGGTGCTTTTCGACTTTTTGCGAGTTCATCAATTTTAATTTAACATAGAAATCCACGTCCTTTGGGCGTGGTCAGAGGTATTAGGCTCTGCCTGAAAAATGTTTTTGAAATCGCGGTGGCGAAGCCATGAATTGGGCTTAAAGCCATGGCCTATGGCCGTGGATAGTCCAATTCAAGCGATTTCTTTACTTCGCGAAATACTTTTATATATTCCTGAGGTTAATCCGCCACAGGCTGATTAAAATATTCGCCTTCATTAACCTTGCATAAATTTTATCATTTCTGGATGGACACTAAATGTTAATTCATAGCCCGGATGAGCAAAAAAAAGAAAGAAATAAAAGGCGCAGGACGCCGCAGGCTTCCGATGTAATGGCTGGTGCGAGAGAGGGGACTTGAACCCCTACCTGTTGCCAGACTGGATCCTAAGTCCAGCGCGTCTGCCAGTTCCGCCACTCTCGCATTAATTTTGATTACTCAGAAGGTTTTGTTCAGTTGATTTGGCATACCATTGAATCACTGACAGATGGCATGATTAATGATTTTTTGCCATGTGTCAAGAGCTTAACGATGTAAAAGTTAACGCTGTAAAAATCTCTGTTCGTATTCATCAGTGTAGATTTTGACAAGACCTTCATCGGCAAAGCTGTAATAGGAATTATATCCGATAATGATATGATCGAGCACCTGGATCAAAAGAAGCCTTGCAGCCCATACTAAATCCTTTGTAAGCCTTTTGTCTTCAAGTGAAGGTGATGGATTGCCTGACGGATGATTATGCACGAATACAAGGCCGGCTGCATTCTGTTCCAGGGCGGAGGTCATTATTTCCCTCGGATAAACAGCGCTTCCGGTCAGTGAGCCGTGAAACAGATCCTGATCAAAGATCAATTCATTTCTGCGGTTTAAGAAAAGAACTTTAAAAACTTCTCTTTTCAGATCTCTCATTGAATGAAACAGATAATCAAAGATCATCCTTGATGAACTGAAGAAGTTTTTTCCTGACGCCCTGTCCTTAAGATATCTGGCTGAGGCCTGGTGTACCAGTTTGAGGTAAAGGGCATTTATCTGACCGATTCCGTTGATCTCAGTGAGTTTATCGAGTGGGGCTGACAAGACACCGGAAAAGCTTTTGAACTTCTTGAGACATTCGCGGGCTGTGGATTTAAGGTCCTTTCTGGGCGTACCCAAAGTAAGAAGAAATTCAATTGCCTCCTCATCTGAGAATCTGTCAAGGCCACCTTCAAGGAATTTATTCCGCAATCTCTCACGATGTCCTTTCCCCTTATTTTGCCAGTCTTCTTTATTCATGATTTAATACCGCCTTAAATTATGATAAAAAAGCATTATTTACTTAAATTAAGATAATGAAAAAATCAATAATTGCATAAAACTTTTCAAAAAGCTATATGCCATATTGAAAAAGAAAGGCTTGAATATGTATTATTTTGAATGATTTCTTTATTGTCTTGACTGTGAAAGGTAATTGGATTAGAAAAATTTGGTTTATCTGTGAAAGAATAGTAGTTAAAAAAATTATCAGGTCAGGTTCATGCGAAAATGGAAAATCAAAGTTCTGTTGTAAAAGAAAGAATAGAAAAAGCGGAGAAATTAAGAGAAGCAGGGAAGATACTTTACCCTGCAGGTTATAAAACGGACATAACAATTTCAGAAGCTATAAAGCATTATGGGAATTTGGATTCAGAGATCCTTGAGAAGGAAAAAAAGATACATTCCGTTGCAGGAAGAATAATATCCTGGAGAGATTTTGGAAAGGCCTCTTTTATAAATATCAAGGACAGAACCGGGAGCATTCAGGTGTATATCCGGAAAAACATGGTTAAAGACGAAGAGTTTGCCACATTCAAGCTCATGGACATAGGAGATTTTATTGGCATAACAGGTTCACTTTTCAGGACAAAAACCAATGAGTTATCAATTTTAGCACAAAGCCTTTCACTCCTGGGAAAGGCTTTAAGGCCTTTGCCGGAAAAATGGCATGGCTTAACTGATGTTGAAACAAGGTACCGCCAGAGATATATAGACCTGATCGCCAATGACAGCGTAAAAGATGTCTTTGTGTTGCGGAGCCGTATTATTCAGGCTATAAGGCAGTTTTTCATAGAGCATGATTTTCTGGAGGTTGAGACTCCGATGATGCATCCTATACCCGGCGGGGCGACTGCAAGGCCATTTAAAACCTACCACAATGCCCTTGGAATGGAGCTGTATTTAAGGGTTGCCCCTGAACTTTATCTTAAGAGACTTGTAGTTGGAGGGATGGAGAGGGTTTTTGAAATTAACAGGAATTTCAGGAATGAAGGTATTTCAATAAAGCATAATCCTGAATTTACCATGATTGAATTCTACATGGCCTATGCAACATATGAAGATCTAATGGTCTTAACTGAAGAACTCTTTGAGAAAATACTGCATGAAATTTGTGGCACCACTGTCATACAGTATCAGGAGAATACAATAGATTTTACTCCTCCCTGGACACGTATTGCGTTGCTCGATTCATTAAAAGAAATTGGAAACGTAGATGATCAAGTTTTGAAAAGCAGGGAGTCTGCCATGGATTTTGCTGAGAAATTGCAGATTAATTTATCCAGAGACGAAAGTCATGCAGAGATACTGGTGAAACTATTCGACCATCTTATCGAGCCTAATCTAATAAACCCAACGTTTGTTACAGGCTATCCTACCGACGTATCACCTCTTTCAAGACGTAATGATAACAATCCCGAAATAACTGATCGTTTCGAGCTTTTTATCGGAGGAAGAGAAATTGCAAATGGATTTACTGAGTTGAATGATCCTCTGGATCAAAGGCAGCGATTTGAACGCCAGGTTGCCCTCAGGGAAAAAGGCGATGAAGAAGCTCAGTATATGGATGAGGATTTTTTAACGGCTCTGGAGTATGGGATGCCGCCTACTGCAGGTGAAGGTATTGGAATAGACAGGGTTGTAATGTTTCTTACAGATTCTCCTTCCATAAGAGATGTTATTTTATTTCCTCATATGAGATCAAGATAATAATACTTTTAAGGCAGCTTAACACATATGTTCGAGTTATTTATTTCGATAAGATATCTTATGGCCAAGAGAAAACAGGCCTTTATATCAATAATTACAGCTATTTCAGTCCTGGGTGTAATGGTAGGAGTAATGGCACTGGTAGTAGTCCTTTCCGTGATGAATGGCTTCAGGTCTGATTTGATGTCCAAGATCCTCGGAGTGAATTCCCATTTACTCGTGATGAATTTTAAAGGTGCGTTTGATGGATATGAAGAGGCTGCAGCAAAGATTGGGGGAGTCCAGGGCATAGTTGGTTCAACGCCCTTTATTTACAGCCAGGTAATGGTTAATAATGCAGGAAACGTCTCAGGTGCGATCTTAAGAGGGATTAATCACGGAAGTGCAGATAAAGGCCTGAATATTGAATCCATGGTAAAGGAGGGTTCCATCGGCTGCCTTGAAGAGATGTCAGGCGAAGTGCCGGGTATTATTGTCGGCCGTGAATTGATGAAGAGAATCGGGGCAAACCTTGGGGATGACATTACTTTACTTTCTCCCGAAGGGAAGTTAACACCCCTGGGCAGAACGCCTAATACCAAAAAATTCAAAGTGTGTGGCATATTTGATTCAGGTATGTATGAGTATGATGCTTCAATGGCATATATTTCTTTAAAAGAGGCACAGGATTTTCTTGGACTGGGAGATCGTGTAACAGGTCTTGAGATCAGAGTAACAGATGTATATCAGACCGATAGTATTGCTGAAAATATTCAGGAGGTTTTAGGATATCCATTCTGGACTAAAGACTGGAAGGCCATGAACCGAAGCCTTTTTTCGGCTTTAAAACTTGAGAAGATAACCATGTTTGTTATTTTGATAATGATAGTTCTTGTCGGTGCTTTGAATATTATAAGCACACTTGTTATGGTCGTCATGGAAAAGACGAGGGATGTTGCTATTCTCCGCGCCATGGGCGCTTCAGCCAAGAGCATTATGCTTGTTTTTGTACTTCAGGGTTTGCTGGTAGGCATTGTTGGCACTGTGGCTGGACTTGCTTCAGGTTTAGGCATTTGTCATTTACTTGCCAAATATAAATTTATAACTCTTCCCTCGGATATTTATTATATATCGACATTGCCGGTACGAGTGGAGTTAGGGGATATATGGTTTGTTGCCTTTGCTGCAGTGCTTATTTCTTTTGTGGCTACTCTTTATCCATCCTGGCGTGCTTCGAGGTTAAATCCTGTGGAGGCCATCAGGTATGAGTGATGATACAATCCTTTCCCTTGAAGGCGTTTATAAATCCTTCATTCACAATAAAAATCTCATAGAGGTTTTAAAGGGGATTAACCTGGTAGTGAATTCCGGAGATAGTATCGCCATTATGGGAGCCTCCGGTGTTGGGAAATCAACCTTGCTGAATATAATGGGGAGTCTTGAATCCCCTACCCAGGGCATTATCAGATTTAGAGACCGGAATCTTTACGAAATGGATGAACTATCACTTTGTCGCCTAAGAACAAGGGACATTGGTTTTGTATTTCAATTCCATCATCTTTTACCGGAATTTAATGCCCTTGAAAATACAATGATGCCGGCATTGATAGCCCGTTACTCAAGAAAAAAGTCGATTGAAATGGCAAGAAATTTTTTGATTAAGGTGGGCCTCGAAAAGCGTTTGAGTCATCGCACAGGAGAGCTGTCAGGAGGAGAACAACAACGGGTGGCCATTGCACGAGCTCTTATAATGAGACCAAAACTGATATTGGCCGATGAACCCACCGGCAATCTTGACTGGGCAACCGGGCAAGAAATCGCGGACCTGCTCGTACATCTTAGCAGAGAGGAAGGAGTTGCAGTAGTGATTGCAACGCATAATCAGAAATTGGCTGTAAAAATGTCAAGGCAGGAGGAAATAATAAGTGGAAGGATTCGTTAAAAGAATTATTTGCCATAGAGGATTATCTTATTTCTCCCCCCTAAATCCTGTTCTCATTTTAGTATTAATTACGGCTTCTTTAATGATTTATCCTAAGATGAGTGCTGCAGAAGAGAATAAAATAATTGCTATCCTGCCGTTCAGAATTCACAGCCTGAAACCTCTCGACCACCTGAAATTTGGTTTGCAGGAGATGTTAATTAATCGAATGGTGAAGAGAGGTTACCAGGTTATTAGCCCGGAATTAATACTTAAACATCCTCTTGTATCTCTTGAAGCCTATGACAATAAAAATATTATCAAAACAGGCAAGGATTTGAAAGCTGACTGGGTCGTCATGGTAAGCCTCACCCAGATAGGCCCAAAAGCCAGTATTGATTTGAAGCTGCTTGATGTTGCAGAACATAGAGAGCCCTTTTTATACTTTCTGGTGGCAGACAATATAGATAATCTTGACAATTCTATAGAACGCCTTGCAGTCAGTATTGATAATTGCATCACTGGAATTACCCAGATAGAATCGGTAAAGGTTGAGGGGAATGAAAGGATTGAAAAGGAAGCTATTTTAGCAGTTATCCAATCGAAAAAAGGACAAAAACTTGATTATGACCTTCTTGATAAGGATCTTCGTGATGTTTTCGGAATGGGATATTTTATAGATGTTAACATTGAAACAGAAGATGGCCTTGGCGGTAAAATTATTACTTTTAACGTAACTGAAAAACCTTCAATAGGTAAAATCGTTTTTAAGGGCAACAAAAAGGAAGATGATGATGATTTAAAAGAGCAAATCGGTATAAAACTTTATTCAATTCTTGATCAAAATGAAATTAATGAAAGCGTTAAAAGGCTGAGGGAATATTATCATAACAAAGCATATTATAATGTCGACATAGAATATGATATTAAACCTCTTAAAGATAACGAAGTTTCATTGGAATATGAAATTATTGAAAATGATAAGGTGTTTATCACAAAGATTGAATTTACAGGCAATACTCAATTCGATGATGACGAATTGAAGGATATCATGGAAACCAGTGAGAAAGGGTTTTTCAAATGGTTTTCATGGTTTACTAAGTGGGGATACCTGGACAGAAAAAAACTGGAATTTGATGTTCAAAAAATTGCTTCATTTTATCACAATCACGGTTTTATTAAAGCAAAAGTTGGAGAACCAAAGGTAACTTTTGAAAAAGAAACAGGATTGACCGTTACCATCGAGATCGAGGAAGGCCAGCAATACGGAGTTAACAAAGTTAACATTGAAGGTGATTTGATAAAACCAGAAGAAGATCTTCAGGAAATTGTTCAAATTGGAAAGGAAAAGGTATTCAGCCGGGAAATCGTTCGCAAGGATATACTGGCGTTAAGGGAGCTCTATGTTGATGAAGGCCACGCTTACGCAGAGGTGTCTCCAAGCAGCTATGCTGATGACAAAACCCGATTGGTGGATATTACATACAGGATTTCAAAGGGGCCGAAGGTAAGATTTGAGAGAATCAATATATCGGGAAATACGGTAACGAGGGATAAGGTTATCAGGCGTGAGCTGAAGGTTATCGAAGGAGAAGATTTCAGCGGGAAGTCCTTAAGGAGAAGCTCAGATAATCTACATCGTCTTATGTTCTTTGAGGATGTCGAGATACAGACAAAAAAGGGAAGTGCAGAGGATCTTATTGTTCTGGATATTAAAGTCAAGGAAAGACCTACAGGAGTTTTCAGCATTGGTGCCGGCTACAGTTCACAGGATGCAGTTTTTGCAATGGGTCAAGTTACCCAGAATAACCTTTTTGGAAGAGGTCAGAAATTAGAATTAACTGCCAAGATTGGCGCAGAATCTAATGAGTTTGATTTAACCTTTATTGAACCCTGGTTTCTTGATATGCCTTTATCATTAGGAACTAATCTGTATGACTGGAAATATGAATATGACGACTATACAAGAAGAAGTACAGGAGGAAGTGCAACTTTCAGGTTCCTTTTGGGGATTGATGATTTTACGAAAGGTTCTGTTGAGTATAATTATGACGATGCCAAAATAAGTGACATTAATGAAGCTACTACTACAGTTGCTTTGAAGGAAATGGCAGGAAGGCATCTTACGAGCAGTATTACTCTCGGTATTGAGCGTGACAGCAGGGATCGGACATGGAATACAACTAAAGGTTCTGTCAACAGCATTTATTTTCAGTATGCCGGAGGGTTTTTGGGCGGTGATCTTTATTTTAATAAGTATGTTGCAAGAAGCGCCTGGTATTTTCCTGTCTTCTGGGATATGGTTTTTATGGCCCAGGGAAGGCTCGGATATATTGCAAAAAGGTCTGGCGGAGATCTGTTTATTTATCAGAAATTTATGATTGGTGGTCTTAGAACTGTCCGTGGCTTTGATTATCGATCTATTTCTCCTGTGGACCCTTTAACAGGAGACAAAATCGGCGGTGAAAAGGAGATGATTTTCAATTTAGAGTGCCAGTTTCCCTTGTTTAAAGAACATGGGATTTCGGCAGTTATGTTTTTCGACGCTGGAAATGTATTTACAAAGGATGAAAATTACAGCTTCAGCGGCATCAGAAGATCAGTCGGGGCCGGTATAAGGTGGTATTCTCCTATGGGTCCTTTGCTATTGGATTATGGAATGAATCTGGATAGACGAGATGGGGAGCCTTCTGGCAAGTGGGAGTTCTCCGTGGGAGGGTTATTTTAAGTTTTAATTGCAAAAATGTTTCGGTTATTACTTGGATGATTGAAGGACTTGAAAGAAAGTGATCTATTGGAGGCGAAATAAAAATCAATTCCTGAAATAAACGAAAGTAAAGCAGTATATTAAGCATAACGCTAAAGGCAGGCTTTTATAGAAGCCGCCTTACATTTTATTTGTTTAGGGGGTAAAAATGAAAAAATTCTTTTTTTTGTTTATTGGCATTGCATTTATAATGGTCTCACAAAACTATGCTTTTTCTGCAGAAAAGGTTAAAATTGGAGTGATTGATGTACAGGAAATCCAGGACAAGTCAAAAACTTTTGCAAAAATAAGAGATGAATTGAAAGTAAAATTTGATGCTTTGCAGAAAAAACTTGACACGGAACAAGATGAATTGATGAAACTTGAGGAAGAATTAAAAAAGCAAAGCATGATGTTAAGCCTTGATGCCAAAGAAGACAGACAAAAGGAATTAGCTAAAAAGAGGAGATATTTCAAATACCTGTATGATGAATATACCCAGGAAATGAAAGATGAGGAAATAGAAGCTAGAAAAAAAGTGGGCAAGGCGATAGAAAAAATTGTGGCAAAAATTGCAGAAAAGGAAGGATACACTTTAATCCTCGAAAGAAGAGGGGTTGGACTGCTGTATTGCGATAACGATATCGATATTACACGACAGGTTATTCAGGCATATGACCTGGCAAAGGAATAAGGTGTTTATAAGGTGGAAATACTTCTTAAGAAAATAGCTCAGGTCGCTGGCGGAAAACTGTCAGGAGATGACAGCATTAAAATTACGGGCGTTAATTCGCTGAATGATGCCGAATCAGGTGAAATCAGTTTTTTTTCAGATCGCCGTTATAAAGATAGCCTGGCGAATACAAAG